>OGIO01000852.1_pt1 | contig 31089 bp, 26 predicted proteins | sample 1571841 | NCBI WGS metagenome assembly OGIO01 (sample SAMEA2582111, study PRJEB24529) | metagenome | biome: Human gut stool | place: China | collected 2011
CGCAAGTGCCGGATAGGAACGGCAAAATTTTTTACACTTCTATTACTTCTTTATCGCACATCAGTAAAAAGCCAGGGCATGAAGCAGCTCATGGCGGGCGGCGGCGTTGCCCTTATCGGTGGCACCCTTGTACCTCTGCTTTCCGGCCTGTTCGGTTAAGCGGCGGGTAACTGCCTATGCAGAGCATACTTGACGCGATTAACGAATGGATAAAGGAAATCCTCATTGGAGCCATTAACGGTAATCTGTCAACTATGTTCGGGGACGTAAACGAAAAAGTCGGAACTATCGCCGCAGAGGTAGGCAAGACCCCGCAGGGGTGGAACGCAGGCATATTTTCCATGATACAGAGCTTGTCGGAAAATGTGATTGTACCCATTGCGGGGCTTGTCATTACCTACGTCCTATGCGTGGAGCTTATCAGCATGGTAACGGAAAAGAACAACATGCACGACGTTGACACATTTATGTTTTTCAAGTGGTTTTTCAAGGCGTGGGTGGCGGTGTACCTTGTCACCCACACCTTTGATATTACTATGGCAGTCTTTGACGTTGCGCAGCACGTCGTTTCCGGCGCGGCAGGGGTGATAAGCGGCAGCACGAACATTGATGTTGCCGCCGCCCTTGCTTCCATGCAGTCCGGGCTTGACGCAATGGAAATCCCCGAATTACTCCTGCTTGTCATGGAAACAAGCCTTGTGAGCCTTTGCATGAAGATCATGTCGGTGCTTATCACGGTTATCCTGTACGGCAGAATGATTGAAATATACCTTTACTGTTCCGTGTCGCCTATCCCATTTGCAACAATGACTAACCGGGAATGGGGACAGATCGGGAACAACTACCTAAAATCCTTGTTCGCTATCGGTTTTCAAGGCTTCCTCATTATGATATTGCCATTGACGAGGGCATGAGCGAGCTTCAGAACCTAAAGACCGCTATCCATGAGATCGCCCACGCGAAGTTGCACGACATTGACCTTAACGCCCCGCAGGAGGAACAGGGGGACAGACCCGACCGCCGCACCCGTGAAGTTCAGGCGGAAAGTATCGCCTATACCGTATGCCAGCACTACGGGCTTGACACTTCCGACTATTCCTTTGGGTACGTCGCCGGGTGGAGCAGCGGGCGGGAGCTTGCGGAGCTGAAAACGTCCCTTGAAACAATCCGTGCCACCGCCGCCGAGATCATCAACAGCATTGACGGGCATTTTGCAGAGCTGCAAAAAGAACGGGAAGCTGCGAAAGCACAGGAAGCAGAAAAAGAGCCGACACCCGACCTTGCGGCAGAGCCGACCGTTACAATCGAATGGAGCGAAAGCCCCCAGCTACGGGAGGGCGAAACAATCCCCCTATCCCGCGCCAATACCCTTATCGCAGGGCTGGACGAAGCGAATCTTGCAAGCCCCGGTTACGATAAAGTGGCGTTCCGCATTGATTATGTGATGAACGGTATAGCCGACCACTACGAGGGGCGGCAGGACTTGGGCGACGGGGACGGTTCCCTTGTGGAGCATATCGAGCAGCACCACACCTATTATCTGAACGATAAAGAATGGGAAAACTACCTTTTGCACAACGAGGGCAAGGAAGCACTGGAAGCCGACAAGGAACACCGGGCAATGCTGCTGAATGAATTTATCCCCTATCTCAAACTGCACTGTAATTTATCCGAAATGGAGCGTATCTCTACGGAAGCCCTGCAAGCCGGGGAGAGCCTTACCTCTACGGAAACCGCCTACCATACCGCCATGCAAGCCTATGTTGCCGAGTGCAGGGGGCTTGTCAATCAAGGCGAATACAACTTGCCGCCTGTTCCCCAGCTTAGAGATTTTGACGTGGAGCTTGCCGCCTACAAGGAACACGTCAAGGAGGAAATCGCACAGGAAGCAGCCGCCGCAGGAATGACCGTGGAGGAATACGCTGCCAACGGGTACGAACCTTACGCCGCCCCGGAGCCGGAAGCAGCACAGACCACAGAGCCGCAGGAGCCGAAAAGCCCTGTTTCTGAAAAAACAGACACGCCGGAACAGGCAGGACAGACCGCCGACAAACCCCTTACAGATTTACAGAAAAAAGCGGTTGAGATCGCCAAACAGTACGAAAATCTCCCCTTGCAGGATAAGATCGGGATTGTCGCACAGGCTTTCGGCAGTACGTCGGGCAAAATAGAAACTTCCCCCTGTACCGGGAAATGGCGCGGTACAAGCGACATATCTATCAAGTTTGACAATGGCGCGTCCCTGTTTATCGGCAACCACAGGACACCGCAAGCGAAAACCGTAAAAGTGCAGACTGAATGTGTCAATGCCGCGCTGGTACGGTACAACCCGGAGATCATAGCCGCAACAAAGGAAGCCGCCATTTCCGCACTTAGGAAGCGGGAAACAAAAGACAATGAGATTGCCGGACAGAAAGGCTTGAAGCCCTACACCCTGCTCAATGTGGAATTTAACGACGGTACGGACGAGAAAAGCGGCGGTCACATGGGCTGGTATTATGTGACGCTTGCCGTTGACGGTAAAATCTGTTCCCACATAGAAACGGGGCTGAATTATGCCATATCAGACGGAAAAGTGAGCGAGAACCCCACAAGGGAAGATTATTTTACAGCGGGGGCATTGAAAGAAACTGATGTTGATTATGTTTTTAACAACGTAGGCTTTTCCTCAACCTCTGACCTGTATTCGCTGTCAATTAGCAAAGAAGTCCGGGAGCGTGCGGAAAAGACGCTTGCACAGCGGAAAGAAGTGCAGACGGAGAAAGCCGCCGACCCGCAGAGCCATACAGCAGAACAGCCGGAGCAGACGGAAACAAAGGTTACATACTACCCGATCAATGAGAACGCAGCCCGCCGCGCAAAGGAAGCAATCAGTTTTTCCGATTACAAGCCCGGAAGCGCAACGGCAGAATACCGCCACTATGTAGACGAAGCCGCCGAGCTTGCTGCAAGGCAGAAAAAGCGCGTTGACCCCTCTTTCCATGAAAGGATTGACGGGCTGCTTGACGCTTACGCCCGGAAGCTGGCGGCGAACATGAATAAGGGCTATGAGATCACCGCCCGCGTCCCGTCCATTATGATTGCCGGGGGAAGCAACTTCCCTGTCCGCAAAAAGGAGAAGCAGAACGCCGCCGCAGATAAGAACATGGAGGAATACCGGGAGATACAGGGTTTGCTTGACAAAATCCGCAGTACCGGCATGGGCGGTATCAGTGCCGACGACCCGAACGCCGTTTCTAAGCTGGAAAGCAAACTTGCAAAGCTGGAAGCCTTGCAGGAAACCATGAAAGCGGTCAACGCTTACTACCGCAAGCATAAGACCCTTGACGGCTGCCCCCATTTATCCCCGGAGCAGATTGAAAAAATGAAAGCGTCCATGTCCGGGAGCTGGCGGGGGAACCCGAAACCCTTTGAAAGCTATGAATTATCCAACAACAACGCGGAAATCCACAGGCTGAAAGACCGCATTACCGCCCTTACCCGCAGGAAAGAGCTTGGATATGTGGGCTGGGAGTTTGACGGGGGACGTGTGGAAGCCAATACAGCGGATAACCGCTTGCAGATTTTCTTTGATGAAAAGCCGGACAAGGAAATCCGGGAGGAATTAAAAGGGAACGGCTTCCGTTATGCGCCCAGCGCGGAAGCATGGCAGCGGCAGCTAAACGACAATGCGATCTACGCCGCCGACCGTATCAAGTGCATACAGCCCCTTAACGGGGAAAGCCCCACCGAGTTACAGAAACGGGCAAGGCGGGAAGCCGCCGCACAGAAAGAAGCCGTCCCGGAGCAGCCGCAGGAGGAAACACAGGGCGCGGAGCCGGGGAACGCCGTCACGCCGGAAACCTTTTACAAGGTGCGGCAGAACCCGTACAGTGACAGCCCGGAAAACAGCTACATTTTGCAGGAGTATGTCGCGCAGGATAACGGCATGGCAAAGCTGGGGGATATTCTCTACACGGGAACCCCGGAAAAGTGCCGGGAGCTTTTGGGGAAGCTGGAAACCGGGGAACTGACACAGGGCGACGTAAAAGAGCTTTATGCAAAGGCACAGGAAGCACAGCCCGCCGCCGAGCCGGGACAGGGAACGCCGGAGCCGACCGCCACCGGGAAAGAGCCGGACAAAGACACCTTTTCCATTTACCAGTTAAAGGACGGGGACGGTATGCGGGACTATCATTTTGAGCCTTACGACCGTCTGCAGGCGGCTGGGCTTTCCGTGGAAGCGGCAAATTATAATCTGATCTACACCGCCGAGCTTACGCCGAGGACTTCCCTTGAAGATATTTATACCCGTTTCAATATCGACCACCCCAAAGATTTTAAGGGACACAGCCTTTCCGTATCGGATATAGTGGTGCTTCATCACAACGGGGAGGACACCGCGCATTACGTTGACAGTTTCGGCTATAAGGAAGTGCCGGAGTTTTTACAGGAGCAGACACCGCAGCTTACCCCCGACACCCGCATGACCGGGGAGCAGATCAGAACGCCACGGGGGAGCTTTTCTGTAACCGATATGACCGCCGAACAAATGAGGGAAGCCGGGTATGGACTTCACCATACGTCGGAGGACGGAAAATATCTCATTATGGGGAACGGGACACAGGCGTTTGCAGTTGCCGCCGAGCAGCCGGAAAAGGCAGACACCCTAAAGCACGTCGAGGACGCTATCGAGCAGAACGACAACCATTTTGACGGTATCATCAACAATACCCCTACCGCTGACGAGCTGGAAGCAAAGGCAAGAAACGGCGAACAGATCTCCCTTGCCGAGTATGCCGCCGCGCTGAAAGCGGAAAAGGAACAGGGAAAGGAAACGAAACCGGGGAAAAAGACCGAAAAGAAGCCCTCTATTCGGGCGCAGCTCAAAGCCGACAAGGAACGGGCAGCGCAGAGGAAACAGGCAAGAAGCAAGTCGCAGGACTTGGAAAGGAGCTGATTATGGGGAAATTGAATAAATTTGAGAATGTGGACGTGTTCGCTTCCCTTGAAGCCATTATGAAGCAGAACACGGGATTTTATCAGAGTGATTTTGACATTGACAAAAAGATCATTGCGGAAAAGGCGGCAAGCCAAAACCCCGCTGACAAAACGCTCTTGTGGCTTTCCCGCCCGTCCGGGACATACTGCTTTCGGGAGCGTGACGTTTTCATCAGCGACACCGCCCCGCATAATACATGGCGTTTCTACAAGGAGCAGACCCGCGACCCTATCCTTGCTTACGCCGTGGAGCTGACCGGGGTACAGGACGGGAAGATCACGGGCAATCTCTATGAGCTGGACTATGAAAAACACTATGAGCGCGTCAAAGGGGCTTGTAGTGGCTATGAACGCCGCGCTGCCCTTTATGGAGGGGGAAATGCGGGACTTTGCCGCCCGTACCCTTGCCAAAGTGGGGCGCATGACCGAAGCGGAGTTTGCGGGGCTTGCCCTTTACCCCGCCGACGAGGTATGAGCGACATTAAGCGGCTTACGCCGCCCCAAAGCCGGAAAGTCAATACCCTTGTGCGCCGGACGTGCTGTAACTGCGATAATGGGAACTGTATCTTGCTTGACGACGGGGACGAGTGCGTATGCCCGCAGCTCATTTCCTATTCCCTGCTCTGTAAATGGTTCCGCATTGCGGTACTGCCCGCAGATAAGGAGCTGTACGCCGAGCTTTGCCATACGGAGGATATGAGGCGGTGTAGCGTGTGCGGTGCGCCCTTTGTTTCCAGCTCTAACCGGGCTGTCTACTGCCCGGACTGCCGGAAGCGTATCACCCGCAGACAGACCGCCGAGCGAATGAGGAAAATGCGGGCGAATGTGACGCGATAGGGGCGAAATAAGCCTTGATTTATGCGGCTTTCCGGGCGGGAAAATAAGGCAGCAAGGGATTTATACCTTTACCCCCGAAAATGGCGTTCTATTGCGTAACAATCCAATCTCTGCACCCATGAGAAAACCGGGGCGCGGTGGCTATCTGACAGCTACCGCGTCCCGGCTATTTTTTTGTGTCCTTATCCGCGCTCTGTCTGCCTTTCCCGCTCCGGCTGCTTCTCTGTCTGTAAAATACTGTCTATGTTCCGTTTGATAACATCATATTCCTGCACCTGTTTTTTCAGCTTGCCATAATCGGCATAAAGGCTTTCTTTCTGTCCTTGCAGCTTTTCATATTCCGCTTGGAGGACGGGGACGCTGGGGAGCTTGCCGCCGATCTGCGCCGCCTTTAGTGCCTTTGCCGCCGCTTCATGGAGGATAATACCCCGTTCATGCTCTGCCCGGTACTTCTCTTTGTTCCGGGCTTTGCGGTAGGCTTCATAGAGGGGCTTTGTCTTTTGGTAGGTAGTGACATTCTTAATGAGCAATGCCATATCTGATAGACGCTTTTCCACTTCCTTTAGGCTGTCCCCTGCCTGTTCGCTTGCCGTGGTGATTTCCTCTATCCGGGTGAGCAGATCGGCGTACTGCTCAATCTTATTTTCCGTAAGGAAATTCATAGTCTTTGCCGCCTGTTTCAGATTGTGGATTTTCGCCCACTGTTCATAGCCTCGGCTTTGTTGTGCTTTGATACTGTGCTCAATATCAATGAGAAGATTAACGCCCTTGCGCTCTGCCTTTGGAGCTTTGGCGGCACGGGTACGCTTGCCCGCTATCCGTTCTTTTATGGCTTCCTCCGTATAGTCCGTGCCGAGGGTTTTCAGACGGGTAAACCGTTCCTGCCCCGGTGCGCGGCATGAGATATATTTTCCGGGCTTGATCTCATATCCTGCCGCCTGTAACCGCTGCAATAGTTCCTCAAAGCTGGAAACTTGGGGAATGAGCGCGTCCACGGCGATCTTTAGCTTGCCTTTCCAGCTTGTCCCCGTTTTCTCCGCTTGATATTCTGCATAGCTCTTTCCCTTGCTGCCCTTGCCGGGGACGACCACGGAAAGCCCATTGTCCCGGCACAGCTTGTCGCTCATGTTCCGTATACCGTAATAGCTCCTTTTGTTGGAATTGTATTTGTGGTGGTCTACGAAGTTCACCGCGCAGAAAATAATGTGGTTATGGATATGCCCCTTGTCAATGTGCGTCGTCACAACATACTCATGTTAGCCAAAATAATTCATATATATATGTTGACAACAAGCTGCTTTTGTATATAATATTATATAAAAGGGGGGAATGTTTATGTTACATAGCATGCGTATTCGATAAGCATTGAAATCAAAAAAGATTTTTCCCATTTTCAATATGGGCTTTTTTGTCATGCTTATTTTGCGTATGCTATACAACAAAACTAACGACGTATAGACATAGTATAAAAACTATGCCTTAATTTTGTTGTAGTATTATATGTATAAATGCAGGTCAATGCTCATGTTGAGAATTGACCTGCATTTTTTTGCGCAAAAGGAGAAATATTATGCTTGAAAAATATTGGATAAAATGTCCAATTTGTAACGGAAAGACGAGGGTTCAAGTATTTTATAATACGGTATTAAGAAATTTTCCTCTTTTCTGCCCTAAATGTAAATTAACGCATATCGTTGATGTTGAAAAACTAGAAATCATAATCAAAAACTCTGAAAAACAAACTTTTTAATTTTGAAAAGGAAGGATATTTAAATGAAACACTTACCTAAAAGTACACCTACGGAAATATTGAATGACCCATACGGATTTACTTACAAAGAAATGTCGGAAGTAATTGGAGAGGATAAAGCAAGAGCCTTATATACGGAATTGTATAAACAGCCATTTCACAAAGAAAATCTATCAATATCAACAAAAAAAGTCTATAAAAGTAGCGATACTGAAAAGTATGTTTATGAATTGAAAGATAACAGGTATATTGAAACGGTTTTTATTAAACGGCGAGATGGTGGGACTGTTTGCGTAAGTACGCAAGTTGGTTGTTCTGTTGGCTGTATTTTTTGTGAGTCCGGACGCAATGGTTTTGTTCGTAATCTAACACCGTCTGAAATTGTGCAGCAGGTTGTATTGATACGTCAAAAAGTAAATCGTATCGTTTTTATGGGAATGGGAGAACCTTTATTCAATTACGACAACTTGATTGCAGCAATCCATATTCTTCGAGATAGAAATGGACTTAACTTTCCAACCGACGGCATTACCGTATCAACAGTTGGTCCAGTTAATCAATTAAAAAAATTGCGCGAAGAACATCTAAAAATTCAGTTGACAATATCTTTACATGCAGCAACACAGGCTGCGAGAAACTGTATCATTCCTCATATGCACATGTACGCTATTGAAGATGTTGTTAAGCAAGCATTGTCCTATTCTCAAAGGCATAATCGAAAAGTGGTATTTGCGTATTTGCTTTTACCAGGTATAAATGACCGTTCCTCAGATATAAGGCAACTTGCAAAATGGTTTAAGGGCAAAAATGTTATGATTAACGTGCTGCAATACAACCCGACGAGTAATTCAAAAATTAGAGCACCACAAAAACAAGAAATGGTTGCGTTCAAACATCAATTAGAGCAAACAGGACTTGAAGTTACCATGAGAGTTTCTCATGGTAGAGAGATTAAAGCAGCTTGTGGACAGTTAGCTAATACATATAATAAAGCCAAAAAACAACAGAAATAATTTAATTAAAAGAGCCAGACGCACAGACGCAGAGCCGATAATATGCAGTTTGAAATACTGCTGTTATCGGCTCTTTTTTGATTTTAATTTGTGCCCCTAATAACCATATTGGAGCAAAATCAGAACTGTTGCTTGTCGTTCTTTGATTTCCGCAGCAGCTTTGAAAAATCAAAGCCGCCGTTTCTTTTTATCTTCTAATGAAATGACGCGGTATCACTGTTAAAAGCGGCGGCTAAAGGAGGTAGCCGCCATGAAGCACATACCCTATCGACAAAATCCGACGGTCATTGACATATCAAAAAAAGCCCGACCACCGCCGGGAACCTCTCTACCCTTGACTATGAACTGTCTAATCATCTAAATACTGCTTACAATACCTATACGCCTGTCCGGGCTTTTCGGACAGGCGTATTTTGCTGCTCAAAAAATTTTTTGAAAAAATTTCAAAAAATCTTCGGCGTTTTTCAAAAACGCCGTATTGCCCCGCGAAAAGGGGGAAGCACCACCAACTTTCCAACGAGAAAGGAGGTGAGAATGTGGAACCTAATAGCAGGGAGTTTTACAAACAATGTGCTTTTCAGAAGTTTTGTAATACGGTGCTGCACAATGAAGCGTGTGACGCTCACAGGGAGCTGCACAGGCATAAGGCAAGGGAAGTCACCTTTTCCGATTTGCCCTTAGACGAAGCGCGGCAGCTTCATACCTTTGATGAATATTTCAAACGGGAAACCGCCGAAACCGTCTTTGAGAAAGCCGGGAAGAAAATCACGCCGAAGCTGCTTCTTGAAGCAATCCGTACTTTGCCGGAAGAAAAGCGCAAAGCCGTACTCCTGTACTATTTCGAGGGAATGAACGACACCGAGATTGCGAAGTTGTTCAATACATCGAGAAGCACGATACAGTACAGGCGGACAAGCTCTTTTGAGAAATTAAGAAAATATCTGGAGGAAAATGCTGATGAATGGGACGAATGGTAACGAACCCGGCTACCCGGAAAATGCCCTTGTTCCCTACCCTGTCATTGTGGCAGCGACAAAGGGTGACCCGGACGCCATGAAGATTGTCTTGCAGCATTTTAGCGGCTACATAGCCCGCCTCTCCATGCGGAAGCTGTACGACGAGCGCGGGAACGTCTATTTCGGCGTAGACCACGACATTCGGGAACGGCTGCAAGCAAAACTGATGATGGCTGTCCTCACCTTTAGGACAGAGGAATAACCGCAACGGCGGCGGGACGCTTTCTCTCACCCCCTTTTCCGTTCCGCTGTTGACGCGGGTAGCACAGCCATTTTGAACCTTGAAAAAGAAAGCGGCGCAAGATAACGGCGGCGCAGCATAGGGCAAATCGGATACGTTCCTTTTGCGTCGAGCCATACGGCGGGTGCGCCATGACGCATTCCCGGCGGGATTTCCCCGCTCCGGATTGCCGAGCGATCAACACCGACTCCGGAAAACAGGCACAGCAGCTTGTCGGCGACGAAGCGCAAAATACATAATGATACTCCCTTATCGCCATAGTCCGAGCGTTCAAAGCGTCGCAGGCAATGGGTAGGGCTGCGCGAGAACCGCGCAGGGGTGCAATTCCCGTGAGGTTGAGAAGCGAATCGACCGTCTGATGAAACCCACTTTTCGTAAACAAACCTTTTGCCATTTTTACGAAAGGGGGTAATCTCTATGGCAAAAAAAGAAACTACAAGCTATGCCGCCCCTTTGCTGCCTATGCTGAAAACAGTAGAGCAAATGAGCAAGGTTAGCGGCATTGGCGAAAACAAGCTGCGCGAGCTTATGGATAGTGGCGAGCTTGAATATATCCAAAATGGAAACCGCCGCTTGATTGCCGACGCTGCTATTTGGGATTGGTACCACAGAGCAAAGAAAGCGGCAAAGCCCCCGGCAACGCAAGGGGGTTAAGCTATGGCAATCAGAACAAGACAAGCGAAAAACAAACGCGACAGTAACGGCGTACTGACCGGGCGACCGGGTACGGTTTACGACGTTGATATAAAGTACACCGCCCCCGACGGGGCGAAAAAATCCTATACCAAACGAGGATTTGCGACCAAACGCGAAGCGGCGCAGCATGAAGCGGAAATGAAAACGAAACTCCAAAATCCGGGGCAGATCGCTTCCATTACTTCACAGCGCAAGCAGACCGTCGCCGCCTATCTCAATGATTGGGTGGAAAGCTATGCAAGAGTAAACTTGCGCCCCTCTACCTACGACGGGTACAAAAAGACCATTGCAAACTATATCAATCCATACATTGGCGGCGTTGCCCTTAATCAGCTTACCCCGGCTATGGTAGACAAGATGTTTCAGCAGATTATTGACAAGGGCTTGAAACCGTCCACCGCAGCCGGGGCAAAGCGCGTGTTGAGCGTGGCGTTGAGCCATGCCCGGAAATATCGCTATATTGAAACAAACGCTGCAAAGGACACCCTTACGAAGTTTGGAAAAGGCGATAAGACACCCGACCCCTACACGCCGGAACAAGTCAAGCTGCTCATGCAGCGGGTGGAGGGGACAGTTTGGGAAATGCCCGTTATTCTTGGCGGGCTTTATGGTATGCGCCGTTCTGAAATCTTGGGGCTGCGTTGGCGCAACGTGGATTTAGAAAACAATACCTTTGACGTTACCGAGCAGCTACCCTTTAAGGTGCCGCCGAAAACAAAAGTCATTGAAGAAATGGCACCGCCAAAATCCAACGGCAGGAAGCTACCGATTACCGAGCTTGCCCGTCCGTTCTTCCTCAAACAGTTTGCTATGCAGGAAGTGCAAAAGGAACAGGCAGCAAAGGAGGGAAAGCCCTACTACGACAATGACCTTGTTGTGGCAAAGCCGGACGGTGCGCCTATCAATGCGTCTTGGGTATCGTCGCAGTTTGGTAAACTTCTTGAAGATTTGGAAATGCCGCATATCCGTTTTCACGATTTGCGCCATACAGCAGCTACGAATATGCACCAACTGACAGGCGACTTCTATACCGTGGGCGAAGTCTTGGGACATACGCTTGCGGGTATCGGCGCGTCGCTTGGCTTATCCATGAACTTTGAAGCAGTAACCGCCCGATATGTTGATGTGCGCCTGGAGCGAAAAAAGGAGGTGTTGGACGCCTACCACGGCGCAGTAGAAAAAGCAGCCCCGGCACAGGCAAAGGAAGCAGGCGCAAAAACAGAAAAAGGAACGACAAAGAAAAAACACAAGGAAATGGAGCTTTGACCGACTTATCTTTTTACCGCTTCTTATAGCCTTTTATATCACCCCGTCGAGTTAGGGCGGCAAAAAAGCGTCAAACGGCATTTTTTGACCGCTGACGCAGGAACGCGAAAAGCCGCAAAAACATAGTGTTTATGCGGCTTTTCAGCGTTTTACCTATCAAATTTTATTGTGTGGAACGGCAGAAAATTCTACTATTTTTTATTATTTTCGACATTTTCCACGAAATCCTAAATTTCTGCACCATATTTTATACATATCACGATTTTCTTGACATCATCCGCAAAAATGAGTATGATAATCAATGTTTTTAAAACATGCAGGTCTACAACTGAAAAAAGGAGAATACCTATGCAGCCATCGTCAAACAATTGTTATGATACCGGTCTCCGGGAGGAATGTGGTGTTTTCGGCATTTACGATCTGGATGGTGCCGACGTCAGTCCTTCGATCTACTATGGCCTTTCCGCCCTGCAGCACAGAGGACAAGAGTCCTGCGGAATTGCCGTCTCTGACACCAGCGGTCCAAAGGGCCATGTGAAATCCTACAAAGGCCTTGGCCTTGTCAACGAAGTTTTCAAAGAATCCAAATTAGAAGAGCTGTCCGGCAATATCGGCATCGGCCATGTCCGGTACTCTACCACCGGTTCCACTACCGTAGAGAATGCACAGCCGCTCGTTCTGAATTATCTGAAAGGCTCCCTCGCCCTTGCGCACAACGGAAATCTGGTCAACGCTATGGAACTGCGCGAGCAGATGGAAAACACCGGCGCAATTTTTCACACTTCGATTGACTCTGAAATCATCGCCTACGGCATTGCGCGGGAACGCGTTCATTCCAAAACGGTAGAAGAAGCGATTCTGCGCACAGTAAAAGAAATCCGCGGCGCCTATGCCCTTGTCATCATGAGCCCGAGAAAACTCATCGGCGTGCGCGACCCATATGGCTTAAAACCGCTCTGCATCGGAAAGCGGGACAACGCCTGGGTTCTCGCCTCGGAAAGCTGCGCCCTCACTTCGATCGGCGCTGAATTCGTCCGCGATGTCGCTCCGGGAGAAATTGTAACGTTTGACAAAACCGGAAATTTGAAATCCGAATTTATGCCGGTTGACGTAAAAAAAGCGCATTGTATTTTTGAATATATTTATTTTGCCCGCCTCGACAGCAAAATAGACAACATCAGTGTCTATGAAGCCAGAATCCGCGGCGGCGCAACGCTTGCAAAGACCTATCCGGTTGACGCAGATCTTGTCTGCGGCGTTCCAGACTCCGGACTTGCCTCCGCAAAAGGCTATTCCGAAGAATCCGGCATTCCGTTCGGTCTTGCCTTCCACAAAAACAGCTATGTCGGCCGTACCTTTATCAAACCGACACAAAAGGAACGGGAATCCAGCGTAAAAATCAAGCTGAGTGTTCTGGAATCCGTCGTAAAAGGAAAACGAATTGTCCTCGTTGACGATTCCATTGTCCGCGGAACAACGATTTCGAATCTGATTACGATGCTGCGAAAAGCCGGTGCGACCGAGGTTCATGTCCGTATCAGTTCCCCGCCGTTCCTGTATCCATGCTATTTTGGAACCGATGTGCCTTCCAACAAGCAGTTGATCGCAAGCTCCCATTCCACCGAGGAAATCCGCCAGCAGATCGGAGCGGACTCCCTAGGCTACATGCCGATCGAAGAGCTCCAGAACATGGTCGGTGACCTGCCGATCTGTCGTGCATGCTTCGACAGTCATTATCCGATGGAAGTACCAAAGCAGGATATCAGCGCTCTTCTGGAAAGCTGATTTCGTTTTCTTTCCCCTTACCGTGCAGATCTTGCACCCGGTAGGGGGATTTCTTTTTTGAGCATGCATACTTTTCTGTATGGTTTGCATACAATACCTTCAAAAACAAAGGATCTCTTTATGGATCTTACGGACATCATCTATTCCAACGATTACATCAACATTCTGATTCAGAATTACGTGGCACAGTCCGAGCGGTACCAGATGCTCTTTCCAGAATCCAGTGCCCTTCTTACACTGAATTCGCAGTATTCCGTTCTCTTTCTCGAGCGCAGCCTGCTCCCGGAAAATCTCTTTGGTGAAATTCTTTTTACCGGACTCCCGAAACTTTTCACGCCGCTTTCCACCCTCTCTTTAGAAGTCTCCGGCATTGTACAGACGCAGAATCTCTACGGCGGCGGGTATACCGGCAAAAATGTAATCCTGGGTTTTCTGGACACCGGCATCGATTACCGCCACCCCGCCTTTCTGCGCAGCAACGGCCAGAGCCGGATTCTTTCCATCTGGGATCAGACCGACCGCACAGGCACACCGCCGCCGCAGTTTCCCTATGGCAGTCTCTACGAAAAGTCAGACCTTGACGATGCGCTTCGAAGCAGGGATCCTCTTTCTGTCGTTCCGGTCACGGATCCAGACGGACACGGAACATACGTCGCCGGAGTCGCTGGCGGTACTCCGAATGCGTCCGCCGGCTTTCTCGGTGCTGCACCGGAAGCCGATTTCGCTGTTGTTAAGTTAAAACCGGCGAAACAGAATCTGAAAGACTTTTATCTTGTCTCCACCAATGCTCCCGTCTTTGAAGAAGATGATCTTCTCTCTGCGATGCGTTTTCTAAACGAAGTCGCAGCCAGGGAGGGAAAACCACTGGTCATCTGTCTGGCACTTGGAACAAATCAGGGAAGTCATTCCGGAACCCTTCCCATCGCTCTGACGCTGGCGCGCTACGGAAATACGCCGGGCATTATTCCGGTCTGCGCCACCGGCAACGAGGGAAACGCCGCTCACCATTATTATGGCTCCGTATTCGAAAATGACTCCCCGAAAAATGTGGAGTTTCTCGTTTCCGAAGGCAGCCGCGGTTTTGTCCTAGAGTTCTGGGGACAGGTTCCGCAGCTTTTTTCCGTCGGATTCCGCTCTCCCGGCGGAGAAACGATTCCGCGGATTCCCGTCTCTTTGACTCAGGAACAGAGGATCACCTTTGTTCTGGAACGCACCGTCATCTACGTCAACTACGAAGTCGTTCAGACGACGACCGGCAGCCAGCTCATCCTGATCCGCATGCTGGATCCGACGCCCGGCATCTGGACACTTCAGGTTTACCGCGCCTTTCCTTCCCCTCCCGATTTCCACGTCTGGCTTCCGATTACCGGATTTTCCACTTCCGATGTGATCTTTCTGGAACCCGACCCGTACACGACACTGACGACACCCTCCGCCACCGTTCCCGTTCTGTCTCCCTCCACCTATCAGGCATCCAATAACAGTTTTTCACCGGAATCCGGACGCGGCTTTACCCGGCTTGGTGAAATCAAACCCGATTTTGCTTCCCCCGGGATTTCCGTCACCGGACCGGGACCGGCAGGCTCCTACGAAAACCGGAGCGGCGCAAGCGCGTCCGCTGCCATTACATCCGGTGCTGCCGCTCTCTTCCTGCAATGGGGCATTCAACGCACCCCATCCCGCTATTTTACGGCGCAGGAGCTGAAAAACTATCTGATCCGCGGCGCTGGCCGAACTGATACCATTACTTATCCAAGCCGCGAGTGGGGATACGGAAGATTGCAGTTATATCAGAGCTTTCTAAGCCTTATGACAAACTGATTTTCCCGCTCACAGGTTTGCTTCTATGGTATATCCGTTTGTTGATGCAAACTTTTAATGTGCAACTGCCTTGTTTTTGATTGTTTTCCGTTGTATCATTACGTATTATCATTATATTTATAAAACTAAAAGGGGGATTCCTGACTATGAATTACGAACGCTTGAACGATCTTCGCCTTCTTGGACTTACGATTGCCTACTACCGAAGAGCAAAAGGAATGACGCAGGCCGAACTTGCCGAGGCGGTACATATCAGTCGTACCCATATGAGCAACATCGAAGCGCCAAATACAAAAACCTCTATTTCGTTGAATCTTCTGTTCGATATCGCTGAGGCACTTGACATTCCGGTGAAAGAGCTTTTTGATTTTCAGGGACGCAGTCTGTAGGGTCTTTGAATTTTTCTCTTTAAGAGTAACCCCGCCCGGCAGTTTTTCATATCATGAATTGTAAGCAAAATGATTCCTTTGGAGGAACAAACATGAGTGATTTAGCTGCTACAAACTGTGGATGCGGATGTGACAACGGCTGTGGCTGCGATAATGGATGCGGTGTTTCCAACAACAACCTGTTCGGAAACAATGGCTGCAGTATTATCTGGATTCTGCTTCTCCTCTCCTGCTGCGGCGGAGGTGGATGCGGAAACAACAACAATGGCTGCAATTCCGACTGCTGGCTCGTTCTGATTCTTCTGTTCTGCTGCGGCGGATGGAACAACAACGGCTGTGGATGCGGCAACAGCAATAACTGTGGATGCGGCTGCTGACCTTTTTTCAGTCCTCCCAGATGTTCGGGCAGAAAAAGCCCCGGGTGCGGATCAACCGCCCCGGGGCTTTTTTTCACCAGAATTCTCTTTCAGCGAAACCGTTTCGGTTTCCGTGCTTCTCTTTCCCGCTTTTCCATCTCTTCTCTTCTTTCTTTTTTTCTCATACATTCCAGATCTATTTCATAAAAGGCATTCCCTTCGAGTACCTGTTTTCTTTTTGCTGTTTCTTTTCCATCCATTTTCCGGCGGTCTCCTTTTTCTTTCTTCCTCTTATCATATGTTTTTTCCCGCCTTCTGTCATTTTTTCCGGCCTGGAACATAAGATAAAGAGAAATAAAAAGACAAATGCAGGAATGCTGCCAGGAAGGATCTTAATTTGAATCAGGAACAGGAACAAAATGTGGAACAGATGACACCGCTGGACCAGATGATCGCACAGGATCAGCTTCAGATGCTGAAGGCTGCCATTCCCTACGCCTCCTTCGGCCTGCAGCCCTCCCTTGCGATTTTGAGCAAATGGCTCGAGCTCCAGCGGACCATTCAGCTTTTTTCCCGTCCGGCCGACCTTTCCATGATGTCTGTTGATGCCCCGCACGTCTCTCCGCTTGAGATGCTGCAGGATATTTCCCGTTTTGCCGCCGGTCCGCAGCGGGATCTTCTCTCCCAGATGTTTCAGACCATGCAGATGATGCAGATGCTTCAGAATATAAATCCCGGAAATGAGGAGGATCTGCTATGAGTTCGGATGATAAGCAAAACGACTGGTCGCAGGACCCCTCTCTTTCCGGAATTGACTTTGCCCGGCTTCAGGCACTGCAGCAGATGGCCTCTCAGAGCCGCGGAAAATCCCAGGCGGAAATGATGCCGTTTCTTCTCTCCCTGATGCAGGGAAATCAGGGCGGCGCACAGTTTTCCGCCTCCGAGGCGGACCTGATCATCTCTGCCATCAAAGCCGGAAAATCCAAACAGGAAGCGGCAAAAATTGACCAGATGGTACGCCTCTTCCGCTCCGCTGCTTCCGGGAAAAAACGCTGAAAAACTACAAACCAAAAAACGCTGCCGGTCTGGAATCCCAAACCGGTCAGCGTTTTTATTCTGTGCTTTTTCCTGCCTAGTTCTGCATGGAAAGCACGTTTTTATTTTTTACCAGGTAATCAATCAGAGAAACAACGGTCAGAATCAGTGCAACCCAGATCAGCACGGTATTCAGCACGGAAAGTGCCGGAATGTCGGCGATCAGAAGAATGATCATAATCATCTGGCTGATTGTTTTCGATTTTCCCCACCAGCTTGCTGCGATGACAATTCCATTGTCCGAAGCAACCAGGCGGAAACCGCTGATGATAAATTCTCTTGCGATGATAATAATAACCATCCACGCCGGAAGCTTGTCCAGCTCTACAAAGCAGATCAGTGCAGAGCATACCAGCAGCTTATCTGCCAGCGGATCCATAAACTTTCCGAAATCGGTAATCAGATTGTCACGTCTTGCAATGTAGCCGTCCAGCGTATCCGTGATGCTGGCAGCGGCAAAGATTACCAGTGCAATCCATTTGGACGCGCTTCCGCCCACGCCAGACAGCAGGAAGAACACGAAAAACGGAATCATAATTACCCGCAGAATCGTTAATTTGTTTGGTAAATTCATTGGCTTATCTCTCCTATCAGATCATATTCCAGAGCACCGGTAATTTTCACTCTTACGAAGTCGCCGGATACGAGTGTTTCCGGTGTATTGACAAATACATAGCCGTCTACACCCGGTGCGTCCGCCTGGCTTCTGCCCACATAGGCATCCTCATCCGCCACTTTGCCCTCGATCATAACAAGAAGCTCCTGGCCGATCCTGCGCTCGCCGAGTTCTGCAGAGATATCCTGCTGCAGCTCCATCAGTTCTGCCTGACGGTCCAGTTTTACCTCCTCGTCGATCTGATGCTCCATCGCAGCAGCCGGTGTTCCCTCCTCCGGAGAGTAGGTGAATACGCCGAGACGGTCGAACTCCATGTCGTTGATAAACTCGAGGAGTTCTTTGTGCTGCTCTTTTGTCTCTCCCGGGAATCCTGTGATCAGCGTGGTGCGCAGTGTGATATCCGGCATCTCGCTTCTCAGGAAATCAATTTTGTCGATCAGCTCCTGTTTGGATGTTCTGCGACCCATGCGGCGCAGGATCTCATCGTTGGCATGCTGAATCGGCAGATCCAGGTAGTGACAGACTTTCGGCTCTTCCTTCATCGTCTGAACGAGTTCCGGATAGATATCCTCCGGATAGCAGTACAGAATCCGGATCCAGTAGAGCTCCGGAATTTTGCAGAGCTCTTTTAACAGAAGGTGGAGAGACGGCTTTCCGTACAGATCGATACCATAAATGGTTGTCTCCTGCGCAACGAGAACGAGCTCTTTGACACCCTGTTCTGCCATCGTCTTCGCTTCTGCTATCAGTTCCTCCATCGGAACGGAGCGGTACGGTCCGCGCAGCTTCGGAATGATGCAGTAGGTACAGTGCTTGTCACAGCCCTCTGCAATTTTCAGATATTCGTAATGGCCGCCTGTCGTTACAACGCGCTGTGCGTCAATTTTCGGCAGTCCTTTCAGATCGGCATACTCCTGGAAGCGGTCGCCGCAGAGGACGTCCTGAATGGCATCCAGGATTTTGTCATAGCTGTTCGTTCCAAGTACGGCGTCAACCTCCGGAATCTCCTCAATGATTTCATCGCGGTAGCGCTCTGCCATACAGCCCGTTACCAGAAGAACCTTACAGCTTCCAGCTGTACGGTACTTCGCCATTTCAAGAATATTTTGAATGCTTTCTTCTTTGGCGTCGTGGATAAAGCAGCATGTGTTTATCACGATAACCTCTGCATCTTCCTCGGAATCGGTGATCTCGAAGCCATGCTCTACCAGAAGACCCAGCATATGCTCGGAATCTACCAGGTTTTTATCGCATCCAAGGGAAATAAACAGAATTTTCATATTATTCAATTACTGGCTCCTCTTTTGTTTCCTCTTCCGCTTCAACTTCAGATTCCGGAAGGATTGTAACCTCTCCTTTGTACATCTCCTCTACGGCGATGGAGAGCGGTTTCATGCCTTTTTTCACTTTTACAAGCGGTTCAGCTCCGCCGATGATCTGTCTTGCACGTTTGCTTGTTGCAAGTACCAGAGAGTAACGGCTGCTGACAACCGGTGCCTCGTCCAGATCCTGGCCCTCGTTAATAGTTGCAATCAGTTCCTGATAAGATGGATGAATCATAATAAATGCTCCTTTCTATTTTTCCAGACTTTTTTTCATCTGTTCGATAAAGTCTTTCTGGTTGCTGCTCATGAAATGCTGGCTCTGAATGGTCTCATGCATCTGTTTTACGCAGGTTTCGAGGTCGTCGTTGATCAGGACATAATCGTACTGGTCCATACCCTGTGCTTCCTCTTTTGCACGCTCCATTCTGCCTTTGATAACTTCTTCTGTTTCCGTTCCGCGTCCCCGGAGGCGTCGTTCCAGCTCCTCGGCGGTCGGCGGTGTGATGAACACAAGAAGGGTGTCCGGACGTTTTTCCTTGACCTGAAGTGCTCCCTGGATTTCAATCTCAAGCAGAACATCTTTTCCGGCATCCAGCTGCTCCTCTACGTATGCCTTCGGCGTTCCGTAGGAATGTTTTACGTAACGCGCATACTCGAGGAAGGCATCCTCTTCTACCATGCGGTCAAACTCTTCTTCTGTACGGAAAAAGTACGATACGCCGTCTTCCTCGCCCGGACGCGGGTCTCTTGTGGTGACAGAGATGGACAGCGCATAGTTGTCGTACTCCTCCATCAGGCGTTTCATCAGTGTTCCTTTTCCTGCTCCGGAAAAACCGGATACTACAGTAAGTATTCCTCTACTCATTTTCAGATTCCCCTCGCTCTTTTTCTGTTTCCCAGCCGCCGTTGAATCTGCGGCTGATCGTTTCCGGCTGCAAAGCCGAAAGGATGATAAATTCTTCTCCGGTGATGAGCACTGCTTTCGTGCGTCTTCCCTGCGTCGCATCGATGATGCGGTTGCTTTCCTTTGCACGCTGCACCATACGCTTGACGGGCGCCGCCTCGGGACTCACCACTGCTATTATTTTATCCGAATTTACGACATTGCCGAATCCGATGTTGATCAGTTTTGCCACAATCCGTCCTTTCCTGTACCTTCTGAAGTCTTTTTCAGAAAATACATCTACCCATACAGATTTATTATAATTCATTCAGAAAGCCTAGTCAAATCTTTTTTTCTGTATTATAATGAAAATACCAGAATTTCAAACAAAGGAGATATTTTCTATGGCTTTTGATGGAATTACCATTGCAAATATTGCACAGGAACTGAATCAGACCATCGTCGGCGGAAAGATCAACAAGATCGCACAGCCGGAAAACGACGAGCTGATGATTACAATAAAAAACAACCGTACCGTTTACCGTCTTCTCCTCTCGGCAAGTGCTTCGCTTCCGCTGATCTACCTGACGGACAACAATAAGCCCGGCCCGATGACCGCACCGAATTTCTGTATGCTGCTCCGCAAACACATCGGCAGCGCCCGCATTCTCTCCGTTACCCAGCCGGGACTCGAGCGTATTCTTATTTTTGAGCTCGAGCATTTGAACGAACTCGGCGATATCTGCCGCAAGAAGCTGATTGTGGAGATCATGGGAAAACACAGCAACCTGATCTTCTGTCAGGAGGACAATACGATCCTTGACAGTATCAAACATATTTCCGCCAACATGAGTTCTGTCCGTGAGGTTCTTCCGGGCCGCACCTGGTTCATTCCGCACACGCAGGATAAGAAAGATCCGCTCACGATCACAGAAGAAGAATTTTTCGATTTCGTCTGCACGAAACCGATGGCTGCCGCAAAGGCAATCTACACTTCCCTTACCGGCTTCAGCCCGCTGATGGCGGAGGAAGTCTGCTGCCGCGCCGGCATCGACGGCGGATTTGCGGTCAATGCACTCGAAGAAAATGCGAAGCTTCATCTGTTCCGCACCTTCTCTTATCTGATTGAGGATATCAAAAACGGCGCATTTACGCCGAACATCGTATACCAGGGCGATGAGCCGAAAGAATTTTCCGCACTGAAACTGACGCAGTATCAGGATTTGCGGAAGGAAACATACGATTCGATCTCCGGTGTACTGGAAACATACTATGCCATGAAAAACCGCATCACCCGCATCCGTCAGAAATCTTCCGATCTGCGCCGTGTCGTCAATACCGCACTCGAACGGAATGTCAAAAAATACGACCTGCAGCAGAAACAGTTAAAAGACACCGACAAGCGGGAAAAATACCGGATTTACGGTGAGCTTTTAAATACGTACGGCTACAGCTGCCAGCCGGGCGATACTTCGCTGAAAGCCGTCAATTACTATAACGGCGAGGAAATCACGATTCCGCTCGACGGAACGCTCTCTGCCGGCGAAAATGCGAAAAAATACTTCGACCGCTACGGAAAGCTGAAGCGGACCCGTGAGGCACTCGAGGAACTTCTTGTCGAGACGAAAGAGGAAATCGACCATCTCGAATCCATCAGCACGGCGCTTGATATTGCGCTCGATGAGGCGGATCTGGTGCAGTTAAAAGAAGAGCTGATTGAGTACGGCTACATCCGCCGCAAGGGACCGACAGGGAAAAAGCAGAAAATTACCTCCCATCCGTTCCACTACCGCTCTTCCGAGGGCTTTGACATTTATGTCGGCAAGAACAACTTCCAGAACGAGGAACTTTCGTTTAAATTCGCCTCCGGCAACGACTGGTGGTTCCACGCGAAAGGCCAGCCGGGCAGCCATGTCATCGTAAAGACGAACGGTAAAGCGCTGCCGGATTCCGTCTACGAAGAGGCCGCTGCTCTCGCCGCCTATTACTCGAAAGGCAGACAGGCACCGAAGGTGGAAATCGACTACACCTTAAAGAAAAACCTGCGCAAACCAAACGGAAGCAAACCGGGTTTCGTTGTTTATTACACCAATTACTCCATGATGGCGGAGCCGAACATCCGCAATCTTCAGGAAATACAGGACTGAATTCAGAATACAAAAGACTTTTCGCACATTCCTATCTGTTCCTCTTTGCGAAAAGTCTTTTTTTCGTAAAATTTAATACTTCCTTCATTTCTTTTTCGATGCTCTATGGTATACTTCTTAGTATGGAAAAAGATTCCAGACGTGATCTTTTTCAACCAAACCACAGTGAGGCTGTCTCTTCTTTATCAGGACAGCCGGAGAGGAATATAACTGTTATGAACAAAACAATTCCCGAAATCATTCACCGCCGTGTTCCAACGACGCGCTATGAGGCAGACCCTTCCAAAGGCCTTTCCGCCGAGCAGGTTGCCGAGTACCGCGAGAACGGCTGGACCAACTGCGCGGTGGAACCTCCGTCCAAGACAACGGCCGAGATCGTAAAGAGCAATGTCTGTACGTATTTCAACCTGATTTTTCTGATTATTGCCATCTTTCTGATCCTTGCCGGTTCGTTCCGGGATCTTACGTTTCTGCCTGTCATCATCGCGAACACGCTGATCGGCATTGTACAGGAAATCAAGGCGAAAAAGACGCTGGAAAAGCTGTCTGTTTTAAACGCGCCGAAGGCTACTGCGATCCGTGACGGTGCTGAGGTAACACTCGCCGCGGAGGATCTCGTACTCGATGATATTGTTGTATTTACCGCAGGAAAACAGATCTGCGCTGATGCTGTCGTGCTTGAAGGTGAGGTACAGGTCAACGAATCGCTGCTTACCGGTGAATCCGATGAGATTACCAAGCGCCCGGGCGACGAGCTGATGTCCGGAAGTTTTATCGTCTCCGGAAGCTGCAAGAGCCGTCTGACCCAGGTCGGTGAAGATTCCTACATTTCCCGTCTGACCCTCGAGGCAAAGGCCATGAAAGAGGGCGAACAGTCCGAGATGATCCGCTCCCTCAACAAGCTGGTAAAGGTTGTCGGCATTCTGATCATTCCGATCGGTCTTCTGCTCTTCGGCCAGCAGTTTTTCGTCTCCCACGAAACGTTCCGTGAGAGCATTACCTCGATGGTGGCCGCCGTGCTCGGCATGATCCCAGAAGGTCTTTACCTGCTTGCAAGCGTTGCCCTTGCCGTCAGCGTTATGCGGCTGGCTTCGCAGAAGGTTCTCGTGCATGATATGAAATGTATCGAGACGCTGGCTCGCGTCAACGTGCTCTGTGTCGATAAGACGGGAACCATCACCGAGACAAATATGAAAGTACATGATCTGATTCTGGTCGGCTCCAGTTCAGTCCCTGATACAGAATCCGGCGAAAATGCTCCCGCACCGCAGAAAGAAGAGCTTTCCCTTGCGGTCGGTGATTTCGCATCTGCCATGTCAAACGACAACATTACTATGGCGGCGCTGAAAGAATATTTTAAAGACAACAACGGCAGAACTGCCGTTTCGATGACTTCGTTCTCCTCGGAATTCAAATATTCCAGTGTGACATTTTCGGATGTCTCCTACGTGCTCGGTGCCCCGGAGTTCGTTCTCCGCGATGATTTCGCACGCTATCAGAGTGAAATTGAAGCGTATACCTCAAAGGGATTCCGTCTCCTCGTCTTCGGCACATCCGAAACTGTACCAGATGGAAAAGCACTCTCCGGCCGTGTCACGCCGCTTGGCTACGTGCTTCTCTCCAATCCGATCCGAAAAGAAGCACCGGAAACGTTCCGCTACTTCGAAGATCAGGGTGTCCATGTCAAGGTCATCTCCGGTGATACTCCGGTAACGGTATCTGAGGTTGCCCGCCAGGCAGGGATTGCACACGCAGAGGATTATATTGATGCTTCCACTCTAAAGACACCGGAAGAGCTCGAAGAAGCAATTCTAAAATACACCGTGTTCGGCCGTGTCACACCAGACCAAAAACGACAGTTTGTCCAGGCTTTAAAGAAAAACGGCAAGACCGTTGCGATGACCGGCGATGGTGTCAACGATGTGCTCGCATTAAAGGATGCCGACTGCTCCGTTGCGATGGCATCCGGAAGTGACGCTGCCGCACAGGCTGCACAGCTCGTTCTGCTGGACAACGACTTTTCGAAGATGCCTTCTGTCGTACTGGAAGGCCGCCGCGTTGTCAACAACCTGCAGCGCTCGGGAACGCTGTTCCTGGTAAAGAACATTTTCTCGTTCCTGCTGTCCATCTTCTCACTGATCTCGATGGTGACGTATCCGCTGGAGCCGTCCCAGATCTCGCTGATCAGTATGTTTACGATCGGTATTCCAGGCTTCCTGCTCTCGCTAATGCCGAACAAAAACCGGATCGCGGGCCACTTTATCACGAACATTCTGACACGGGCCCTGCCTGCGGCGCTGACCGACTTTTTGATGGTCGCAACACTCGTCGTCTTCGGCCAGGAATTTGCGGTCGGCTCGGAAGATATTTCGACCGCTGCCACCGTACTGCTCGCCATTGTCGGTTTTATGATTCTCTACCGGATCAGCAAGCCGCTCAACTGGATGCGCTGGACGATCCTGATCGGCTCGATTATTGCCTTCATTTTCTGCAGTACCTATCTGAACCAGCTGTTCGCCATTTCTGATATGTCCAGAAAATGTATCATGCTGCTGGTCGTATTCTCTGTCGCAACAGAGCCGGTTCTGCGATATTTGAGCATCCTCGTGGATTCCATTTCCTCTTTTTACCGGAAGCAGAAAATTTTCTTCCTGCGAAAACGGGAGGCGAGAAAAGCGAAATAAAACGTAAAACCAAACATCAAAAATGCCGTACAGCGTTGGAAATTTTTCTCCGCCTGTACGGCATTTTTTGATTTACCAATCACAGTTTCTTACTTTCTCATCTCCGGATCTTCCGCGTAATGCGTCCGCTCGCCGCCGATGTATTTCGGTCTTGTCCGCGCGCAGACAACGTGCGCATCTCCGATCGTTTTCTGCGATACCCGGACCGGAACGGCTACTGCCTTCAGCTGCATGCCGATCAGCACATCACCGATATCAATACCTGCATGCGCCTGCACACGCTCTACGGTGACAGCGTCCTCCAATCCATAGTATGCCGCCATCGCAAACGATCCGCCGCCATGCAGCCACGGTACCGCGCAGACCGGCTCGTAACCATATTTTTCTGCCGCCGCACGCTCCAGAACAACCGCACGGTTCAGATGCTCACAGCACTGCGCCGCCAGATACAGCCCGTGCTCCTTCGTACACGCACACAGCGCCTCAAACACCGCCTGCCCGATCTCCTGGCTGGAATCCGTTCCGAGCTTACTGTTGTGAATTTCACTCGAAGAACATCCCACTACCAGAATCTGTCCCGGTTTCATCTGCGCTGTCGTAATCAGCTCCTCTGCGACGGCACGCGCTTCCTGTCTGATTGTTTCAAGATCCATTTTGTATCCCTCCTTGCTAAACAGCAATATTTGTGCAAAAGGAGACTGACTCTTTTTCCAAGAATCAGCCTCCTTTCTTCAGCTTACATAATTATTATTTCTGAACGATATTCACAATTCTTCCCGGTACGTAAATTTCTTTTACGATGTTTCCGGTCAGTTTGTCTGCAACTGCCTCTTTTGCAGCGGCGATTGCGGTCTCTTTATCTGCGTCTTTGGCGATTTTGATCGTTCCGCGCATTTTGCCGTTGATCTGAACAGCGATCTCGGCTACTGCCTCTACGGTCTTCTCCTCGTCAAACTCCGGCCATGCGGTCTGATACAAACGGCCTTCGTATCCAAGGTCTGCCCACAGCTCCTCGGTCATATGAGGCGCAACCGGGTTCAGCAGGATCAGAAGGGTTTCAAACTCTTTCCTCGTTACTTTTCCGGCTTTGTAGAACTCATTGACCAGGGTCATCATCGCTGCGATTGCCGTATTGTATTTCAGGGACTCGTAATCGCTGGATACTTTCTTGATGGTCTGGTGCATTTTGGACTCCAGCTCTTTGGAGTAGGAATCTCCGTCTACCAGGCTGTCCTGCAGTTTCCATACACGCTCGAGGAAACGACGGCATCCTTTTACGCCTTCCTGAGACCAGGATGCACTTAAGTCGAAGGCACCGATGAACATCTCGTACGTACGCAGGGTATCTGCACCGAACTCAGCTACGATATCATCCGGGTTGACAACGTTTCCACGGGATTTACTCATCTTCTCGCCGTTCTCGCCGAGGATCATTCCGTGGGAAGTACGTTTCTGATACGGTTCCGGGCAGGTAACTACGCCCTGATCGTACAGGAATTTATGCCAGAAACGGGAATACAGAAGGTGAAGGGTGGTGTGCTCCATTCCTCCGTTGTACCAGTCAACCGGCAGCCAGTATTTCATAGCTTCTTTGCTTGCCAGAGCCTCTTTGTTCTTCGGATCGGTATAGCGGATGTAATACCAGGAAGAACCAGCCCACTGCGGCATGGTATCGGTCTCACGTTTTGCAGGTCCTCCGCAGCACGGGCAGGTGGTGTTGACCCAGTCTGTCATGGCAGCCAGCGGAGACTCGCCGTTATCGGTCGGCATGTAGCTCTCTACATCCGGCAGCTCCAGCGGAAGGGATTCTTCCGGAACCGGAACGTAACCGCATTTGTCGCAGTGTACGATCGGAATCGGCTCACCCCAGTAACGCTGACGGGAGAATACCCAGTCACGCAGCTTATAGTTTGTTTTTGCTTTTCCAACGTGGTTCTCTTCGAGCCACTCAAGAATTTTCTTTTTTGCTTCCGCAACGGAAAGTCCGTTCAGGAAACCGGAGTTGACAAGAGTTCCCTCTGCAACGTCGGTGTAAACTTCGTTCTGTACGTCGCCGCCTGCAACAACCTCGATGATCGGCATGTTGAATTTCTTTGCGAACTCCCAGTCACGCTCATCGTGTGCCGGTACTGCCATGATGGCGCCGGTGCCGTAGCTCATCAGTACATAATCGGAAATCCAGATCGGGATCTCTTTTCCATTAACCGGGTTGACTGCGGAAAGTCCGTCGATCATGACACCGGTCTTGTCTTTTGCAAGCTCGGAACGCTCGAAATCGGATTTTCTGGCTGCCATCTCACGGTATGCGCAGACCTCATCCCAGTTCTTGATCTCATCTTTGTACTGGTCGATGTACGGATGCTCCGGGGAGAGTACCATGTACGTAACACCGAACAGGGTATCCGGGCGTGTGGTGTAGATAGTCAGCTTCTCCGGTTTATCTTTCAGGGAGAAATCAACCTCTGCTCCGTGGGAACGTCCGATCCAGTTTTTCTGGGAAGTTTTGACACGCTCAATATAGTCAACGCCGTCCAGACCGTCAATCAGCTTGTCTGCATACTCGGTGATCTTCAGCATCCACTCGCTTTTTACTTTGCGGACAACCGGGCTTCCGCAGCGCTCGCACACGCCGTTTACAACTTCCTCATTTGCAAGGCCTACCTTACAGGAAGTACACCAGTTGATCGGCATCTCTTTTTTATATGCCAGTCCGGCTTTGAAAAGTTTCAGGAAAATCCACTGGGTCCAGTGATAGTATTCCGGATCCGTCGTGTTGATCTCTCTGTCCCAGTCGAAGGAATATCCAAGAGACTGAAGCTGGTCTTTGAAGTGATGTACGTTGTTTTTGGTAACGATCTTCGGATGAATGTGGTTTTTGATCGCATAGTTCTCCGTTGGAAGACCAAATGCATCCCAGCCCATCGGATACAGAACGTTGTAACCCTGCATTCTGCGCTTTCTGGCTACAATGTCCAGTGCAGTGTACGGACGCGGATGGCCTACGTGAAGTCCCTGTCCTGACGGATACGGAAATTCAACGAGTGCGTAGTATTTCGGTTTTGTATAATCATCTGTGGCGGCAAAGGCTTTTTCATCCTGCCAGATCTTCTGCCACTTTTTTTCAATGTCCTGTGGCTCATATCTTTTACTCATAGGTAACCTCCTGCATGTTCAAGTTCAAAGTTCTTTTTTCTCACACCGCCGCCTAGGACAGCATGCACATTTGAACATATAGCTGTATTCTATCACTCTTTCCCTGTTTTTACAATTTATTTTTTCCTATATCCTCCGTTTTTCTTCAAAAACCGCAGAAAAATCCGGTTTCCGGGCGAATTCTGCTCCCGAAACCGGATTTTCTCTGTTTTATCACACTATTTTATAAAGCTTTATTCTTCTGCTTTTTCAACCTTCGAAGCTCTTGCCTCAATCTCTTTTGCCTGGATATCGGACGGAGCCTGCTCATATCTCGCAAACTCATAGGAGAAATCACCGCTTCCGCCTGTCATGGAGCGGAGTGTTGTGCCGTATCCGTAGATCTCAAGTTCCGGAACATCAGCCTCGATAATCGTATGGCCCTTGTGATCCGGGTTCATGCCGAGCACACGGCCGCGGCGTTTGTTGAGATCGCCCATGATATCGCCGGTGTATTTATCGTCTACCGTGATCTTCATCGAAACGATCGGCTCAAGGAGAACCGGGGATGCTTCCATAAAGCCTTTCTTGAACGCCTGGATCGCTGCGGTCTTGAATGCCATCTCGGAGGAGTCTACCGGATGATAAGAACCATCATACAGAACGGCTTTGACGCCGACTACCGGATAAGCAGCCAGAGGGCCTTTCTGTACGGCTTCCTGGATACCTTTTTCAACAGCCGGGAAGTAGTTCTTCGGAACGGCGCCGCCGACAACTTCCTGCTCGAAAACGTATGGTTTCTCGAGATCTCCGGAAGCGGAGAAGCGCATTTTTACATGACCGTACTGGCCGTGGCCGCCGGACTGTTTTTTGTATTTTGCTTCTACATCCGAATTTTTGCGGATCGTCTCGCGGAAGGCTACCTTCGGACGGGACAGCTCTACTTCTACTTTGTAGCGCTCCAGCAGCTTGCTAACGATAATATCGATGTGCTGGTCGCCCATGCCGTACAGCAATGTCTGATGGTTTGCAGAATCATTGACTGCCTTCATAGTCAGGTCTTCCTGCATCATCTTGGCAAAGGCCTGGGAGATCTTATCTACATCGGCTTTGTTCTTCGGTTTATATCGTTTTGCGGTGTACGGAGTCGAAACATCCGGTTTTCCGTAGCGGACCTGATTGTTCTTTGTCGCAAGGGAATCGCCGGTTCTTGCATCGCCGAGTTTTGCGATGGCACCGATATCTCCTGCATGAAGCTCCGGTACTTCGATCGGCTTGGAGCCTTCGAGCACGTACAGCTTGCTCAGTTTTTCTTCGGATTCCTGATCTACATTATAGAGCACATCATCGCTTTTAATAACGCCGGAGCAAACCTTAATCATTGAATATTTTCCAAGGAACGGATCCACGATCGTCTTGAAAATGGTCGCGCTCTTCGGTTTCGCAAAGTCGTAATTTGCCTCGAAAATTTCGTTCGTATTGAGATTGATGCCGGCACACGGACGGGTGGACGGATCCGGGAAGTATCCGCAGATATCATCAAGAAGGTTCGATACGCCCTGCAGATTGACCGGGGAGCCCATGCATACCGGAACGATGGTGCCGTCTCCTACGTTCATGGCAAGCGCTGCGGAAATCTCTGCTACCGAGAACTCTTCTCCGCCAAAGTAGCGGTCCATAAACTCTTCACTTGTTTCTGCCACGGATTCCATCAGGGTTTCACGGTACTTCTCCAGATATTCTACGGAGTAATCCGGAATCGGGCATTCTTCTTTTTTATCTTTTTCGATATATCTGCGGCCTTTGTTCTTTACAATATTGATATATCCTACAAATTTACCGTTTTCACGCAGAGGCATATGAAGCGGTGCGATTCGTTTTCCGTACAGTTCGGTGAGCTGCTCAACGACTTCTCGGTAGCTGACATCGTCCTGATCCATTTCCGTTACGAAGATCATACGCGGAAGATTGTATTTCTCGCAGAGTTCCCATGCTTTCTGGGTTCCGACCTGCACGCCGGCCTTTCCGGATACCACGATTACAGCGGCATCTGCTGCGGAAGCGGCTTCCTGTGCTTCTCCTACGAAATCAAACATTCCAGGAGTATCCAGAACATTGATCTTATTTTTTCCCCATACGACCGGGACAAGCGTTGTGGAAATAGAGCATTTGCGCTTGATTTCTTCTTTGTCAAAATCGCTGACGGTATTTCCGTCTGTCACTTTTCCGAGACGGTTTGTCATACCGGAAAGATAAGCCATAGCTTCGGTCAGACTTGTCTTTCCGGAGCCGCTGTGCCCCAGCAGCACCACATTTCTGATTCGGTCAGTTCTAAAAACGTCCATATGTAATACCTCCCATGTAAGTAAATTTGCAGATTGCAAGGCCGCTCTTATTCGCCTTTCTGCTTTTTATCAAGATTCACGTCTTCCGTTCCTCTTATCATAGTCACTATTCTACTAAAGTTTTTGCTTTTTTGCAAGTATATTATTCATATTTCACAATATATTTCTGAATTTTTAAATTTTATATGTATTTTAGCTGGTTATTCTGCCCTTCTTCCGCTTTTCTATCTGGCTTTTCTGTGGAATCTGCCGGATTTTGCAAAACAAGCAAAATTGCTGCCTTTCAAAAATGCTTTGTCGCTTTAAAGCAAGAAATCTTTGACATTTGATTTCAGATGCTTTACAATGTCTTTTATACGATTTACCTACGAAAATTGTCAGAAAGGACTACTTGAATTATGTGTGATACATCCGAAAAAATCTGTATCGGCTTTATCGGCCTTGGCCTCATCGGCGGCTCCATTGCAAAAACCCTCAGAAAGGTTCACCCGGAGTATAAACTGATGGCATACTGCCGCACCAAAGCGACGATCGAAGAGGCAATTCAGGAAGGCGTGATTGATATCGCGCTGGAAGAACGGGACGACCGCTTTGCCGACTGTGACTATATCTTCTTATGTGCTCCTGTCAGCACCAACATCTCCTATCTTCCGTTCGTAAAAGGCATCGCAAAACCGGGCTGTATCATCACAGACGTCGGAAGTGTAAAAGG
>OGIO01000857.1_pt1 | contig 31027 bp, 37 predicted proteins | sample 1571841 | NCBI WGS metagenome assembly OGIO01 (sample SAMEA2582111, study PRJEB24529) | metagenome | biome: Human gut stool | place: China | collected 2011
GGAGCCATATCCAAAATTGAAAAATACATAAAAATCAAAAATCCGAAACCTTACTCGATATCCAAATTTATAATTTTTACAGATTACAAAAAAACCAATATGAAAATTTTACAAATTTTGTAACACATGTAAAATTCCCATATTGGTTTTCATTCATCTTTTATGGATTTGGAATATTCTATGTTTTCAAATATTTTACTTTGAGCAAAAAACAGCTCTATAAACTTTTATCATTGCATTTTCTGGTATAATTTCATCAACTCTCCCACACAATCTGCTTCCGTCATTTTTGTACTAAAGCCATACGCAGCCATAACAGCTTTATCATTTGCAGTATGTGCTCGTCGTAACTCGGCTGGCATTGTTAAAGGATCATATAAAGCCGCAAGATTACTACTAGGATATAATGTTCTTGCTTTCAAAATTTCCTGTGCCGATTTTTCAATTTGTTCCCGATTCTTCTCCGTTACTACAGGCCACGGAAAATTGTTATACACTATTGTGTTTGAATAACTATAATCACTTTTTAATCTTCCACACACTGCTCGCATCCATGCCATGTGAACATTCGACATCAATACACCAAATTCATAAAATGATGCATTGGGCATAGTGAATAATTTGTCTCCCGGAATAATTTCACCATCTAAATAATCCATTGGAATATATCTACGATTCTGAGAAGAAACTTTGGGAATCGCAATATATTGATTTTTATGTTCAAGTATTGATGCAAATAAAGTTGGATTCTCAGCCGCTTTTTTTGTGTTCGCTCTTGTACTACTAAGTCTAAATTCACGTACTTTATTCACTCGTTCTAATATCATCGGACATTTTTTTAATAATCCAGGATCAGCTCCAACAAGCCAAATACAATATCTCGGCTTTCGATCAATAAAATCTTTTCCCATCATATAATGTCTAAAAAACGGAGAAGCCTGTGGTTCTTTTTCCAAAAACTCTTCCTTTTCCTCTTCCGTCAATATTAAAAATCCACCATCAATTGCTTGCCCACCTAATGCTATTTCAGGAACATTACACAATGGTTTCATTCTTTTTTCAATGAATATATTTTCTGCATCAAGCAAATATCCATTAATATTATTCGCCGGAATTGCGTTCTCACCTGAATAAATTATTTTCTGCTTATTATTTACAGCTCTGCTAAAGCCAACAATTACACAATGAACATGCGCTTTTATTGACGCTTCACTATCCCATATAAATGTTCTGTATGCAAAATCAATGTGTACACCTGATTCAAAAAGCGGTTTCCAGAGAATCGAAACACTTTCTCCCTGTGTAATTGAATTAGTTGATACCAATGCTGCTCTGATATTATAATTTCCCATATAGTCAGCCGCTTTTTTATACCAGCAACTAACATAATCAAGATTTCCTATACTCTTCCATCCTTCAAATATCTTCTCAACATCTTCCTTCTGCTCCGACGCCATCCAACGTGCTCCTACAAATGGCGGATTTCCCATTATAAACGATAATTTTTCTGCAGGAATTACATCATTCCAATCAATTCTTAATGCATTTCCTTCTGTAATATTTACATATGTCTTTAAAGGAAGAAAATCGTCATTAAATCCATACACAATATTTTTCGTTTCTTCCAACATTTGAGATTCTGCAATCCATAAAGCCGTTTTCGCAACTGTAACTGCAAAATCGTTAATCTCTATTCCATAAAATTGCTGAATAGAAACTCTAATTGGATTATTTACCTCTACCAATGTCATTTGTCCGCCAACTTTTTCCTTTATCACCTCATTCTCCAAACGACGAAGCGACAGGTATGTTTCTGTAAGGAAATTTCCGGAACCACACGCAGGATCAAAAAATGTAAGTGATGCCAATTTATTTTGGAATTCTTCCAATTTTTTATCTCTGGTACGCTTCACTTGAATTGCTCTAATACTATCAAATTCCTTCTGCAAATCTTCCAAAAAAAGAGGACTAATAACTTTATGAATATTTTCAATAGATGTATAATGCATTCCTCCTGAACGTCTGGTCTCAGGATTTAATGTAGATTCAAATACCGCTCCAAATATAGTTGGAGAAATATCACTCCAGTCAAAATCTTCTGACGCTTTTGTAAGAAGTAATTCTTTAATTTCCTCTGTAAAAGGTGGTATCTCAATAGTTTCATCAGCAAATAACCCACCATTTACATACGGGAACTGAGCAAGTTCTTCCTCTAAATACTCGTCTCGCTCTGATACAGGTGTATCCAATATCTTAAATAATTCTATTATAGCTCTCCGGCAATCCTTTACTTCATATGTTTCCAAATAATCATGGAACATATTTCTCTTTCCAAAAATACCAGCATCTTCTGCATACAAGCAAAAAACAATTCGCACACATAAAGCATTCAGGCTCTTTAGTTTATGCTCTCTTTTTTCTCTCTGCTCAAGTGTTTCATCCTTTTCCTTAATATCTGGTATACGATATTGTTTTAAAAACGCATCATAAATAAGCCCAACAATACCTCCTGCTTTTATTGATACTTCCATTTCATGCGATATTGTCTTTACTTCTTTTTTTACCAAGAAATCCAACAATGGATATTTGCTTTGTAATTCATCTAAAGCAATCTTTGTCGGTTCTGGCTGTTTCTGGTTCATATCATAAATCCAAATTTCAGCAAAATTTGACGTAACAATCCACCGAGCTCTTTCATCAAAAGTCAGCTTTCCATTATATCTGTCTGCCTGTTCAAATGGAGTAAGATCAACATCTCCTGAATTCCTGATTTTCTGATCCAATGCTTTTCCAAGACTCTTCTGTTCAATAATTACTCGTGTTTCAGGAATATATACATCAATACGTTTTGTATTTCCATCAATTACAACTTTCTTTTCAAAGTTCAAACGTTCTGTCACATTATCCATTCCCAAAACATTCGTCAATAAATCAATCCAATAAGAACGTCCATCTTCATCTTCTTTCCCTTTTCCCATCCATCGGTTTACAAATTGACGGGCAGCCTCTCTTTGTTCTGCATCTGTCATGCTTTTTCCTCCTAAATAATCGTACATTCACAAATCTTTCTCCGACTATTTTTACATATCATATCCACAGTATATCATAAAATTATTACAGAACAGCATTCATATATCATTATTTGTATTGTGTCTGCACACAAGGAACTTCTACCGCCAAATCATAATAATATTGATACATGACCATGTTATCTTTTGCTTCTATATACACTCTCTGAGCTTCTTTCATCAAGTTATTCCAAATATCTTTCCATTCACTAGGAGCCGAATCTAAAAACCACATATTATTAAATGACATTTCTATCGTCCCCCATAAATCATCTTCTTTACGCTCAGTTTTTATATTCATCTGCATATTTCGTGCAATTTCCAATGCATCTTTTTGTAAAAAAGTGAATTTCACTACTTTTTGAGGATCTGGAACTTTCTTAAAACGACGCATATGAGCTTCTGCCTTTTTAATAATTGTTTCCAATTGTTCATCATGCCATTTTTTATCCTCTAGTATCTCTTCTTCTGACATTTGCGCTTTTTCTGCATTAATTTCTCTTTGCATTTCTTCCAATTCATGCTGTGCAATATCATAATATTTCTTTTCAATCACCATAATCTCCCAACTCCATAAAAAAAGAAACAGTCAACATTTTCGTTACAACTGTTTCCTTTATTTTTGAAGTCCCCGGAGCATTTGTATCACTACATTCTGTTCTTTTTCATCAAGATTATTCCAAATATTCAGAACCTCTTGTTGTGATTCTGATAAGCTTACTGGAACATCCATTCCGGCAAAGAATTGTGCCATTGTTACTCCCAGTGCATCACATATCTTTTCTACAGTAGGCATAGTTGGTAAACTTTCTTTAGCAATAATTTTTCCAATCGAAGATTGAGATATACCAGTCAATTGTGACAGCCGATATTTACTCATATCACGTTTTTTACATAAAGCTATAATATTGTCCGCAATATAATCCTCTGTACGCAAGTAAATACACCTCTTTCCGATAGTAGTTACCTTAATTGTAACTAGAAATCCGAAAAAATATTAGAGGTGTATCTTACAAGTATTTACTAAGGGAAACAGTAGTATTAAAACAAAAAAAATAGAACTATATAAAGTTGTATTCCATTAATGTCAGCTTATTATCTAAATGCTCATATTCTCTTTGTATTTCTTCAATTTTATCATATAGTTTCAGCACTGTCGAACCCTTTATCATTTTATTTTCTTGGCACATCTGCCGGAATTTTTCTTTGTACTCCCGCAGTACTCTTCCTTTTTCCTCTAATTCCTCCAGTGTTTTGATTTCCTCTTTATCTGCCATGTATTTTCCTCCCAGACATAATTTTTAATACATAAATGATAACCCTTTTTTCGCTGTTGTTCAATTACAACTTATCGCCTTTTTCTCCCATCAATCGACAATCTTCTTTTTGCTATATACATATGATATACTTCTCTTTATACAACCAATTACTGTTGTGTAGCTCACCATTTTTTCTATCTACAACACAAAAAAGTCAAGTTGTGATGGAAAGGAGGTGAGGACATGGAAATAAATTATGCACTTATAGGCAAACGTATAAGAGAAACCCGCAAACAACGAGGATTATCTGCCGAGGAGCTGGCTGAAATTGCTGATCTTTCTACTGTTTATATAAGCTATATAGAAAATGCCAAGCGTAAACCCAGTTTAGAATCTTTAATCAAAATTAGCAACGCACTTGAAATTACTATTGATGAATTACTCTATGGGAACTTGTTATACAATCCTACTGAATATCAAACTGACATTGATTTATTAATGGCAGATTGTACCAGCACTGAAAAACGTTACATATTCGAGGTTCTTTCAGCCATAAAAAACATTTTACGAATCAATGATTGGCATCTATCCTCAAAACACAATTACGATGCTGATAACCCGAATGATTATTAAATCATTCAATAACAATCAAATATCTATTTCTACATAAACCATCCGTTAATCACTTAACCGATGGTTTATGTCTTTTTCAATCCTAAAATTCTATGATAGTTATATCAACTATAAAGGATGTCGCTATTGATGAAAGAAAGTGAAGAACGAAGCAGTAATATTGATGAACAGAAAGCCAGAATCCGGCAAAGATACAAAGGTATTGATCCAGAAGAACTGGAAGTAATTCCGGCACTTCCACCAGAGGATATTTTTAAAACAGAAAAAAAACTACGAGTAGCTGTATATGCAAGGGTATCTACGGATGATCCACGCCAAACATCCTCATATGAATTGCAGAAAAATCATTATCAGGATGTAGTAAATAAAAATCCGAATTGGATGCTTGTAGAAATATATGCCGACGAAGGCATTTCCGGCACTTCGCTTCAACATAGAGATGCATTCAAAAAAATGATTGAAGATTGTGAAGCCGGAAAAATTGATTTAATCATAACAAAAAGTGTATCCCGATTTGCAAGAAACGTTGTTGACTGTATCCGATATGTACGAGAGCTTTCTTCACTCCGTCCACCCGTCGGTGTATTTTTTGAAACAGAGCATTTAAATACTCTTGATCCCAAAAGCGAAATGATTCTGTCATTCATGTCAACACTTGCGCAGGAAGAAAGTCATACCAAAAGTGAAATTATGAATTCTTCCATTGAAATGCGTTTTCGTCGGGGAATATTCCTTACACCTCCTCTGCTCGGATATGACCAAGACGAAAATGGAGATCTTGTAATCAATCCACATGAAGCTAAAATTGTGCAGCTTATTTTTTATATGTATCTTAATGGAAGCAGTACTCAACAAATTGCTGATTCTTTGACAGAACTCGGTTGTAAAACAAAAAAGAATAATGATGTCTGGTCATCCAGTACCATACTACAAATCCTTCAAAATGAACGCCATTGTGGGGATGTTCTGGCGAGAAAAACATGGACTCCGAATTATCTTGACCATAAATCAAGGAAAAACAATCAAGACCGTAATCAATACAGAAAAGTCGGACATCACGAAGCTATTATCTCCCGAGATGATTTCATAGCTGTTCAAAAATTAATTACAAATGCGAAATATGGAAATAAAGAGATTTTACCAGAATTACATGTGATACAAGAAGGCTCTCTAAGTGGATTTATAAGCATTAATCCAAGATGGTCTGGATTTAAATCCAGAGACTACTTTGAAGCATCTCAAAGCGTCCTTAAACCGACAAATATGAATGCACCTGATACAATTACTGCTTCCGCCGGTTCCTTCGATTTAAGAGACTATGAAGTTGCCAGAGGACAATTTTTCTCCTCTGTTGGTCGGATTTCTGTTTCTTTTTCATATAAACAGATCTCTTTTAACAAAGATGCTATACGGAAATTTCCAAACATAAAATTTGTCGAACTGCTAATACACCCAAGCTCAAAACTACTTGCTATCCGACCATGTTCCTCTGAAACAAAAAATAAAGTGCAGTGGTCACGTCTCAAAGATGGTCAACTTATTCCAAAACCAATTTCAGGCGCTGCATTTTTGCCAACATTATACGAGATATTTAAATGGGACAAAAAATGCAAATATAGAATATTAGGAGTTGCCCACCAAAAAGACAATGAAAATGTCCTTATTTTCAACATGGACGATACAGAAATACGAATACCGACAAATACCAACGACGTATCCGCCCCCAACAATAACACGCCTGATACAATATCTGATTCTAAGAGTGTGTTAGCTTATCCTGCCGACTGGATGAATAGCTTCGGTAATAATTACTATACTCAGTCTCAAGCGCCAGAATTAACAGAATTTACAGCGGACAAAAACTGGCAGACTGCTTCAGAAAGTAAACCTTATAAAGAACCCGAGCTAAAAACCACTCCCAAAGAAACCATTATACAAAATATAAAGAATATTATTACAGAAATTAAAGGAGACACCCAATGAGCGAGCAACCTATAAATCAATGGAATATGACTACAGAACCTTCTGATATGATGAAAATCAACACACCTATGCCAATAACAGTCGCACCCAGCCCCTCAAATCAAATGGAAGTCATTGACGATGATTCTTTCAGCTATGACGGTTATCAAGTTGTACGTGGCGAATTCTTCGCTCATATTTACGAACCTTCGTTTACATTTAATAACTACAAGGTATCTGTAAATACCGCCTGCATAAAAAAACTACCCGATGTCGAATATGTGCAAATATTAGTCAATCCCATTGAAAAAAAACTGGCTGTCCGTCCCTGTCGAGAAGAAGAAAAAGACTCTTTTCGTTGGTGTTCCTCTGGAAAAAAGCGTTCGCCAAAACAAATCACCTGTCGAATTTTCTTTGCTAAAGTGATATCTCTCATGGACTGGAATCCTAATTATCGGTACAAGATTCTCGGCAAACTAATTCGTTCTGGCAATGAAATACTGTTCATTTTCGATTTAACTTCACCTGAAATATTTCCTCGTACACTAAAAGACAATGGAACTGTAACCACTGCTAGGACACCTTCTTATCCTGAAGAATGGAAGAATCAGTTCGGTATTCCAGTGGAAGAACATCAAAAATCAATGCAAGTCAATATATTTGAAGGCTACGCAGTATTTGACATACAAGAAAAGAAGAAGGCAACTGATAAATCCATAGAAAAAGCAAAAGAACCATCAACAACAGAAAGTGAGGAAAAATCCTATGAACAACAAACACTCTTCCCATCCACTAATATGTATTGACTTTAAAAAGAATCGTATACGAATCCACCGCAATACACTCCGTCAAATTGGTAACCCAGAATATATTCAACTTCTTGTTAATCCTGATCAAAAAATGATAGGTATAAAGGCTAGTTGTGCAGAGGATAAATTGGCACATAAAGTTAAGGATTATTTTGTCATCAATGGTAACAGTTATGAATTGTACAGCCGAGAATTACTATATTCACTTTCCAAGATTAACCTTTCTTGGGAGAAATTTAACATTTTTCGTTTAGAAGGCACTATTTACCCTGATAAGAAAATAGCTCTATTTTCCATGGATAACATCATCACAAAACTGCCACAAACAGAATTCAAATCAGAAATAATGGGAGATGAGTATGCGCAATTATAGTATATATACATTAAAAACAAAACTAGAATTCACCAATTTGTATCAATATCTCAGTGAAAAAGATTATAAACAACTTGAACAACAGATATTATGTCATTCCTATCACACCCCCATCTGCACATGGAATGGTATTGTCATTAATGGTATAGAAGCATATGAATTATTTCGTAAACACAGTATTCCTTTCCGAATAAAAAGACTCCATTTTTCCAGTAAAGAAGATGTAATTTCATGGATATGTACTGACCAACTTAAACGAGAGGATTTAACCAATATCAATAAAAAATACCTGATTGGGAAAAAATATGATGCTGAAAAAATTTTAGTTTCAAGACAACTTTCATCTACGAATAAATCTCATATTTCCGGTGCAAGCATCGCAGCAAAAAAAATATCCGAAGAATGTAATGTAGCAATGGCTACCGTTTACAAATATTCTGCTTACAGTAGTGCACTAGATATAATTGATGAAAAAGTTCCGGATCTTGTCAAACGAGTTCGTTCTGGTCAGCTCTGGATTTCCCAAGCTAATATTATTGAGCTTTCAGGATTACCCAAAGAGCAACTTTTAAGTCTAAATAACTACCTTCTTGCCGAAAAGATAGAACATCTCAGTTATCATGATATGAAAAGGGAATTACTATGGAATAATTACGCCAAACCGATATTAAAGAAAGAATCTTCCGTTTCTATTCCTTCAATACGCAACCTGCCACAATTTGATCCAGATGCAGAAATTGCAAGTCTTACGTTGACGATTCCCTCGTGGAACAGTTCTATCGAAAGAGTAATAAAAGTTTCAGATTTTAAAATTGCATCTGATACAGCAAAATATAAGCTTAAATATCAGCTTATGTGCCTAATATCAACCACAAATAATATTTTAAAAAAATTGGAGGAAATATAATTATGGATGGAAATAGCGAAGATTTACAAAAGTTTGTTCCCCAAGTGCATTTTGAGCAAATACCTATTAAAAATTTATGTTCAAATCAAGATTACCAACGTAATCTTTCCATCAAACACGTTCAGCGTGCTGCAGCTAATTTTGACCTTTATCAAATAAACCCTGTAAAAGTAAGTAGACGTGATGGGATAAATTATGTGTTCAACGGACAACACACTATAGAGATTGTTGCTCTCGTCTCTGGATCAAGAGAAACTCCTGTCTGGTGTATGGTTTATGATGATCTTGTTTACACCCAAGAAGCAGATATTTTTGCAAATCAGATGAAATATGTCAAATCGTTATTACCTTATGAAATATTCATGGCTAATATTGAAGCTGGAAATGATAGAGAACTTATTATTCGTGACCTTGTTGAATCATATGATCTCTCAATTACTTCTTCCTCTCGCCCCGGAGGTATATGTGCTGTATCCACTTTAATTAATATCTATGAAAAATATGGTTTTCACACTCTTGATCGTGTTTTACGCCTTTGTGTTGCCACATGGGAAGGTGCGCCTATGTCCTTTAGTTCCAATATGCTTAATGCTATTGCCCGTCTGGATAATGCTTATGGAGAAACAATGAAAGATGACACATTTAAAGAAAAAGTAGGACGTGTCTCTGTCAGAGAAATCAGTCGTACTGCCAGAGAACGTCGTGCCGGTTCATTAGGGTTTGCAGAAGCTCTTTTACTAGAATACAATAAAAAATCCAAGTATTCACTTCCTTTTGAGAAATTATACACTCATAAAACACCCAAAAAAAGAGAACAATCAACTGAAGATGAATCCGGTCAAAGTTCCACTCCAGAAGGTCAGTTAGATTTATTTTCTACGGATCAGGACAATACTCAGGCTCTGCCAAACGAATAGCGCAGAGCCTTATCCTTCGTTCTATCCATACTTTCAAAAGAATCCCCTACTTTAAGGTTCCCTTTCATGCAAGCACTATTTTATCTTATCCCAAATTCATCATCCGCTCCATCCGCCATCTTATATATGAATACCCATTCCAAATATTTGCTTTTACCGGATACTCTTTCCTGTAAACAAATACAGTGTGATATTTAACAAAATGCATTCTACACCAGTTATGTATATCCTTCATATATATGCTATTTATACCGTTCACCCACTGTTCTAAAGACCATATGTCTTTATCTGACAATAACTCCATTATGAACAGTACATTATAATATTGAATGACACCTACTCTCTTCCTTTCCTCTATTAACCTTTTACACAATAACCTATACTTAATGTTCATATCGTTCCTATGTCCTCCCTCTAATCTATATTTTCCATCCTTATACACGTTATATATATAATTGTTATATAGTACATATAAGGCAGGTAAGCAGTTCAAATGCCTCGGCGCCCCTCACCTCTCCCACAATAATAATAGTGTGTACATCTTCAAACTACAAAAAACCTTGTATTTACTAGGTTTCTTCTTCCCATCCTGTTTCCTCAATATCATTAAGGTTCTCGGTAAGCTGTCCTATCATAAGCCTTGCTTCATCCATAATAGTTGTACTCTTAAACTTAATATGTGGCTTTCCGTTGGTGTCTATTGTTATATAGTCAACATCACGCAATAGCTCTTTTCTGGTTTTTTTGGGGTATTCCTCTGTTTCTATAATGTGCTTTAACTCGGCTAAATCTTCCTTGCAGGCTTTACTTAATTTGTCCATATCATGTATCTGGGCTCTAATACTATCATTACCTGCTGACAACTGTTCACGCTTTGCATTTAACTGTGCGATCTGTGCGGTATAATCATTTGTAAGCTCGTCCAGTTCTTCCTTGCTGAATAGATCGTCCGCATATAATGCAAGCAATCTTTTTCGCTTTTCTGTTATAGTTATTATGTCTTTATCAATGCTTTCCACCGCTTTAGTGTTATCCGCATCTATAAACTGTCCTAGTCTGTATTTTGCAAAATCAGCCATTTCTAGTAAACTAATAACGCTCTGCATTTTGTGATTATAATAAGCATTACTGTTAAGCCACGTATCAAGCTGTGTCTCTTTAATGCTTGGGTTATTACATTTTGGTATACCGTTTGCTTCATCATAAGTTGTTCTGTGCTTACAGCTATAATACCTATTAACCATACCCAATGACGGCATATATTTTCTTGCCCCTGCGGTATACCAAGCACCACAGCATCCACACTTAATTTTACGTGCATAGTCAGTAGTACCGTGATAGGAACAGTTGTTATTATACTTTGTTCTATTAGCTTCTGTAATGCGCTGTGCCTTGTCAAACTGTTCTTTGCCTACAATAGCAGGTATTTTTATAATACCCTGTTCTAGCTGTTTCTGCTGTGCTTTCCTTGCTTCTTGTCGTACCGGGTCATCATACGGTGTCAATTTTCCTGTACGTTTTCTAAATAACCCTGCATATGCATACCGCCCGGCATTATTTTCACCACAGTATTTCTCATTTTGTAAAATACGTTTAATAGTGCTTCTACCGTATTTATTGCCATTACTGTTAAAATAACCCATATCTGCAAGCCTATTGCATATTACTTGCTGTCCCAGTCCTTCTTCCGTGTATAGGTCAAATATAAGCCGTACTAACTTTGCCTGTTCTTCATTTACAATCAAACAGTTGTTTTCCTTGTCTAATGTGTACCCTATAAGTTTACTATCTGCATAAATTCGTCCTTGCCTTGCACCTTCTGCAAAGCCAAAATGTGTTTTTCTGCTTTTATCACGGCTCTCACGTTCTGCGAAAGAAAGGAAAATCTGAATATAAGTCATATCTGTGTCACTTTCAGATGTCTTGTTTATATCTAAAAAGCGTACAAATACATTATTGTCTGCAAGTTTTTTAAGTATAGGTTCTATACTACTATTTCTTGCAAATCTGGTGACATCTTTTACAAAAATATAGTCAAACTTCGGCTTATTAACTACTTTATAAGCCACCGTTTTCTTGTCAGTATCAGCATCTATAACAGCTTGCAATCCGGCATCCTCAAGCATACGATCAAATGCAGGTCGTGAAAGTTTTGTTCCACTTGTGCCCTCGTCATAATACACACCGTCTTCTGCCAAACCATCAATATTCATGTGTACAAATTTTAGGCTTTTATCATGTTCCAGTTCTCGCTGAAAGTATGTTTTCTGGTTCTGTAAACTGTTCTGCTGGTCTTCTTTGTTGGTTGATATTCTTGCATATGCAACAACTTTTCTCTTTTCCATTATTCTGCCTCCGCCTGTAACAATTCTCCTTTGTATTTGTAAAATGTTACCCGTGAAATACCTGTAAGTTTCATAGTCTCTATATCATTAAGCGAACCGCCAAAAGACTTGTTATATTTCTTAATCTTTTCCTTTGCTTCAATGCTTTTTTTAGTGGTAAGTTTAGCACCTTTCGGCTGTCCTATCTGTTTTCCGGCTCTGCGTGCTGTTTCAATACCTTCTCTTGTTCGTTCATGCAGGTCAGTTACCTCTTTTTCAGCCTGTTCAAATGCAAGCCTTATATCATCAGCAACTTTAGCTTTCATAAATTCATTTACCGCATCCATAATGCTGTTTATCATTTTGTCAGTAGCACTGTGTCCGCTGTGTACATCTACAGTAGCAATACCATTTAACGCTTTTTTATAACTATCTGTGTTAATGTGTGGCTCTTTGATAAATACAAGCGTTATACCTTTTGCATATAAAGCCATATACAGCTCAAAGCCTTCTTCCGCATTTCTGCTCATTCTGCTCACGCTATCAAAAATCACCGTATCACCAGTAACCAGTACAGCTAACAGCTTGTTAAATTCCTTTCTTCCTACAATCTTTGTTCCGCTGTATGCTTCACGGTAAATTTTGGCGTCTTTATCATAGCTTAAAATATTTCTTATCTGGCGGTCTATATTTTGCGTGCTTCTACTAATTCTGGCATAGCCATATTTCATAATATTTACCTCCTGTGTTATAAATCTGACGAACGTTATTTCTATAACTATATTATATTACTAATATCTCTAAAAAACAAGTAGTTTTATAACTTTTTTGCAATACATTACTTTTATAACTATTCCTGTTAAAAAAATCCACATAGTCAAAATGTGGATAACTATGTGGGTAAAATGTTGATAACTTTTGCTCTTAATTTTATTACGTTATTTGATGCATAAACGGCTTTTTAATGGCTGGGTGTATAAATTTGTACGTCCAGCCACTTAACCGTTATTTGCCACTATAAACCGTTATGCGTATTACATTACAGGTGGATGCTCTGTGGTCATATTAGTCTGGCGCTTTTCATAATAGCTTGTTTCATTTGTGGATTTATCAATTCCGAGTCTTGAAACAATTCCAGATGTTAAAAGTGCAATCGTGGTGTTATCATTTTTGTTTACTGCATCTTCAAGCTGGTCAAAATACTTACTAGGGTCAATAAATTGTGATGGTTTATCAATATCCGCCCTTGAATACCCTGAAAAAGTGAATTTATCAAATACATCTGCACCAATGCAGTCTTTCAGTTTTTCCCTCAAGTAAATCAGATTCATTTCCTCACCTCTGAACTGAGAAAGCTGTTGATCTAAAAGACGAGGAGACAGACAACCGCCTTCTTTCATTGTCCGAATAAAATCAATCGTAGCAGTAAGCTCTGGACTCGGCTCAAATTTGCTTGAAAGTACGTGATTTCTGATTTCTAAAATAGCTTCTTTCATATCAGCAATAGCGGAAGTATATTTTTCGTTGTATCTGCTTCTGTAAAGCTTTTCTTCTTCCTGTTTTCCTTCCATCGAAAGTTTTCGGTTTGTGTATGTGCTATTAAGTCTTTCTGCAAGCTCTGATTTTGCATCTGCAATCTGCATCATTCCATTAAAAATTTTTCCAGTTTCGATTGTCATTGATAAATTTTTATCCATAATTTTTAATCTCCTTTACTTAACTTAAAACATTTTCAGGAAAAGCAACAGGTTTTCCAGAATGAGCACGATTACTAAAATAAGAATGATAATGCGAGAATTTCTCGTTTTTCGTTTCATAGCGGTTAAAATTTCTGATGCAAGCATTTTCTCATCTCCTTTCAAAAGTAAACTATATTTGTAAAGTTGTTTACATTTCATCATTTCCTTCAGCTAACATTCTTTCAATGTTTTCAATCCTGCCCAAAATATCAAGCTGTTCTGAGGTTCGCAAGCAAATATCTAAAAGAATCTGACCTGCCTTAATTCGTGTTCCGGGAGCTGTTTCTGCATCTTTCATAATGGATAAAATGACTTGTATTGCTTCGGTCATTCCACCGGCTAACTGATTACCGGCTACTTGAAATTTGCTGTCTCGTTCGCTTTGCAAGCGTTTGCGGAACTCTGGTTTTTGCAATCTGTTATAAATTGCCTGCCTCGTAACTCCTAAATTTTTTGCGACATCTGTGATACTTGTAGATGTGGCTAATGCTGTGATTAGTTGTTCGTCTGAAATTCGTGTTCCGGGCAATTTTCCTCACCTTCTTTCTCTGGTTCATCTGGAATATCGTCAACAATCAGAACGTCTGAGTTTAGCTTAGTAATATCAACTTCTTTCCCTTTGCGAAAATACTGTCCGTCCTTAAAATCAACGAAAATAACTCGTGCAATTTTACTGCCGATTGTTTTTTTCAAAGCATCAAGGTGTTTTTTATAATTTCTCAAGGTCAATTTCTCCTTCCAATGCTCTGTCTTTGGCAAGTAAATTTATAAAGATTTCCTTGTCTTTTGGTGGTAAAAAGTAGGTCAGTTCTGTTTCTTCTTCACGGTTCTTACTCCAAATCCGACAGGCTAAAATATTGCCTTTTCTCTTCTTGATCTCAATTAGCCGATTTCCGTAAAGCGCAAGGCTGGAAATCAGATGCAAATAGGCAACTTCACCTTTCGGGAGAAAGTAAAGGTGCATTAACTGATACAATCGTCTTCCCCCTTTACCGGAACTTGTCTTAATTCTTCTATGGTCATACTCATTACTCCTTACTATAGGTCTATTAGACTTATAGATTTATATAATATATTACAATGGTTTTTCACCTGTCTTAAAAACGCTATAACCATTGATTTTACAAGGTTTTTTAACTTATTACTTTTCAAAAAACGTAACAAAAAGTTTGCATTATTCAAAGGGACTCAAATCACCGTATCTAAAACAGATAGTTGATTGATTTTCCACGTATTGAACAGGCATACAACACGCTTTTCTGTTCTCTTTATTGCTGTTTTTCCAAAATCTTCCCGGTTTAAGTCCTTTTTTCAACTGCCGTTTGTTTTCACCGTCAACGATCTTTTGGGTAAAAGTATAAAGTCCTTTATCTGGGGATGCGGTGTACAGGTGAATATGCTGTTTTGTAGCTTTTCCGTGCACGACATTTCTAGGTCTGCCCTTTGTACGTTGTTTTGTCTTATAGCACGTTTTTCCGTCTGTGTTGGACAGTCCTATAATCATTCTCACATCCGAACTGCTTTTTTCAATCGCCCGCTTTGCTCTTGCATATAAGTTGCGGAATTGCTTTTCAGCTTCAGCAGGGGATAAGGGACAATCAAATTCGACACCGTAAACGGTATATTCTTCAGTCGTTTTGTAGCTTCTACTAGCATACTTGTCCCAGTCATCTGGGTTGATTCTGCCCATATAATCTACCCCTTGTTTCGCCTAAATTTCTGCGTAAAAAACTGTGTTTTGCCACCTTTTGGTAGTTGTTTTTTCATAACATCATAAATCTCTTCAGCTTCGTCCTCGCTAAAATTGTACATTTTTAATCGTGGGCGGTGGTGCTCATTTTCCTCAAAAACAACCACTCGTCCACCGGTCATAGCTGTTTCAATAGCTTCCGTAGCACTTCCAAAATCAGCACCTAAAAAATAAATATCATTATCATTCATACCATCACCTCACCAAGGTTTTTTAATAAGCTCAATATCGTGTAATTCACAATATTCCAAAAAATCATCTTTTTTTAGGTATTTTGTTCTATTGTCAAAAACGTGATATCTACGTGGAAAATCAGCGTCCCCACAGTGTAAAACAAGCCAACTATAACTGTATCTGATAAGGTCTGCGGCTTCCTTCATTGTCAATAATTCGTATCTTTCCAACATTTTTCGACTCCTTTCTTGTAAAAAAAAATAGCTTCAAAAAATATCAAGCGTGTATTGTTACACATAAAAACACTTGTTTTTTTTTGAAGCTATCTAACTTTGCTATCACTATAGTATATGCAAGTTATTAAATTTTATAACACTATTATATTATTTATTTTGTATATGTAAAGCGCGAATGTTATTAAAAACACACCATATGTAGATTTATATTTTGTTAGTATGAAATTGTATACACAATAATTCTCGACGGTCTCATCCTGAGCGATGCCCGGATCAGATCCCGGATCGAGATTTCTTTACAGTCCTCCGTTCCTGCAGACCGGGTCTCCAGCCTCACCAGATTGGGCACATGCTGTATCTGAAGTTCTGCTGTGTCTTCAATAACCACAACCCGTTCCTCTTCAGGAATAAATTCCGAAAGTGCATTCAAAAAAGTCGTCTTGCCGCTGCCAGTTCCGCCTGCAACCAGAATCGAATAGCCTGCTCTCACCGCATCCGCCAGAAAATCAATCTCCTCCTGAGAGATACTGTCCATCTCCAGCAGCCGTTTCATGGTCATCGGCTCTTTTGGAAATCGTCGTATCGTGATGATCGGTCCGTTGACCGCCACCGGCGGCAGCACCACATGGACACGGTCTCCGTTTTCCAGCCTGGCATCTACGATGGGCTGGGATTCATTGACCGCCCGGTTGCATGCGCCGGTGATCTGCCGGATCACGTCCAGTATCCGTTCTCCTGAGTAAAAATTTTTCTCCCATCGGCTGAGCGTTCCATCCTTCTCCAGAAAGATCCCGTTCATGCCATTTACCATGATCTCCGTCACATCCGGCTCCTCCAGCAGCTCCTGCAGAACATCCATCTTGCGGAGTGCATGAAACAGTTCTTTTTTCAGGCGACACCTTTCATTCAGCGAAACAGCCTGCTCTTTCCCATACGAAATCACAACTTCGTCGATCAGTTCCTGCATCTCTTCATCAGACACATCCCGACTCAGGTCTACACGCTCTAAAATCTGTCTCTTCAGCTCTGTAAATATTTCTTTTGCCTCTGATACATCTCCCATGATCCCTCCTAATTTGTCAGCAGTTCCCGGATATAACTCCCCAGTCTCTGCTCCGGCAGCATACTTAAGTCTGATTCGCTGTCCGACCCGGTTCCATCGGGCGGCAGCTCGAGCTTCTGCAGCAGTTCCAGAATATCCAGTCCGTCTAAAATCTGAATATAGCGATCCCACTGTTCGATTTTTCCACGGGAGATCGGATCTTTCTTTACCGGCATATAGATCCCATCACATTGTCTCAGCAATTCCAGTTCATGACCGGTGCTGGTTCCCATATCCAATATAATGACATCATATGTGCTCTGGCTTCGGATCAGATGCAGAAGTTTTTTCCATTCTTTTACTGTAATCTGACAAAAATCTGTATAGGAATCGCAGGGTGGAATATAATCCATTGCTCCGAACTTCTGAACCATACTGTTGAGACGATAGAGAAACTGAGATTTATTCTGACGAAGAAAATATATGAGATCCGCCATATTCCAATGGTGCTCTCCCAACAACCCCGTCAGTCCTGAGCATTCTTCCATATTTAGATATAATACATGTTGTGTTTCCCCCACAATCTGGCCCAGCGTCAGCGCAAACTGCGTCTTTGCATTAGCATCTGCCGGTGAATATACCCCGATCACCCGGTTATCCTTTCGTACTCCCGCCGGATACAGCTCCCGGTTGTCCTGCTCCGAATAATAATACATGATCTCCCGCAGAATCGTTTCTACGGACTGATACTTGTACACGGTTGGATAAGAAGTAAACTTCCCTGGCAGATTTCCCTCAGAGAGCAGAATCACACATTTACCCTGAAGCCCATCTTTCCATGCCTCATACCATTTTGCTGTTATCAGCAGGATCTCTGTCTCGTCTCCATCCGGTGTCTGTTCCATCCGTGTCTGATCCGTGCAGGCACAAACCTGGAATAAATAACCTTTTTTCAGATTGACATACTCGGCAAATGCCTGTACATAGGCAAGATCCGGGTCTGCAATCCATAATTTTGTGTTTTTCAAAATAACCTCCTGCAACAAATACTCCCGTTATTATGCTGCAAATTTTTGGAATTTAGCTTTGAATGACAAGCCTGTAGCGAATTGCTACATAGTAGACAAACGTTTATCATGCGCCTATTATAAATCGCGGATTTTTATGTGTCCATGGTGTTTACAGTTTGTTCATATTTTTTAGCAAAAACTCACAAAAGATGAAAAGCTGACACTGCGTAAAGCAAAGAAACTCCGCTGAATCCGAGGGTTCCAGATGTCAAAAGGCTGACCGGTCCAAGTCCTACCTGACAGTCGATCCCCCATCTTTTCAGCATTGAATTGATTAGACAGATGACAATCCCACCCATAACTGTGCGAATACCGAAGTTCAAGATCCATTCCATCCGGTTTTTTATGCTTCCAATCAGCAGCACCAGCATACAGGCCCCTGCGATCAGCAGCATTCCTGTTCCTTTTTCCATTCTGCTCCACCTCCAGTACATGTATATGACAGAAAGATATTACTATGCAAAAAACACACGAACCAGATGTCAGAACATCCTGATTCGTGTGTTTTATGATTATCCTCTTTGAGCTACATATTTAAATGAAGTATATTTGGGGAGGTAATAAGCATCCGTGTATTCTACCAGTTCATCCGTACTGTCATAACCAAGATAATGGAATCCGAATACCTTTTTTCCTTCTTCCAGTTTCATAAGTGCCGTATATTCTTTCGGCAATGTCACGATCTGCAGATAGGATTCTACCCTCTCCGGCATCTTTCCTTTGGTGTCCATATATTCATACAGAGACCCCTCACCGAATTCATACCGGTCTGCATCCCAGAACAGATCCTGCGGAATATATGCTTTCTGAAGTGCATAAGGTTCATTATTTACATAAGACAGGCGTACCAGTTCAAATAACATTTTTCTGTCCGGAAACTTCTCGGCCAGAATTCCTTTTACCGGAACCAACTGAAGCGAAACAACTTTTCTGAACGATTCATATCCTGACTGCCGGATCTGCATACTCAGGCTGATCGTTGCCGTTGTGCCCTGCTCGATCCTTGCCATATTTTCCGGTATTTTCACTACAAATGTACCTTTTCCGAGCAGCGGGCGGATATAGCCTTCTTCCTCCAGCATCTTCAGAGCTTTGCGAACGGTCTGTCGGTTGATTCCATACTGCTGTGCCATCACACGTTCCGAATCCATCTTATCTCCAACCTGATATTCTCCGCGCCGCATCTTATCCAGTATTCGATTCATAAGTTGTATGTAAAGTGCATTATATTCCATTACTGTTTGCTTACGCTCCTGAATTTGTAAAAATCACTGATAGCCACAATTTCAAAATATTCAAACGGAATGCCTTCTTCCACATAAGAAGTTCCCCGAATCATCAGACACTCCTGATCCTTTGTCTGCAAAAGTTCCTGTTCCTTAGGGCTTGGTGTGACGACCAGAATCTCTTCTTCGCTTTTCTGGGTCACATATCCGAATTTTTCACGGATCAGTTCATAGAACGAACAGTGTTCCAGATCTTCCTTTTCCACACCTTTTACTTTTTCATAAACCATGTAGGTACTTTCTATGGACTTGGGAATACCCTCTATCACGCGCAGTTTTCTCAAAAAAAGGACAGGAGTCCCCAGGGAACTCTTCAGCATCCGACTGATAAATCTGTTTGCTTCTTTGATCTCCAGATTCAATATACGATATTCAAATGTTAATCCTTGTTTTGTAAGTGCTTCCGAAACAGACTGACAGACTGTTAGATCTCTCAGAATCGATATATTTTTTCCCTGCATGAAACCCTATTTCCCATCCCATTTTTTATTATTATAGCCCAGAATTTTCCTTTATTCAAGCACGTTCTCTCATTCCTGAAGTCCAAACACGTACTCCATATCGTGCCATTTTTCGCCGCCCCACACAGAAGCTGAGATTCCAAGATCTTTGTATCCCATCCTCTCATACATTTTTACTTTTTCATCCAGACAGGTAAGTACCACCCGTTTCCGTCCCTGCCCCTTCTCCCGTGCAAGATATCGCTCCATGATTTCTCTGGCAAGCCCCTGTCCTCGATACTCAGGCAGCACATCTAATCCAAGTAACATAATATTTTTTCCATTTTTATTATGAAGAGTAATATTCGTAAAGAATTCATCCCGAAATACATCTTCATCCGTGGCTATTCCATTCAGAAACCCTGCAATCTTATCTGTCTTTTTGTCAACCGCCACCAGAAATGTTTCCTGTGCCTGTGATGCCCGCTCCGCCATGGATTCCGGCGTACATGCTTCGTTGGACGGGAAACAAATATTTTCAATCTCAATTGTCTAGTCTGCTTCCTCTTCCTTTACATTACGAAATGTAAATAATTCCGATAATTCTGCTTTTGTCATTTTTCCGCCTCGTTTCTTGCCTCAAAAAGTGTTTCATACAAAATTGCCCCGACCATAAGAACCGCTCCGACTGCTGCCCACTTTCCAATCGTTTCATGAAAGATCAGATAAGACCAGATTGGTGCCATAATGATCTCTGACGAGGCAATTAAATTTGCATTTAATGCAGTTGTCATCTGAATTCCTCGCGTGTATAATACTGCTGCCACTCCTGAACACAGAAATCCTGCCACCACCAGAATTCCTGTCTGTCTGACGTCAAATACATCATGTGCAAAAAAGACCGCATATGTTCCTGTAATCAGAATACATATAATCTGCGAAAACAAATTCGCAGATACCGGATCGTTGTCTTCCATCGCCCCTAAATAGAACTGACCGCCAAACATAATACCAGATGCGAGAGCCAGAATATTTCCCAGCATCATTCCTGTGTTTATCTGCCCCGCAAAGAATATTAATATTCCTGCACTGCATACGGCCACTGAAATAATCTGCTGACATTTTAGCCTTCTTTTCTGGAAAATTCTATAATAGAACAATACAAAAATGGGCGAACAATACTGTAACACGATTGTATTTGCAACTGTTGTATATTTGTTTGCAAGGAAAAAACATATGGTCTGACCTGCTGTAGCCAACGCTGTCAACAGAATCTGACGATTCCACCGAATCGCAGACCCTCTGTTACACACGCGGAGAGTCAGCATTGCGACCAGAGATATTACCGCTGTCACAGTCATTCCGTGATACGTTACCATTTTGGTTACAATCCCAAGAAAGCTCCACAAAAATGCAGTTTCCAGAATCAGGATATTGCCAACCATTTGCCTGCTTCTCATAATAACACCTGTTTTATTCCTTTCAGATCAGCGATGTGATATGCTGCCTTTGACTGGTCAAAGCAGAAGCGTTCATCTTTTCTCGCCGCAACCGCAGCTCCTGCTGCCACGCCTGCCTCGATCCCATAGGTAGAATCCTCCACGATCAGACACTCTTCCGGCTTTCTTCCAAGCCTGTTCATGGTGATCTGATAGATCTCCGGATCAGGCTTGCTCATCACCAGAGATTCTCCACTGATCACGGATTCAAAATAATCCCGGATGTCACATTGATCCAGCATCTGTGAAATACAGTGCACCGGCGAAGAAGATGCCAGTGCGATCTGCAGACCCTGTTCTTTTAACCAGCGCAATATCTCTTTTACTTCCGGATACAATACCTCCGTAAAATCAGCGATATGACCGGACTGATAGATCTCCTCCAGTTCCTCATCAAACTGAAGGTCATCCAGCGGTCTTCTGGCCAGTTCATGCATCAGTATCCGCTCCGTCTTTCCTGACATTCCAACGATTGGGTACAGTTCTTCTATTCTGATCCAGGGATATCTTTTTACAAGTTCCCTGTATGTACGTTCCAGATAAAAATATTCGCTGTCGATCAGCACACCGTCCATGTCGAAGATTACTGCCTTATACTTCATCTTATTGCCAGTCCTCGTCATTTTCCTCCTCACATCCTTCAAGATCCTCTTCGTTGAAAAAATCAACCTGTTTTCTTCCGTTTTCTATGATTCCTTCCAGAATTTCCTCCCAGGACATTCCAATGTTACGCTCCATCAACGTCTCGATCAGCATTGCAAGATTCGTTCCATATACAACTTTGATCCGACGATCCTTCATACTTTCCGGCACGATCGTATTAAACGGTGAGCCGCTTAACAGATCACAGAACACCAGAATATGCTCTGCTTCTTTCATCGTCTGCAGTGCTTCTGCAATATGCGCTTCCAACTCCGTCTTAGTGTCTCCTTCCGGAAAATCCACCCACACAAAATCATCCTGTTTTCCAAGGATCAGTTCTGCCGCGCTGGCAATACCGCTGGCAAAATGTCCATGTCCCAATACCATAATTCCTGTCATATACAATCTCCTCCTGAAAAAACAAGGGCAGATATTTCTCATACCTGCCCCGGTTGTGTTTACTATTTTGCCTTTGGATAATGAGCTAAAGATTCTTCAAACGGGTCAACTCCCGTATCAATATAAACCTGCTCAGCGCCTTTGGCCGCTACAAACTGAAATGGAACTGTATACATCAGCGGTGCAAGATATTTGTTTGTCTTTACACTGAATACCGCATCTCTCTTATCTGCATCCGGAATATCTTTACAGGTGATCACATGTACCCGCGGTGTATATTTTTTGTATGCAGTACGGAATTGAAGCATACGCTCATATTCTGCCTCGTCGGAACCGATCATAAGAATGGTCTGTTTCGGTCCGATTGCCATGGTCGGTCCGTGGGAATACTCCTCCAGTTCATATCCAAGAACCGGAAGTCTGAGCATCTCGCCTGCCTTCAGTACGCCCTCCAGCATGGATCCATAATCTACGCCATATCCAAGAACGTAGATACGTTCACTGTTGACGATGGATGCGTTATTTCTGTCATACCATGCCTCACTCTCATCGAGTACCGTCTGGAAATGATTTACCAGATCTGCAGCTTCCTTCAAAGTCTCCTGATACTGCTCTTCGGTGTAGATATTCTTAGCTTTTGCCACGCCGATCGCCCACAGATAAACACTCAGTACCGACACGGTATATCCTTTTGTCTCCGGCGGTGTCAGCTCATCGCCCACCAGCAGATGTACGGAGATATCTGTATTTTCAGTGATCTTGCTCTGCAGATTACCGGTGATTGCCAGCGTCAGATAACCGTTCTTCTTTGCATACTCCATAACCTCGCAGGTAGATACACTGGTTCCTGACTGACTGATTCCCACATACAGGATCTGATCATTTTTCAGCATTCCTGTCCAGTCCGGTTTCTCATAGTTCTGATAGACCGTCGGATACTGTGCACTTGCATCAATTCCTACGATATGTTTGAAATAGTAAGCAGCGATCTGAGATACATTGTAGGAAGTACCTGATCCAAAGAAAAATACTTTCTTAATATCATGTTTCTTAAAAACTTCCACAAACGGATCCACAAATACGTTCTGGTTATCCAGTGTATATTTCAGCACCTCCGGCTGTGATTTAATGTTTCCAAGTACAGTCTGTTTCATAGTTCTCCTCTTTTCTGATTCATTCTTTTATTTCAATAATTCAGTCACATCACGTTTTACGTCCCTCGGGGTATTCTGTATGTACAGTTTGACTCCCTTCTGAACCAGTTTTGAAAATGCTTCTTTCTCTTCCGGCGTGATAAATGTGTTCTTATCGATCTGTGTTGCTCCCGGACGGTTGGACATATTTCCAATGGTAATATAAGGAACCTGATATCCGGCTTCTGCCATCCGCAGGATTGGAACCGGGCTGTTGCAGAGAATCATCACTTTGATTCCTTCATCAATTTTTCTTATAAATTTGTCCGCCGCTTTTGCAGATCCGAAAATGGACAGTTTACAGTTCTCCGGCATACCAAATTTCAAAGTTGTTTTTCTTGTCTCATCATTTACAATGTCGTCATCAACGATTGCGATCCTCTGGAGAGAATACTGCGGGATCCAGTATCCGCATACCTGTCCGTGAATCAGTCGATCATCAATGCGTGTATCTAAAATTGCCATACGCGCCTCCTTATGCAGAGATCAGTCCAAGGATTCCCAGCACAAAGCCAATTACCACGATTCCTGCGATCACATACTGAACTTTCACTTTCTTCTTAATTGCTCCATATACACCTAATGTGCATGCCAGCGGAAGCAGCTTCGGCATGATCTGATCCAGATAATCCTGAATGATGATTTCACTGCCGGAAAGTGTGAACTGAAGCGGGCAGTTGATGCTTACCCACATCGCGATCATACAGCCAATGGACATAGCTCCGATAATGCCTGCACAATGAGTAAACAGTGCCATTCTACCGGTCTTCTCCATCTCGCTTAAGATCTGTGCACCTTTGTTGTATCCAAGATCCAGTGTGATCAGACGGGTCAGCACATTCGGAATGTTGAATACCAGCAGCAGAATAAACGGTGCGATCGGGTTGCCTTCCTTTGCAAATCCAATAGCCAGTGCACATGCCAGGATACGGATAATGCCCCAGAAGAAAGTATCACCGATACCGGAAAGCGGTCCCATCAGAGATACTTTGATGGCATTGATGGTTGATACATCAAAATTCGGATCTTCCTTTGCGCTCTCCTCCATGGCGATGGTGGTTCCCATTACAAACGGTGATGGAGCTACGGTCATGTTAAATGCTGCAATATTTCTGTGCATTGCGGCTTTTAATCCTTCATCGTCATTTTTATATATTTTTCTCAGAAGCGGCATGATCGCATATAAGAATCCAAGACCTTCCATTCTCTCATAGTTGAAAGAACCTAACAATGTAAAACTTCTCCAGAATACGCCTCTGAAATCTTTCTTTGTAAATCTTCCTGTCGTTACTTCATTATTTGCCATGTCTAGTCCTCCCACTCATCGTCAGCAGCAGTGTTTGCAGCCACTTTTGCTGTTCCCTCATTGGATCTCAACATGAAGATGATCCATGCTACTGCAACTGCGATTGCCGCAATCGCAACCATTGTAAGATCAAAACCAACATAAGCTGCCGGAATAAATCCTAAAATGAAATACGGAATCAGTCGTTTCTCCATAATGATGTTTAACAGTAATGCAAATCCGAGACACGGAAGCAGTGCAGCTACTCCGCCAAGTCCGGTATTTATCCAATCCGGCATGTTGTTTACGATGCCTTCAATCAGCTCATTTCCGAAGAACATAACGATAAATGTCGGAATTGTGTAAGCTAAAAATGTACAGATACCACAGAAATAATGACACCAGCGGATTCCTCTGAAATCCAGTGCGTCGATCTTCTTATCTGCTGACAGCATCACACCTGAATAAGCGGACATCAGCAGCGTGTTCAGGAACTGCATGATAACTGCAACCGGAACACCAAACAAAATTGCGGTCTCAGCACCTGTACCAGTTGTAATTGCTACTGCTGTACCAATCGTACCACCTATACCAATATCCAACTGAGCAACCGGACCAATTCCAACGGCACCCATCCACATTAACTGGAGCTCTGCTCCGATGATCAGACCAGTCTTTACATCCCCCAGAACCAGTCCTACCAGAAATCCCGTTACAATCGGCTCACGAAGCTTGCATTCTCCAAGCCAGTCGCCTTCACATCTGCTCACACCTGCGATGATAGCAATCAATATTGCCTGCACCAAACTCATAACCATTCCTCCTAAAATTATTCTTCCTCTTTCGCGAATCGGATCAAGTGGTATATTATGCGTACCACTTGATATTTATATACCACACCAGTTAGCAGATTACAATACTTTTTCACTCATTTTAAGGATTTTGTCTATTTTGTCAGATTTTACCTTTAAAAATTAGGAAAAATGCCCATGCCCAGTATAAGTTTCCATTTTCACGACTATACTGTTATTAACCTATTTTTCCCAGAACAGGAAGGAGGATACAGATGAGACAAAAGCAGGCAGACGCGCCTCCCGATACCAGGAAACAGCAGTTAATGGAAGATCTGCGCCGTACCAAATGTGCACTGGACCAGGCCTATTCCAATTTTGAAAATGTAGTGGATCCTGACTTGATAGACTGCTCCATCTATGAACTGAAAGCAGTGCAGATGCGCTACCGTTTTCTTCTGAAACAGGCAGAATTACTGGAAAAAGCGACTTAGAGATTCGTTGACTTCTTTTTCTTCCTGTGCTACTCTTAAGACAATGGTTTTTTATGCTATAATTTACGAAAACAGAGGATAAGCAAATGGAAAAGAAAAAGTTTTATATGACCACAGCCATTGCCTATGCATCCGGAAAACCGCACATCGGAAATACCTATGAAGTTGTACTGGCAGACAGCATTGCCCGTTATAAGAGATTCGAGGGTTACGATGTATTTTTCCAGACCGGAACCGATGAGCATGGCCAGAAGATTGAACTGAAAGCAGAAGAAGCTGGCGTCACTCCGAAGGAATTCGTTGACAATGCCGCAGATCAGATTAAAAAGATCTGGGATCTGATGGATACTTCTTATGACAAATTCATCCGCACCACTGATGAAGATCATGAGAAACAGGTACAGAAAATCTTCAAATATATGTACGACAAGGGAGATATTTACAAAGGTTCCTATGAAGGAATGTACTGTACTCCCTGTGAGTCCTTCTGGACCCCGTCCCAGCTGGTAGATGGCAAATGCCCGGACTGCGGACGTGAAGTACAGCCTGCAAAGGAAGAGGCTTATTTCTTCAAGATGAGCAAATATGCTGACCGTCTGATCGAGCATATCAATACGCATCCGGAGTTCATTCAGCCTGTCTCCAGAAAGAATGAGATGATGAACAATTTCCTTCTGCCGGGACTGCAGGATCTGTGTGTATCCAGAACCTCCTTCACCTGGGGCATTCCGGTCACCTTCGATCCGAAGCATGTTACTTATGTATGGCTGGATGCACTGACCAACTATATCACCGGTATCGGCTATGACTGTGATGGGGACAGCACTGAGAACTTCAAGAAACTGTGGCCTGCAGATCTGCATCTGATCGGTAAGGATATCATTCGTTTCCATACCATCTACTGGCCGATCTTCCTCATGTCTCTGGATCTGCCGCTTCCGAAGCAGGTATTCGGACATCCGTGGCTGCTGCAGGGCGACGGCAAGATGAGTAAGTCCAAAGGAAATGTACTTTACGCTGATGAACTGGTTGATTTCTTCGGTGTAGATGCTGTCCGTTACTTTGTACTTCATGAGATGCCGTTTGAAAATGATGGTGTGATCACCTGGGAACTGATGGTAGAGCGCCTGAACTCCGAGCTGGCAAATACCCTCGGCAATCTGGTAAACCGTACAGTTTCCATGTCCAATAAATATTTCGGTGGTGTAGTAACCAACACCGGTGTAGAGGAAGATGTGGATGCTGACCTGAAGGCAACCGTTCTTGGAACTCTCACCAAGACCACCGAGAAGATGGATCAGCTCCGTGTGGCAGATGCCCTGACAGAGATCTTCGCACTGTTCAAACGCTGCAACAAATATATTGATGAGACCATGCCTTGGGCACTGGCCAAAGATCCGGAGAAGAAAGACCGTCTGGCTACTGTTCTCTACAATCTGGTAGAGAGTATCAGCTACGGTGCTGCTCTTCTGGAGTCCTTTATGCCTACCACTTCCAAGAAGATTCTGGCTCAGCTGAATGCAAAACCAAGAACCATCGATCAGATGACTGAATTTGGTCTCTATGAGTCCGGCACCAGAGTAACAGAGACTCCGGAGATTCTGTTTGCCCGTCTGGATGTCAAAGAGGTTCTGGCAAAAGTAGAAGAGCACAAAGCTGCTCAGGCTGCAGAGGCTGCTCAGAAGGAAAATGTCATTGATATCGAAGCAAAAGAAGCTGTATCCTATGATGATTTCGCAAAACTGCAGTTTCAGGTAGGTGAGATTCTTTCCTGCGAAGCTGTCCCGAAAGCTGATAAGCTGCTCTGCTCTCAGGTGAAGATCGGAAGCCAGGTACGTCAGATCGTATCCGGTATCCGCAACACCTACAGCCCGGAGGAGATGGTTGGCAAGAAGGTTATGGTTCTTGTAAACCTGCAGCCGAGAAAGATCCGCGGACTGGTATCTGAAGGCATGCTTCTGTGCGCAGAAGATGCTGACGGCAAGCTTTCTCTGGTTGCTCCGGAAAAAGAGATGCCAGCAGGCGCTGAGATCTGCTAATTCTATAAAATAAAAATGAAGCCTTCGCACATATTTTTCAGATTCTTGTCATATAGTTTTCTGATCATCACTGTGCGGAGGCTCTTTTTATGAAAAACAGGAAAAAACTTCTCTTTATTTTATTTCCACTTCTGATCCTGCTCATCTTACTTGGGCGGATTCTTTGCCACCCCTCCTTTTCCACCTATACATCTCGGCTTTTCCGTCAGGAACTGGCACAGGATACGATCACCCTACATTATACCTTAAGCGATCCAGAGGCTTATGGTTTTAAAAATATGTCCGCCTCATTAGGCGATTTTACATATGCTTCCTTTCAGAAAAGGATTCAGAATCTGAAAGACCAGCAGGTCTCTTTGCAGAATTTTCTGGATCAGGATCTAAGTGAACAGGATGCCATGACCGCCGAACTTCTGGACTGGTGGCTTACCGGTCAGATAGAGATGGAAGATTTCTATTATTTTCAGGAGCCGCTGGGACCAACACTTGGTGTACAGGCACAGCTTCCGGTACTGCTGGCAGAATTTGCTTTTCGGAAAGAAGCCGATGTTGATCTTTATCTGGATCTGCTAAAACAATTGCCCGATTATTTTGCACAGATTATAGATTTTGAGCGTGAAAAAGCCTCCCACGGTATGTTCTTAAATGGAGAATCCCTGGATCAGATCCTTGCCCAGTGTAATGCCATGCTGACAGTCGATGAGCATCATTTTCTGATCACATCCTTCTCTGACCGGTTGCGGGACTGCTCTTTTGTAAGCGACAGCCACCGGACTGCCTACGAAATCCGCAATCGGCAGATTATTAACGATTGCATAGTTCCCGCCTACCAGTCTCTGATTACTTCTCTGAGCCAATTACGTTCAACACAGAATCAGGCACTGGGGCTTTATCACACTCCCGGCGGTCTCTCCTATTTTGAGCACCTGCTGAAATACACCGTAGGAACGGATCTTACAATCTCCCAGATCAGCCGTCTGCTGGATGATCAGATGGAGACCGACTATGAGACAGTCTATGCGGCGATTGAAGAGGGGATCGATCTGTTGGAGCATGATTCTGTCGCAACGGCAGACTCTGATACAGCGACCTCAAGTGCTTCTGGCGACATGGCTTCTGCACAGACTGCCTCCGACGCTTCCAGCCCGCTCTACATCCTTCTTGACCTTCAAAAAAAGATCAATGAAGATTTCCCAATGCCTCCAGATACGAATTTTCAAGTTAAGACAGTTCCAGACTCTCTGGCGCCTTACCTAAGTCCCGCCTTTTATCTGACACCACCAGTGGATGCCACTCAGGAAAATACCATTTACATCAATCCTTCACAAAATACGGATGGGATCACGCTGCTCACCACACTGGCTCATGAAGGTTATCCTGGCCATCTCTATCAGCATACCTTTGAACAACTGGATTCCTATGATCCGATCCGAAGCCTTATCTATGTGGGCGGTTACACAGAAGGCTGGGGATTATACAGTGAACTCTATGCCTATGATTTTCTTGATATGAACAAGACCAAGGCAAATGCCCTGAGGGCATTATCCTCTCTGAACTATGCCATCTGCGCAAGCCTGGATCTGTCCGTACACGGCATGGGCTGGAACGAGGCACAATGCGTCAGTTACCTTGCCTCCTTCGGAATCACCGACACCACACAGATCCACAAGCTCTATCTGCAGCTTCTGGAAGAGCCAGGCAACTATCTGAAATATTACCTTGGTTACCTGGAGATCTGCAAACTAAAAGAGAGCGCTCTCGCACTCTCTTCTAACTGGTCTTTATATGATTTTCATAACTGGTTCCTGACTACCGGACCGGCTCCATTTTCCATTCTCACCGAACACTTAGAGGACCTTGAAATATCCCCGAAGCTTCTCAAGCGCATGAGCCAGGACTTCCATCTCCTGTCCGTCCAGCCCTTCCATGACGGTCGAAACCATTTTCTGATGAAACGCCGCATGCTTCTCGTAGGCTGACAACCCTTTATCTGTCAGTGACAGAAGCACCACTCGCTTATCCTGTTCACTGCGGACACGAGACACATACCCCTTTTTTACCAGGTTGTTGATGGCTGTGGTCAACGTACCAACGGTCACTGCCATCTCACCGGCTACCGTAGACATATTTTTCGGTTCTCCAATCCCAATTGCATCAATAATGTGCATGTCATTGATTGAGATTTCCTTAAATGTACCTGTGATCAGGGCTTTCTGCTCCACGTCCAGAATTTCATTAAATAACATGACCAACAGGTCGTTCAGCAAATTTTCCTGATTCACACTCATCTACGCTCACCGTCCTCTTTTTCTTGTCACAGTATAGCACAATTCGGACAGTGCCGCAATGATTGCTTGCAGGTAGAAAACTCATAAAAGCCCGGAGTATGGCATAAAAACAAGCTTATTCACCCTTTTATTTCTTGGACTCTGCCAGATCTTTATCTTTGTATCCGAACATCCAGGTCAGTGCAAATGCAACACCTGCCACAACAGTTGCAGAATAAAGGCCACCCATAATAAAACTTCCAATACCAAACGGAAGCGTAATCAACTGCTGAACACCACCGATAATTGCATTTTCAACCGCTTCATCTACAAGTTTCTGTAATGTTCTGTGCAAAGCATTCATGCTTGCTGTACTGCCACTCAAAATGTGATTAAATATACCCACATCGAGATAATGTAAGTTCTCGC
>OGIO01000860.1_pt1 | contig 30909 bp, 19 predicted proteins | sample 1571841 | NCBI WGS metagenome assembly OGIO01 (sample SAMEA2582111, study PRJEB24529) | metagenome | biome: Human gut stool | place: China | collected 2011
AATTGTTCAATTTGCATATACAATAAAGATAAGTTATGAGTTTCGCAATTAACTACCAGTAAATAATATAACAAAGGAGAGAAGAGAGATATGTTTTGTCAGAATTGTGGTCAGGAGATACCTGACGATAGCCGTTTCTGCGATTACTGCGGACAGCCGCAGCAGGTGTATGATGGGCAGGGAACAGGAGAACAGCAGGGATATGGACCGTATGGAGAACAGCCTGTGAATTATGATACACAGGGATATGGAAATCAGCCTGTGTATGGCACAGAGCCAAAGAGGAACAGTGGAAAAATGATAGGAATAATTGCATGCCTGCTGGCGGCAGTTGTGATTATCGTGATTTTGCGGGCATGTTTTGGCGGAAAACCGACAACTCCGCTGAACAATATACAGAAGATTATCAATAAGCAGGAAACGGATATCACAAAGATTGTAGATGCCACTACACCGGGCTTTGTATCGGATGCTTATAAGGATATGCTCAAGGTATTAAAGGGAAATAAGCAGTATAAGAAAGAGATGAAAGAGATTTTAAAGAACAGCGAAGACCAGATGGATGATTTATGGGCTAATATGTTTGACCATTATGAAGATAAGTATGGAAAAAATGTAAAGATTTCTTATAAGGTTAAAAAGAAAGAAAAACTGACAAAGGATGAGAAGAAGTCTATCTCAGAAGGATATGCTGCATTTGCGGATTTATCTTCCGGAGTAACTGCCTGCATTGAAAATCTGGACAAATGTACGGAATTAAGTGATAAGGAAATAAACAAACTTGTTAAAATTGTCGAGAAACTGGAAAAGAAACTGGAGAAGATAAAAGTCACGGACGGATATCTTATGACGGTGGATGTGATAACAAAGGGAAAGGACGATGATGACAGCGAGAAGGTTGATATAGTGGTTATCAAAGTGGACGGAGACTGGACCATTGACTATCTGTCAACCTATCTGATCAATGATTCGGACTATGATCTGGATGAAGTGGATGAAGCAGTAGATCAAATGGAATTAAAGACCATAAATGCGCAGATGAAGCTTGCAGCGAAGGCAATGAAGGAAGCAGATGAAGATTTAATTGAATACTTTGCAGATTCCTTTGATAATTATTTCTATTAATCAGAAGGAGGAGATTTTAAATGAATAAAAAGATGCACGCATTGGGTGTGGCTATAATCGCAGCGATTGTGTACCTGCTCGTTTTCATACTGGCATTTACACCGGTTATTACAACCCGTGGCACTCAGAAACTTGGAATTATAAGTGGCAGGATATTATTGAATACTGCAGATCTGGATGAGGATGATTATGACGATCTGAGGGAGGATTTGGAAGATGATATTGCAGATGTGGATGATGCCAGCATAGTATCACTGGTTAAAATATGCAAGTATTATGTGCAGTACAGTGATAGTCTGTATGAATCAGGAGTATCATCGTTTATGCTCATATTTGTATTCCTGGCATTACTGCTGTTTGCAGAATGTCTGCTGGTACTCTGCAGTGCAGTATTTCTGATACAGGCAATCGTGGCAGTCATTAAAAGAGATGAAACGGAGAACAGTTTCTGTCAGAACTGCTGTGTGTTACTCGGATTCTGGCTGCTGGAATGTTTTATAGTGGATATCTGGGATAAATCAGATGTCTGGAAAATGAATTATACTGGAACGCATAAGGCAATCGCGGTTATTCTTATGATTGCAGTGATTTTATGTGTGGGAAATGCATTAATACGGGCATTGACAGGACAGAATAAGAAATTATTCCCGGCACACATTGCATCCCTGGTTTTCCTTGTCATAGCAGTTGCAGGATGTTTTGTAATGCGAATGGATGCGTTTAATATTGAGCAGAAGATGGAAGTTACATATTACGATAGCCGGGGATATGAAGATAATAATTATGATGACAGGGAAGATGAAGATGTGTCACTTGCCAATGTTACAAAGAATACGATATTTACGATTACAGATGAGGCGGTTAATATAGGCACTAAGGTTGCAAATAATTCCAGTGTGGCAAAAACCAATGTCCTGACGAAATATACAGGTGGTGTGGTTAATTTCGGTGTATGTGCATTGATTATTCTGGTACTGGTAATTGTACTGCTCTTCTTAAATATTGGCAGTGTCAGAACTTTTGCAGCAGGCATCTGTGCGGACAGCTCCCATATGATAAAGCAGATAGTGGTCAGTGTGTTATCCGTGATTATACTGGTCGCAGTTTATATTCTGTTAAATCATGCGTATAGCGGACTGGAAGATACCGTTTCTAAATTCTGTACATCAGCAAAGGAAAAATATGATAGTACTTATGAGGCCGATTTATCCTTTGATATTACCATGAAGTTCGGATTTATTCTGATGATCGTTCTGCAGGTTGCCTATGTAATCGGTGCGGTTCTTCAGAATATCCTGCTTGGCATGGCAAAGCAGAATGTACCACAGCCGGAAATCGGGCAGAACTACGGTTATTACAATAATGCCGGAAATAATATGAACCCGGGAATGAATTACGGAAACAATAATGTAAATCCGGGAATGAATTACGGAAACAATAATGTAAATCCGGGAATGAATTATGGAAACAATAATGTAAATCCGGGAATGAATTATGGAAATAATAATGTAAATGCTGGTATGAACTATGAAAATAATGACGGCTGCAATGAAACGGTGCAGAACCCGGATGCATATGCACAACAGCAGTATGCCGAACAGACGACGGCTGCAGCAGGCGAAGAAGTCCAGAAGATATGTCCGAATTGTGGAATGGCAAATAATCCGGAAAATAAATTCTGTAAGAAATGCGGCAGTCCGCTGGGATAAGGAGATACGAATGAAGAGATGCAGATTTTGGGCAGCAGGATTTCTTATGGCGGGAATCCTTGCACTCAGTACAGGAAGTCAGGTTATGGCTGCTGAACTGGTAACAGGGGATAAGGACTATGGAATGAACGGGCAGATGGTGTCCAATGATGGCTGGGCTTCCAGTCTGAACGGTCAGTTCCTGATTCAGGAAGGGCAGACGGTCAGCTTTCATTTTGACTCTCATAGTTTAGATGATTCAAGTCCGGTATTTGGCTGGGTGGCAGAAGTTACGGATAATGAGAATTATTTCACAATCACACAGGGAGCAACCTGCTGGTTCGCACCGGATGGAACGGACTGGAAAAAAGGGTTTGATAACGGAAAAAACTCATGGGATATTCAGAAGAGCTGGTCTGATAATGAAAGTTGGGCTAGTTTGGGAGTGAAATTAGCAGATGGTACTGTGGATTTGGAAGTAACGCGTGCAGGGCAGCAGATTATTTTTGACTCCGTTACCCAGAGCAATGACGGCAGAATTTATACCCAGAAGGTAACTGCCACGTTTCAAAGTGCAGTTCAGGGAGATTTGTATATCCAGCTGGGTGTAGATCATGGAAGTATGACTTTGTATAACGTAAAGTACAGCGGAAATACTGCACAGGCAACCACGAAAGAAACAACGACAAAGGAAACAACCACAAAAGAGACTACGACAAAGAAGGAAGAAACAACAAAGAAAAAAGAAGAAGCAACGACTAAGAAATCAGCATCAAAGGAAGAAACAACCACGAAGAAGTCTGATACAAAAGATTCTGATAAAAGTACATCATCAGCAGATAAGAATCTGTCCGTCAGTCTGACAACAAACAGGGAAGAATATGATGCGGACGATACGATTCGGATGGAAGTATCTATTAAGAATATTTCTGACAGTGATATAAAGAATCTTGCATGGAAGGCAGTTGTACCATCCAATATGACTGTAAAGTATCAGGATGATGCAGAGTATTCCCGTCTGGATAAGGGAGAAACCCTGACGACGAAGATAAAGGTGTATTCCGATGAAGACTCAAAGACAGATGAGGACACGGAAAATACATTTCCGGTTATTCTTCTGATTGGCGGCGGCATTGCAATAGTTGTCATCATTGCAGTTATTCTTCTGATTATCATTAAGAAACATAATAAAAAGAAGAGAAATAATAATCAGTTCATTTCTTATCTCTTAATCTTTGCATTGCTGGGAGCTGCGATACCATCCTTCTCCGTTCAGGCAATGTCAGCAGTTGAGAAAGAAACGACAGGCAGGACAAAGACCCATACAGCAACGGCTTCCCAGACCGTAAAAGTCGATGGAAAAGATGTGGAACTGGCTGTTGAGATAACTTATGAAACCACAATGGCACAGCTGGATGAAAGTACGAATATGACATTGACGTATCAGTTCTGGGAAGATGGACCGATTGTAGATACCATGTTAGAGGACTGGTCCGAGAAACATCCGAATATCACAATAAAGCCAATTGAAGTATTAGCATCTGATAATAATCAGGCTCTGCTTGCTTATATGGGAACCAGCAATATGCCGGATATTTTCTGGATTCTCGGTTCACCGGATTTTGCTCTGACGAATGAGCTGCTTATGAATATCACAGGTATGTGGGATGCGGATGAAGATACGATGGATGTAATCGGCGGAATCAATGAATATGAATTAGGCTATTTTGGAACAGATAAAAGATGGGCATTCCCGGTTAAATTCTATCCTTATGCAGCATGGCTGAATATGAATTCATTCCTTCAGAACAGTATAGATATGCCGTCAACGGACTGGACATTTGAAGAGATGGAAGATTATGTAGAGAAATGTACGTCAGGCGACGGACAAAACTGGGGAATATACGAAGGATATTTATCCGTTGTGGACTGGTATCCGATTGCTTCTGATTCTGACTCAATGGGAATGTTCGGATGGAATGGAAAAGAATTCGATCTGACAAACTGGGCAGAGGGACTGGAGATAAAAAAAGACTGGATTGATAATGGATATAAAGCACCTGCAATAATAGACGGAACAGGGATTGTTTATCCGCAGGATGAAGGCAGGGTAGCCATGGTATTGAATGACTGGATTTGTTGGGAACGTTACTGGGATCAGTCAGATATGTATGCAAAACAGATATATTATGTACCATATGTACTTCCGCATACAGAAGATAATATGAAATCAAAAGTTAATTTTGCACTTATGCATTTCGGTGGAATCTGTGAAGAAACAGAGCATCCGAGAGAAGCTTATGAAGCTTTGAAATATTTTACATGGAGTGCAGATGGATGGAAATATAAGCTTGCACACAAAGATGAGATAGAAGCGGTAGGAACGGATTCTGATAAATCTTCTGTGTCAGGATTAAAACCTGTAGTAGTTGGAGATTGTCCGATTACACTGGATCAAAGCATATGGAAAACATATGAGAAACAATTCCCGACTACGGTTGCCGGAGGTGATATCGAAGGACAGAGCACTTATGGCATCGACAGAAGTACATATTTTGATGCATTTCTTGATAATGTAAAGACGGCAGAATGGACATGCGGTGTAAGGCAGCAGCTGTTAGGCACAGGAGATTTCCTGAATAATGTATATAACTCAGACGAATCGGAACTGAATTATAATGGCTATGATAATATAGAAGATGCAGTCATAAAAGGCGGGGAAGATCCGGATGATTATGTAAGTGGTTTAACCGAGTTAATCAACCAGTATCATGACGATATGGTCAAACTGTGTCAGTAGACACGGAGCAGTACGAAAGGAGAAAAGGTATGGGTATGACATGTCCGAATTGTGGTGCTGAGAATGAAAATGGTTCCGCATTCTGTGTGGTATGCGGAAGCAGACTGGATGTACAGGATACTGTATCACAGGGATATCAGGAACCGGAAGGATATCAGCAGCAGACACAATATGAGTATCAGGAACAGACAGAATATCAGCAACAGCAGAGTCAGGAACAGGCAGAATATCAGCAACAGCAGAATCAGCAGCAGGCAGAATACCAGCAGCCGAATAATAATCCGGGGCGTAAGGATGTAAATCCGGGGTATCTTCCAAAATCAGATCCGATTTTTCTGAAACTGGGAAATGGACTGGATGCGGAAGATGAATATGTTGTGGCGACATTGAGCAATGGAGTGGTAAGGAATCTTATGACAGGTGACGGTGTCATGTCGGAGTCAATATTTGTGACAAATCGCAGGTTGTATTATAATTATAACAGTGGTATCTTTACAAAGGACAGAGTAAGTGAGAGAGTGGATATTAAGGATATTACCGGAACAAAAGTCAGAGCATTTAGTCCTAATTTATTACTGGTAATTGCTGTAATAGCTATAATTGGAGCAATGTTTCTTGGCGGACTGGGTGTCATTATAATCGGAATTGGAGTAGCAGCAGTATTTTTTATTATCTGGGCGGCATCAAGAAAACAGGAGTTACTGATACAATATGCCGGTGGACACATTGCTATGAATGTACAGGGTTACAGTCGGAAGCAGGTGTTGAAATTCCAGAGCATTATTCATGCACTGAAGGATCAGGTAGAGAAATAGAAAGGCAGTATTATAAAATACAGGATTTGGTCTTGATTTTTGAGCAGATGCATATTATAATAATGTCAGGCGCAGAACGTGCCGGAAATAAAGTAAACCATTATGTACAGAAAGAGCATCCAAGACTGGGAAAATATTGGATGCCCTTTTGCTGTACCTATTTATTTTTTGCTGTCAGTTTTATCTCTGTCTAAAATCTTACATATGTAATAGGTCACTATGCCAGCTGCAACAGAGATGATAAAGGAAATAAAGTATTCCACTATGTACACCTCCCTTCTGTGTCAGTATAGGGAGCGACAGCAGAAATAGTATATCATATTCCGCCAGGTTCGACAATATTCATCTTTGATTGTTATACTGGATTTAAAGCGAGAACTGTGAAAATATAATAATTAATATTGATTTTTAAATAAATATATATTATAATAATGTTTGATAAAAGAAAACATTGTTATACAAAAGTAACACAGAAAGGGCATCCAAGAATGGCAGAGTATTGGATGCCCTTTTTTGCGTTTAGAAGTAATTTTTGTGATTGACAATTTTTTTTATTGTGCTATAATAATGATACGAAAAAATAAAAAATGCAAAAAACGTACCACTTAAGAAAGAGAGGTAAAGCATGAATGGCATGAATGAAGAAAAAATAGGGCACCTGGCAAAGCTTCCTATTGATGCGATTGATGAAGAGGTATCAGCGGAACCAAATGTTTATTGTTCTGAATCAGAACTCAGTGAGATGTTAAAAGACTTAAGAAGAGCTGTTGACGAAAGGAATTATCAACCACAGGCTCCCACAGAAGAGAATCCTGCACTATCGGATGACTATATATTTGATTCAGAGGATGAGAATATAATTTTAAAAGATTTGAAAGAAGCTAATTTTGTAGGAAAGATAAAAGATGTTGGAAAAGGTGCTAAGAAGAGGTTAGAAAAGGGATTGCCGCAAGAATATTTATATGTATTTAAATATCCCTGTGAATTGAGAAGAAGAGATGCTGATGATAGTGGCATTGTTAAAGAGAAATTGATAATTTATATTAAAATTAATAATAGGAAAATACCATATAAGAAAGTTTTTATTGTATCATTTCATAAGAATAGAGTAAAATAGGAATATTAACAGCATATGGAAGTGTTTCCATATGCTGGATACCACATATATATAAAACATAAAGATAAGTAAACCAGAAAAGAAAGTAAAACAAAAAATGAAAGAAGTAGGTGGAATTATGAATGACAAGAATTTAGCTTACTGCAGCGAATGTGAAGATTTAGTGGAATTTACAGAAAAAGAAGAAGTAATTGAAGAAACTTATAAAGGAGAATCTGTTAAATTTATTTTTAAAGTAGGTCGTTGTAAGGAGTGCGGACATGAAGTTGCAACAGATCTGGATTATAATACAAGAAGATCATTAGAGAAGATAGAAGCATATAAGAAATTAAAAGGGATTATTTTAGAACAGGAAATAGCTGAAATTTTAGAAAAATATGATGTTGGAAAAGAAGCACTGGCGGATATTGCAGGGTTTGGCAAGGCAACGATAAAAAGGTATTTTGAAGGATATATTCCTGCCAGACAGTATTCGGATACATTACATGAGTTTTTAAATAATGAAGAGGAATTTTATAATAAAGTAGAAGAGAATAAATATAAGTTAAAAGAAAATGCTTATAGAAAGCTTATGGTCAGATATTCTGCGTTGAAAGAGATTTCAGATTCTAAAATTAATCAGGTAGCTAATTATATTATTACAAGACTGGGGGAGGTTACGCCACTGGCATTGGAGAAATTATTAGGTTTTTCTAATGGAGTTAATTATGCATTAAATGGAGAAAAATTATTATCGGAAGAATGTCAGGCATGGCAGCATGGATATGTATATCCGGAGATATATAATAAATACAAAAAATATAAATTTAATCCGATTGACAGTGGAATAAAAAGTACACATGGATGTATGCTGTCAAAACTCTCACAAGATGAGATGCAGGCAATAGATTTGGTAATAAAAACATTTGGAATTTATTCTCCTAAGACACTTGAATTGATAAGCCATTCTCAGGATCCGTGGATTGAGAAAAGGATTGGATACAGAGATGACGAACCTGGAAATGAAGTGATAGATGAAAATTCATTAAAAAATTACTTTATAAAGAATCGATTAAATTCAGAAGAAAATATTATGTCGTATATCATGGATGTATTAAAAAAATAAACAGGTCGTACAACGGAAGAGAAAAAACCACCCTGTCACATCTTGCATTTATTACTTCATCTTGCTAAAATTTAATAGAATTATCAAAAATTCAAAAAATAAAATTAAATTACAATCAAGGAGGAAACGAAGATGAAGAAAAGAAGTATTTCTTTACTGGCAGGTCTGTGTATGCTGACATCCACACTTGTTCCGCTGAATCTGTATACAGCTTCTGTATCAGCAGCACCGGCAGCGAGTCTTGCAGAAAGCACAGCCACAGATGCTGACAGGGACTCTCTCGAAGGAAAGTATGTGAATATCGCACTTGTAGTAGATACCACAGGTTCTATGTACAGTGATATTCAGGCTGTAAGAGAGAATTTAAGTGAATTTGTACAGAAGATTAAGGATAGCGGAGCGAAGCCGAGAATTTCCCTGATCGATTACAAGGACGTGCAGATTGATGAGCCGACCACACTGCACAAGGCAAAAGACTATAGTGTATGGTTTGATGAGAGTCAGATTGATGAATTAAAGGTTCAGATTGGAAATCTTGAAGCAGACGGCGGCGGTGATACACCGGAAAGTCTGGTTGATGCACTGGGATTTGTAGTAAATGATAAAGTAATGACATGGAATGACTATGCTGCAAAATTTGCCATCGTTGTAACAGATGCAGGTTATAATGAAACAAACCAGTGGGGCTATGCAGGCATGGCTGATGTCATTGATGAGTTAAAGGCAAAAGGCATCCGTACTACTGTGGTTACCCATAAAGGCTACACAACTAATACATGGGATGATAAGACCGGTGGTTATTTAAGAGATGACAGAGATATTCTTTTAGAGGATGAATACAAAGATCTGACAGAGAAAACAGATGGAAAGATTATTGACCTGACGACTGACTTTGCTGCTGAGTTAAATGAATATGCTTCTGAAATCATTGCAAAGACAGCAGGAACAGAAGTTCCGGATGATTATGTAGGTGTTACAGGTGTCGAGCTTGGCGATGATGTATCCATTCCGACAGACAGTGTATACAACTATCCGGTAACCGTAAAACCGGTAAATGCTACCAACAAGGTGATTTACTGGAGTGTTGAGGACGAGAGTATTGCAACCATCAATACCGAACTCACGGATGAGAAACACTGTGTAGTAAACGCACTGAAGCCTGGTACAACAAAATTAATCGCAAAATCAGCAGATGGCGGTTATACAGCATACTTTACAATTACCATCGCTGATGTAGTAAGTAAAGATGATTCTTCCGTTACTACAAAGGTGGACAAGGTAGTAGATATTTTATCAGACACAGAGTCAAAGACAACAAAGGCAGTATTGAGATCTTCAGAGGACAAGACTGAAATCGATGCAGACACCTTAAAAGATATCTTCGTTGCTACAAAGGATAATAACAAAGAGATGGAATTCAACTTTGTAGATGAAGAGGGCGATGACCTTTACAGCTGGACATTCAAGGGCGAGAACATCACAGATGCTTCAAAGACAATCACAACATTTAAGATTAATCCAGATGCAGCAAGCAAGGATCTCGAAGGAAAAGATGCGGATGCAGTTAAGAAAGTAGAAGAAGGTCTTGCAGCAGTAAAGGCGGCAGAAGATTCTGAGATTCTTCACTTCAGACATGAAGGAGAACTTCCGGGTAAAGCTGAAATCAAAGTAAAAGTTGGATTTGATGATACAGGTGACATGGGGATTGTATTACTATAATCCGGAAACAGGAAAATTTGAACTTGTAAATGCAAAGGTTATCGTAAAAGATGGTTATGCTACATTTGAAATTGAGTATTGCTCTGATTATGTACTTTCCAAAGTTGATTTAACAAAGACTGCGGAGACAGAAACAAAAGCAGCAGAAACCGTTTCAGGTGCGGAAGAAACAAAGGCTGAAACAACTACAGCAGCAAAGGACGCATCCATCCCTAAGACAGGTGATAATGCGGCACCGGCAGCAGCAGCTCTGGCAGCAGTTATGTCCGCAGCAGCAGGTGCTGTAGCATTTTCAAGAAAGAAAAATGCAAGATAATTAATCTGGAAATATTTTTCGGTGAAAAAAATTACCCTGTCGAATATGGCAGGGTAATTTTTTATTTCTTTTCCGCACAACACCTTGTCAACTTCACGGGATTATGCTAAAATTTAACAGTCATTGATCGGAAAGACAACCATCCGGGGTATATTTCCCCGGCAATATAGATTTAGGAGGATTTTAAAATGGCATCAGATAAGAAAGTCGAAGCAATTACGTCCATGGATGTTGATTTTGCCCAGTGGTATACCGATGTGGTAAAAAAAGCAGAACTGATGGATTATTCCAGTGTAAAGGGATGTATGATTTTCAAACCCGCAGGATATGCACTCTGGGAAAATATTCAGCATGAATTAGATAAAAGATTTAAGGAAACAGGCGTACAGAATGTGTATATGCCAATGTTTATCCCGGAAAGTCTTTTACAGAGAGAGAAGGATCATGTAGAAGGTTTCGCTCCGGAAGTTGCATGGGTAACACACGGAGGTTTACAGCCATTACAGGAGAGAATGTGTGTAAGACCTACATCTGAAACATTATTCTGTGATTTTTATAAAGACGATATTCAGTCTTACAGAGACCTGCCGAAGGTGTACAACCAGTGGTGTTCCGTAGTAAGATGGGAGAAAGAGACAAGACCGTTCCTGCGTTCCAGAGAGTTCTTATGGCAGGAAGGACATACCGCTCATGCAACAGCAGAAGAAGCAGAGGCAAGAACACAGCAGATGTTAAACCTCTATGCAGATTTCTGTGAAGATTTCCTTGCTATTCCGGTTATCCGCGGACGTAAGACAGATAAGGAAAAATTCGCAGGTGCAGAAGCTACTTATACCATCGAAGCTTTAATGCATGACGGTAAGGCACTTCAGTCCGGTACCAGCCACAATTTCGGCGACGGATTTGCGAAGGCATTTGGTATACAGTATACAGACAAAGACAATAAGTTAAAATATGTACATCAGACATCCTGGGGTATGACCACCAGACTGATCGGTGCGGTTATCATGGTTCATGGTGATGATAATGGACTGGTATTGCCGCCGAAGCTTGCACCGGTACAGGTAATGATTGTGCCAATCATGCAGAAAAAAGAAGGTGTGTTAGACAAGGCATACGAATTAAAGGAAGTATTGTCAGGATTCAGGGTAAAAGTAGATGATACGGACAAGAGTCCGGGATTCAAGTTCGCAGAGCAGGAAATGAGAGGAATTCCGCTCCGTGTCGAGATTGGACCAAAGGATATCGAAGCAAATCAGGCAATTATCGCAAGAAGAGATACCGGAGAGAAGGTAACGGTTTCCCTCGATGAACTTCAGGCTAAGGTTGGCGAATTACTCGAAACCATCCAGCATGAGATGTTAGAGAGAGCAAGAAAGCACAGAGATGCACATACCAGCGTTGCTGTCACATATGACGAGTTCAAGGATGCCGTAGCAAATAAGCCTGGATTTATCAAGGCTATGTGGTGCGGAGATCAGGCATGTGAGGACAAGATTAAAGAAGAAACCACTGCCACTTCCAGATGTATGCCATTTGCACAGGAACAGTTATCTGATGTATGCGTATGCTGCGGAAAACCTGCAAAGAAGATGGTTTATTGGGGCAAGGCATACTAAAATGAAGATTATATTACCGGACAGTGTAAAGAGAATCATCGGGATTCTGGAAGAAAACGCTTACGAAGCTTATGCGGTGGGCGGATGTGTGCGTGACAGCCTTCTTGGAAAACAGCCAAAGGACTGGGATATTACCACATCTGCAAAGCCGGAGCAGGTCAAGGCACTGTTCCACAGAACCATTGACACGGGCATTGAACATGGCACGGTTACGGTCATGATGCATCATGAAGGGTATGAGGTAACGACATACCGGATTGACGGAAAGTACGAGGACGGCAGACACCCGAAAGAAGTGATTTTCACACCGAGTCTGGAAGAAGACCTGAAGCGCCGGGATTTTACGATCAATGCCATGGCATACAGCGACCGTACCGGAATTGTCGATAAATTTCACGGAGTAGAGGATCTGCAGTCACACATTATCCGCTGTGTGGGTGTGGCAAAAGAGCGGTTCACGGAAGATGCCCTGCGGATCTTAAGAGCGGTGCGGTTCAGTGCCGCTCTGGATTTCTCCATCGAAGAGGAAACCCTGCAGGCACTGACGGAATTAGCACCGAATCTGCGGAAAATCAGCCGTGAGAGAATACAGACAGAGCTGGAGAAACTGCTTATGTCCGACCATCCGGAACGTGCAGAGCTTCTGTTTTTCACCGGAATTATTCCGGAGATCTTTGACGAATGTCTGCAGGTAACGGCACAGGAGAGCCTCGCGGATATGCTCGTACAGTTATGCCGATCGCCAAAGCAGCATTATATCCGCTGGAGTCTGTTTCTCGGCGGTCTTGCATATGAAGGTGTATTAAAAAGTCTGAAATTCGACAATAAGACGATACGGATCTGCGAAAAATACCATGCATATCGGCAGGAAAAGCTGCGTGCGGACAAATCAGCGATCCGTCATCTGGCGGTAAGCATAGGCAGTGATATTTTCTTCGATTATCTGGATTTCCGCCAGGCAGTCGGGAATGAAGATCCGCAGGTGCTTGAGCAGGTACGGAGACTGTATCAGGAGATCGTGGACGATGGAGATGCACTCAGTCTGAAAGAACTGGCAGTCAATGGAAAGCTTCTGGCGGAGTGCGGAGTCGCCCCCGGTGCAGAGATGGGCAGGATTCTGAATGAATTATTTGACCTGGTTCTGACCGATGCTGGATTGAACGAAAAAGAAATTCTATTAAAAATTATCAGTTCTAAAAAAACATCTTGATAATATATTAAAAATAGGATATACTATCAGTAGATGATAAAGAGATACGATTCCTGGGGTGTTCGATAACCCCGTATATTTTGAACCTACATTTGTTTAAACGGGATTCCTATATTGCTGACAGGATGGAAAGCCTCCTGCGAGTGGACTTCAGAATGTTTGGCTGCGGTTGCCCACCTAGCTTCGCTAGGACTCAAAAGTGCGGGACCGGCATCTTGGGATTTGTGCAATAAGAGAAGAGATAGACTGTCGTAAGACAGTCTGTTTTTGCATTTGAAAACTTTTATTTTAAAGGAGGAACTGTGTGCGGAATAAGAAATTGATCACTGCGTTATTTGTCTGTATTGTGGTGCTTATACTGGTGCTGGTGTATAGGGGAATGGGAGGAAAGGAGAAAAGTCCGGATGGAAATTTCGTGACCACCGGTCAGGCGGCGCGTGCCGCGGCACTTCTGGTCGCAACCCGGGATGACTGCGAGAGTGCGGCAGGGCATTTTTCAAAGAACGAGGAATGGTATGTGCCGTACATGAATCTGCTGTATGAGCGGGAATATTTTACCGAGAAACAGTTTATTCCATCCAAAAAAGAGGCAGAATCGGTATTTACATATAAGAAACTGGAAAATCTGTATGAAAATATGGGCATTACGGATAAGAAACTGCTGTCTTTCGTGAAGAATAACAAATCTTCCCAGGGCATTACAAATGAGAAATGGGCGGAGGTTGTTTCTGCGATGGCAGAGAAGCTGGCGGGGGACAGCACAAAGGAAATCGACCTGACCGTGATTGCCAGCCAGACAAATGTCACTTCCATGGAGAAATGGACGGCGGTAACGTCTGTGGGAAATTATAAATTTACCGGTCTGGAACTGGATTATTACATGGATAAACATATTAAGGTACTGGTGAAGTCGGATGAGATTCTATGCGTGACGGAACTGGTATCTTCCAATATCACCTATCCAAATGTACTTGTTACCAGTGTGCAGAGCGGCCAGCTCAACGTCTTTATTAACGGCATCGTACGGACGTTTGAGGTGGATGACAAGGATCTGTCCGTCACGAATGCGATCGCCGATTTGTCCCTGAAGAGTGGAAAAGTCACGGATTATAAGATAAAGCAGGGGTATGTCAGTGGAAAACTGTTAAAGTATACGGACCATATGGTGGAAATCGAAGGACAGGGTAGCTATGAGATAGCGGATGGATTCCGGGCATATAAAACCTATGGAAATATTGAATCGAAGACCTTGTATGATATGGTGGTAGGTTATGACGTGCAGAAGTTCCTGATTGAGGACGGGAAATTATGTGCGGTGCTGATTGACCGGAATTTTGTGGCACAGAATATCCGTGTGGTATTAAAAACGAACGGATTTCAGGATATTTATCATGACAGTGTACGGATTACGTCCGCAGGGGAATATCAGTTTACCTATGGAACGGAGACGAAGAAATTCACTGCCGGAGAGGAATTTACCATTACGCAGGACAGTAAATATCTGGAATCGGGCAGTCTGACGATCCGCCCGATGGCAGCGGACGGGAAGATAACACTGGCATCTTTGGAGCGTGGTTACGGCAGTCCGTCCTACCGTGGTTCAATCGAGGTCATTAAGACGGAACATGGTCTGGTCCTGGTCAACGAACTTCCGTTAGAGCAGTATTTATATGCCGTTGTGCCGAGCGAAATGCCGTATACCTATCAGACAGAGGCATTAAAGGCACAGGCGGTCTGTGCCAGAACATATGCGTATAAACACATGGTATCGAACGATTATGCATGGCTGGGTGCTCATGTAGACGACAGTACCGCATATCAGGTATACAACAATTCCGAAGAGCAGACCACAACATCGCAGGCGGTGGATGACACATACGGACAGATTATGACTTGTAACGGCGGACCAATCAGTGCGTTCTTCTATTCGACTTCCTGTGGCAGCAGTACGGATGCTACGATCTGGGGCGGAAGCGGTTATGAATATATCTGCGGAAAGCTGTTAAGCCAGGAAAACCCATCCCTTGATCTGAAGGACGAAAGCCAGTTCCGTATGTTTATTACGAACAATTATGACACCTGGGATAAGAATTATGCATGGTACAGATGGAATGTAACCATGCCGCTGGCAGAGATTTCCCAGGGAGTAAATCAGATCATCGGCTCATTGTATAGCTCCGGTCCGGAGAAGGTACTGACACTCGAAGGCGGTCAGTATGTGAGCAGGGAGATAAGCAGTGTCGGAAATGTGCAGTCCGTGGAAACGGGAACAAGAAATACCGGAGGTGTCCTTGATTATGTGATTATCCACGGGGATGCTGCTACGGTAATGGTGCGTACCGAGTCCTATATCCGTAAGATATTTAATCCATACGGACTGGATATCAATAAGAATGATGGCAGTACCGTAAATACATTCACAGGACTTCCGAGTGCGTTCTTTCTACTGGATGAAGTGCGGGACGGGGATAATAACCTGACCGGCTATCTGATACAGGGCGGCGGCTACGGACATGGAGCCGGCATGAGCCAGAATGGTGCAAATACCATGGCTGGTGACGGTTATTCCTGTCAGGATATTCTGCAGTTCTTTTATACAAATATTAATATTGAAAACCTGTACTAATTAAGGTTACGCAGCATAATCTGCTTGCGGATGCCCTGATTCTGTGCAAGGGTGTCGAGGACTTCTCCCAGATGAATCTGCTCTAAACCGGACAGCAGATGATCACAGGTACGGGGGAAGTCCTTTTTCTGGAAAATCAGTGTTTTTCCGGGGATACGATAAGCATCGATTAGTGCATAAAAATCACCCTGTGTAAAGTCATCCACCGGATTGTCGATAAGAATTGCACGGATGTGGGAAAAGTCCAGCGGTTTTCCGCCGGAAAGTGGATAAGCATCTAAAGTACTTACTTTGATATAATGGGAGGACAATTCCCCCGCACCCTGCGAGTAATCCGCCAGTTCACAGGTATAGAGTATTTCCCCATTTTCCTCGGAAATAATAAGGGACAGTACAAAGCTGCGGTTTTCCAGTTCCCTTGCATCAATGATTCTGGCAGATCTGTCGTAGAGTGTGTGAAATTCAAACCCGGATAAGTAGGTGTACAGATGTGTGGCATGAAGGACGGATGGAAGTATCAGCAGGATTATGCTGAAAATAAATGCAGCACCGGTAAACGTCAGTGCAGGAAGCTTTTTTAATGGAAGTCCGTAATACAACTGGGCGGAAATATACATCAGCAGGCTGAGGGTAATGGAAAGCACCGGTTCTACAGTGTAGGTCATTTCTGTCAGGAAGAACTGGGTCAGGCACAGGAAATACAGGAAAACAGTGGTCCGTTTCATACAGTGTCTGGCAGTGTACGCATCATGGAAAAAACTCTCTTTCGTCAGCAGATGACTCCAGGGCGACAGAATCACAAAGGAAAAAAATATTACAAGAAGTATTTTTAATATATTAAAAAAGGATAATTCCCAGTCCGGAAAAAAGGATTCACGGAACAGGGAAAAGAAACTGCGGTAGTCAATACAGAAAAATTCATAAATAACGGTAATAGTAATCGGGACAATGATAAAAAGGTACAGGAATTCACTTAAACGGCTGCGGATTTCGATGGATTTGCGGGCAACCAGGAAGCAGCAGAGAAATATGCACAGGGCAATGAATAATACCATCGTTCCGGGAAGCAGATTTTCATGGACGTATTTAATCAGCATCAGCACGCCGAAAACCGCCAGCAGAAAGGATTTGACATATCTCTTAAAATGGATATAGAGATGGAGCTTTCCTGAGACTTTTTTCTGTTCGAGCAGATAGAATACCAGTTTTAAGTACAGCAGGGAAAGGACAAAGATGCCGGTCAGAATCATGGCACCGGTCAGGATGTCCAGTCTTTTTGCAAAATACACGGAAAAGAGAAGAGCAAGCCCGGTTTCTTCCGTAAGCAGCAGCTTCCAGATGCCGTTTGTGGATAATTTGTGGTTGTCAGCAAACATAATAACTCCTCTACAATTTTTTTAATGGAAAGCGCAGAATAAGGTCTTTCATATCCCTGCGTTTGTTCACATCTCCTGCGGCAATCGGCATAAGATACGGCAGGGAAAAGCTTTTCAGCGAAGCAAGATGCAGCCCGATCATTAATACCCCCAGTACGATTCCGAAAAAGCCTAGGAAATAGGACAGGAGTAAAAGGGCATATTTTAAAATACGGAAAGCCGAGGATAATTCATTATTCGGAATGGCAAAAGAAGACAGTGCCGTGAAAGCGACAACTACAACGATTACCGGGCTGACAATGCCGGCGGACACTGCTGCCTGTCCGATGATAAGACCTCCGACGATGCCGATGGTACTGCCCATCGGTCCCGGAATACGGATTCCAGCTTCCCGCAGAAGTTCAAAGGCAAATTCCATGATAAAGACTTCCACCACACTGGGAAAGGGCACACTCGCTCTGCCGCCGGCAAAGGAGAAGAGCAGGTTTGCCGGAAGAATGTCTGGGTGGTAATTCATGACGGCAAGGTATACCGCGGGCAGACACAGGGAGAAAAACGCCGCCAGATAGCGGATAATTCTTGCAAGTGTGACAATGGTATAGCGTTCGTAATAATCATCCGGTGTTTTCAGGAAATCATTAAAGTTTGCAGGCAGAAGCAGGGCAACCGGAGTGTTGTCCACGAATAAGGTAATGCGCCCTTTCATGATGGCATGGACGGCGGTGTCCGGACGTTCCGTGGTCTGGTACTGCGGAAACGGGGAGTAGACATTTTCTTCCGTAAGCTGTTCGATGATACCGCTGTCTGTGAGGTTAGATATCTCTAACCGGTTAATCCTGGAGGTTATTTCCTGTAATACCTGCGTTCTTACGGTATTGTCCAGGTAGACCAGTGCAACGGTTGTGTTGGACTCTTTTCCCACGATAAATTCTCTGACTTTCAGATGATTGCTGCGGATTCGTTTTCTCATCAGTGCGGTATTGCATTTTAATGCATCGGCAAATCCTTCCCGTGAGCCGCGCATGACCTCTTCCCGTTCTGACGAGGATACGCCCATCATGGGATAGCCTTTGCTCTTTATCTTGATCGCTTTGTCATATCCGTCAATGATTAGAACGGCATCTCCGACCATAACACCCATCAGAACCTCGTCGTAGGTGCTTAATTCATTTACATCCGTAATTCCGAGGGCATTTGCGGCGAGAAAACCATAGATTTCATTTTTTGGAAGATTCATCAGTCTGCCGAGCAGTTTTCCGATCACCGATTCCTCAACGGACATATTATCGACCGCCACTTCCACATAGTAAATGCAGGCATCGACGGTTTCGCTGCCAAGCTTCATAGTGTGTTTCTTTATGTCATCGCAGCCCTGGAACAGACGATCCAGAGTCTGGGAATTCTGGGCAAAAGAGAGGGATAGATTCTGGTTCATTTTTTTGCCACCTTTCTTTTTGGGTTATATAGATAGAGTATGTGAAAAAGTGAATCAGAATATACAAAAAAAGTGCTTGACATTTCGTAGGTCTGGTGTTATGATTTCTGACATGAAAAAGACAGACGAAGGAGTCGTATATCAGAGATGATATGTGGCTCCTTTTTTTCATACCATTGTGCACAAAATCGTCTTAGTTTGTCGGAATACAGTTTAAGGAGGATACATACATGAATGTTTTAAAAAATCGTTTTTTGAAAAGAGCAATAGCGTTCAGCATGACCGCAGTGATGACCGTATCTGTATCTGTAATGGCATTTGCCGAAGATGGGACAGGGACACAATGGACAAGACTGACAAGAAAAGAACAGCCGAAAGTCAGTTATGAATTTGCACAGGATGAGCTGGGAGTGGTAAACTTTGCTCCGGAATGGGGAAATAAAGAAGCGAACATAGAAAGTATGATTTCTTATGTGGAAGAAGCACATGAGAAAGGAGTTAAAATTCTTCTGTTCCCAGAAATGTGTGTAACGGGATATGCGTATTCCAATGATCCGGATTCGGAAGTATACCAGATGGCGGTACAGAATGCAGAACCGCTGGACGGTCCTACGGCACAGGAATTTGCAGAACTTTCCGATGAATATGATATGTGGATTATCTACGGTGCAACCCAGACCGTGGAAGGAGATACGGAACATGCTTATAACTCAGCATTTGCGTGTTCCCCGGATGGAGAAGTAACCGCATATCAGAAGATTACCCCGGTAGAGGGTGACTGGTGTACACCGGGTGAAACACCGGTACTTCTGGATACTGAATACGGACTGATAGGTTTAAGCATCTGCTATGATACCTATGCAACACCGGAATTAGAGCGGTATTATGCAGCACTGGGATGTAATATTCTTTTGAATCCTACGGCTACATCAAGGAGCTACGGAGATATTGACGGAGACGGAGAAGTAGAAGACGAAGGATGGGAATGGTATTATAAAGACAGACTTGAAAGCATTGCATCCAGAGATGGCATGACGATTTTAAGTGCGAATCTGGAAGGGTATGACGGACCGGAAGATGATTACAACTTCCCAGGCGGCAGTGTGATTATGCAGGGTGCATTTAACGGACCAAAGTATTATGCGGGTGCAGAAGATGCGGACGGAACAATTAATACAGATGCGGATATTATTACAGGAGAAGAAGGACTTCTTACAAACAGCACAGAACTGACAGCATCTACCGGTTCTACCTGCAGAAATCAGGATTTTAATCCGGAGTTATACGCAGAATTGTATGCAGAACTTGCTGAAAAACAGGCAAATGGAGAAGAATTATCCTATTATTCCGATGTGACGGACGGACCAAAGGCAGCAGTAGTGAATATGCCGGGAATCTGGGGAGATAAGGAAGCCAATAAAGAAGCAATGATAGAATATATCAAAGAAGCCGGGGAACAGGGCGTGGATATTCTGGTATTTCCGGAGACCGTACTGACCGGATATGAGTGGAAGCAGCCGGAAGATGATCCGTTTTATGCAGAATACGGAGTAGCCATGCAGGTGGCACTGGCAGAAACCATTCCGGGTGACACTACAAACGAACTTTCCGAATATGCAAAACAGTATGGAATGTACATTATTTTTGGAATGACAGAAAAGGAAGAAACACCGATTTATGATGAGGGTGTGGAAAAGGTTTACAATGCGGCAGCAATTCTTTATCCGGACGGCAGCATTGATTCCTACCGTAAAATTCATCGTGCAGGATATGAAGTAATGTGGTCAGTATGTGGGGATGAACCATATATCATTGATACAGAATGGGGAAAAGCAGGTATTGATATCTGCAGGGACGGTCATTTTTATCCGGAACTGGGAAGATATTATGCGGCATCGGGATGCACACTGTTCATTCACCCGACAGCAACTACAGGAAATCCATGGTATCGTGAAACAAGAATCGGTTCTTACACTGACAGGGACGGCATGGCAGCTATTACCTGCAACCTTCTGGGTGGCGACGGCACATACATCGGACCACAGGTGACAAGAGCAGCAGATTCCATACCGGATATTACGGATGAAGAATACTGGAAACAGGAAAACTGGACGGGCGGCGTATTTAACAGCACCAGTCTGATTATTACAAAATATCATGATCCGGAAACAGGAAGAACAGGAGTAAATCCAGAAACAGGATATGCCATTGATTTAAATGGAACAGGTTCCGAATCAGAGGGATTTGCGGAAAGAGGAACAAGTCCGATGGGACTGGAGATTGCAGACATGGATTTATCCGGCTGCGGATTCCGCATTGTGAATTTCAATGCAGCATTATTTTCAAAGATGTATGATAAACTTGCTCTTCTCTACAGGGAAGGATATGAATCACTGTACGGAGAAAATGCAGTGGCAGATTATGTGACAAAGAAACTGACAGAGACACCGCAGGAACCGGAAGTACCACAGGAGCCGGAAACACCACAGAATCCGGAAGTACCACAGGAGCCGGAAACACCACAGGAGTCAGAGACACCACAGGCAGCAGAACCGGTACAGCAGGTAACTCAGCCGGAGAAAGAAAGCCAGAGTGTCACAGCAGCCGTAGAGCCAAAATCAGAAAATGTCGTGCAGCAGGCACCGGCCACCGGAGATACAGCAGGGGTTGCAATGCTTGCAGTAATCATGGCAGCAGCAGGATTTGCAGCGGTTGTTACAAACAGCAGAGTAAGAAAAGAAAGATAATCATAAATACAGGTAAAGTAAGGCGGTCCCGGACCGTCTTATTTTATGCCCTGTTTTAATTGATAAAATATATGGAAGAGCCATAACCTGCTTGACAATTTAGGAAAAATGATTCAAAATGATAGGGAGAGTATATGGAGGAGGAAAATGGCAATGAAAACAGCATTGACGATTGCAGGAAGTGATTCAAGCGGCGGAGCCGGTATTCAGGCGGATATTAAGACAATGATGGCAAACGGTGTGTATGCGATGAGTGCGGTTACGGCACTGACAGCACAGAATACAACGGGTGTATATGGGATTATGAATGTGACACCGGAATTTTTAAAGCAGCAGATAGATGCTGTTTTTACCGATATTTTTCCGGATGCCGTGAAGATAGGAATGGTATCGGAAGCATCCCTGATAGAAGTGATAGCAGAACGGTTGGGATATTATCAGGCAAGGCATATTGTGGTGGACCCTGTGATGGTTTCCACCAGCGGGACAAGGCTGATTCAGGATGAAGCGGTTGAAATCTTAAAGAAAGAACTGTTCCCGCTTGCAGAACTGATTACCCCGAATATTCCGGAAGCAGAGGTTCTGACAGGATTCGATATCCGGACGGCAGAAGATATGGAAAAGGCGGCAGAAAAAATCTGTGAAACATATCATTGTTCGGTATTGTTAAAGGGCGGTCATCAGGTACATACGGCGAATGATATTCTGTGCAGTGAAGCCGGCAAGGTATGGTTTAACGGAAAGAGGATTGATAATCCGAATACGCATGGAACGGGATGCACCCTGTCATCTGCGATTGCATCCAATCTGGCAAATAATATGCCGCTTCGTGAAGCGGTAGGTGCGGCAAAGGAGTATATTTCGGCTGCACTTGCAGATATGCTGGATCTGGGAAGAGGAAGCGGACCGATGAACCATGGATTTGCACTGTGCAAAAAGAATCCGTAATTGTTCATTTGCCCATACAGATTAAGTGTTTCACAATAAATAGACAGTTATGAAGAAAAGAAAAGGAAGAAAATAAGATGATAAAATTAGGAAGAAATGATGTATGCTGGTGTGGAAGCGGTATGAAGTATAAGAAGTGCCATTATAATTTTGACAGTAAGTTAGAGCAGGCAGAGCGGGAAGGACATGAAGTTCCGGGACATGATCTGATTAAGACACCGGAACAGATTGAAGGCATTAAGAAGAGTGCGGCGATTAATATTGCGGTGCTGGATTATGTGGGAGAGCATATCCGGGCAGGCATTACCACGGAAGAGATTGATAAATGGGTTTATGATGAGACCGTAAAGCGTGGCGGTATTCCTGCACCACTGAATTATGAAGGATTTCCAAAGAGTGTATGCACGTCACTGAATGACGAAGTGTGCCACGGTATTCCATCGAAGGATATTGTGCTGAAGGATGGAGATATTATTAATGTCGACTGCTCCACGATTCTGGACGGATATTTTTCAGATTCATCCCGTATGTATCTTATCGGGGACGTTTCCGAGGAGAAGAAGAAACTGGTACAGGTTGCAAAAGAGTGCCTGGATGTAGGGCTGAAAGAAATAAAACCGTGGGGATTCCTGGGCGATATGGGACAGGCAATCAATGATTATGCAGAAGAGCATGGCTATACGATCGTAAGGGAGATCGGCGGACATGGCATCGGACTTGAATTCCACGAAGAACCATGGGTAAGTTATGTATCAAAGCGCGGTACGGAGATGATGATGGTGCCTGGACTGGTATTTACGATTGAACCTATGGTAAATATGGGAAAAGCAGATATTTATGAAGATGATGAAAATGGATGGACAATATATACAGAGGACGGAAAGCCGTCAGCACAGTGGGAAATACAGGTATTAGTGACGGAAGACGGATATGAAATTCTCTCTTATTAAAGCATGGTTTGAACGTTAAGAAAGGGATATACGGATGAAAAATGAAGAATTGATATTATTGGTTGATGATGATCCGGGTAATTTAAAACATGCTCAGACGATTCTGGGAGAAGAGTTCCGCATATCTGCTACAACATCAGGGAAGATGGCAGTATCACTGCTTGACAGGATAATACCGGATTTAATACTGCTGGATGTGAATATGCCTGAAATGGATGGATTTCAGACACTTGCCGCTATCAGGGAAAAAGAAGGCGGGGAGAATATCCCGGTAGTATTTCTGACCGCAGACAGCGATGCATCCACGGAAACCCGCTGTTTTGAGGCGGGTGCAATGGATTTCGTTGCAAAGCCGTTTGTGCCGCAGGTTCTGGTCAGCCGCGTCCGGAGGATACTGGACAACAGGAAGTATCAGGAGCATCTGGAGGATATGGTTTCGACGCAGGTTGATACCATTACACAGATGCAGGATGCGGTTATCATGGGAATTGCGAACCTGATCGAGAGCCGTGATGACAGTACGGGACTGCATGTTAAGAATACCCAGAAATATGTCCGGATTCTGACGAAAGAGCTGCGTGCAAGGAAAATGTATGCGGACATTCTGGACTATGATTATGAAGTAAATACCATCAAGGCTTCGGTTCTGCACGACATCGGGAAAATTAAAATTCCGGATGCCATTCTGCAGAAGCCGGCGCGCTTAACGGAAGAAGAATACGAGATCATGAAGAAGCATGCGATCTACGGTGATGAGATTGTGGAGAAAATCATCGGAAACGTAGAACATGAGAAGTATGTGGATATTGCAAGAAAGATCGCGAGACACCATCATGAACGCTGGGACGGGACCGGCTATCCGGATGGCCTGGCAGGAGAGGATATCCCGCTGTGTGCAAGGATTATGTCGATTGCAGATGTTTTCGATGCCCTGTATCAGAAACGGTGTTACAAGCCGGCGATCCGGCCGGCAATAAAAGTATTTATGATCATGCAGGAAAATGCAGGGACACAGCTTGATCCGAATCTGGTCCGGGTGTTTCTGGACATAAGGAAACGGATTGAGGCAGAACTGGAAGAATAAGCGAATGAAGGCAGGGAAAACAGGATGGATGACAGAGTGGAAAATGGAAGCAGGAGAATCTTTCCATATTTAATTTATGCCGTGTATACTGTTTATATGGCGGTAATGGCGGTAGGACTCAGCTGGCCAAGCTGGGTTACGGCGGTGGCATTGTGTATATTGGCAGCAGGCATTGGTCTGCGGATATTACTGGGAAGGCAGAGCTATTTGGCGGCAATCTTCTGTGGTGTCGGAATCTGGGTAAATGTGATACTGTATTCCGTTTATACGGATTCGGTGCTGGATGTACTGGGTTCGGTAGCCGCAGTGGTTGTGCTGCTTTCTCTGTTTGATGTGATTGAGATACATTATATTTCAATGGCTGCAACAATTTTGTTTGTTATTCTTAATATATTTGTATTACATAAAGTCGAATTTTCGGGAGCATTGTCTGTTCTTGAATGTATCATGCAGTTTCTTGCCATATTCATACTGGAATTAATGGAAATTAAATTACTAAAAGACCGGATAAAAAAAAGCAGGGAGCTTGCAATTACCATGAAAGAACTGGAAGAAGCGAAACGTGCAAAAGATGATTTCATGGCAAATATTTCGCATGAAATCCGTACTCCGTTAAATTCAATTATCGGAATCGGGAATGAACTTTTGGATGCAAAGGTGGATGATGTGACAAAAGAGCAGTTGTATGACATTACGGTTGCCGGAAAAAATCTGATGTCACTGGTATCCGATATTCTGGACTTTTCCGAACTGGAAGCCGATACGATTGAACTGAAATTCGAGCCTTATAATACTACATCTGTGATTAACGATGTGGTAAACATGGCTTCTGCGTGGAATAAAGAGAAGAATCTGGAACTGATTGTGGATTGCGAGGCAAATCTTCCGAACAGTCTGCTTGGCGACAGTCACAAGATTTATCGTGTGATTCTCCATCTGATGAATAATGCGGTGAAATTCACGGAACGTGGCGGTGTTATACTGTTTATCGGTGGAAGAAAAGAACAGTACGGCATGAATCTGATGATCCGCGTGCAGGATACCGGAATCGGTATGCGGTCGGAGGATGTCGAAGCATTGAAAAATACCTATAACCAGGTGGACAGCCGCCGGGACAGAAAATATGGAGGAATTGGTCTGGGACTTGCCATATCCAGAAAACTCGTGGCAAAGATGGGCGGACATATGCACATTGAGAGTGTTCCGCAGGTCGGAACTACGATAACTGTAATTATTCCGCAGAAATCACTGACCGACGTGCCGATCGTGTCGGTAAAAGATCCGGAGGAAAAGAAAGCAGTATTCTATGTAAATGTGGATCGCTACCAGTACGGACAGATCCGGGAAGGCTATCTGGAATGTATACAGAGAATGTCACAGCAGCTTCAGATAAAAGCCGTAAAATGTTCTACCATGCAGGAATTAAAACATTCCATGGAAACGGAGCAGTTCGGATTCGTATTTACGGCGGATGAGGAATATCTGGAAAACAAGGAATATTTTGACCGGCTGTCGGAGCAGCTGCAGGTGGTACTTATGGTAAACCGTGATTTCGATTTGAAAATGGTGGGAAGAAAGATTCAGCTGATTTACCGTCCGCTTCATGTATTTTCGGTAGCAACCGTTCTGAATGGGGAACGGCTGCAGCAGGATATCTATGAGGAGAGATGGCATAAAGACAGATTCCAGGTGGAAAATGCCCATATTTTAGTAGTCGATGACAGTGCGATGAATCTCAAAGTTGCGGCAAGTATGCTTAGACATTATGGTGTGGAGATTGAAACGGCTTTGAGCGGAAAAGAAGCCATCGAGAAGGTAAGCAGGAAGAATTATGACCTTATTTTCATGGATCATATGATGCCGGAGATGGATGGTGTGGAATGTATGCAGCGGCTGCATGAACTGCCTGTGGTAAGAGAGTGTCATACACCGATTGTAGCACTGACGGCAAATGCCATAGGCGGGGCAAGAGAGATGCTGATGGACGAAGGTTTTGATGATTTTGTGGCAAAACCGATTGAAAAATCTGCGATGGAGCGGGTGCTTCGTAAATTCCTGGATAAATTTGTCGTGGAGATATCCGCAGATGGGGAAAAGCTGAGAGCAGAATTGCCGGATGACGGGATAAGTACAGAACAGAAGGAACAGGAAAATGTCTGGGTAAAAGGCATTGACCGGGAAAAAGGGCTGTCCTATTTTGATCATAATGAAGCGGATTACATGGACATTATTCACTGTTTTATTGAACAGTATGGGGAACAGAAAACAAAGCTGGAACGGTTCTATGAGGAAAAAGACTGGGAAAATTACAAAATAATTGTTCATTCCCTGAAGGGGCAGAGCCTGACAATAGGTGCAGAGTCACTGTCGGAAAAGGCAAAACACCTGCAGGAGGCGGCACAGAAGAAGGATGAAGCATATATTGCGGCACATCACGGACCGTTTATGGAAGAATATCAGGAAATTATGGATGGGCTGGAGGAGAGAACCGGTTTCTCAGGATCGTGGAAACAGGGCGGAAAGCCGGGACAGGAAAACCAGCCGGAATCCGCGGAAAACTGGAGTGAGCTTGCTGCCGCACTGGATCAGTTTGATCAGGGAAGTGCGAATGAATTAATTGATAAGATGGAAGAAACTGTGTCAGGAGAAGAAAAAGAGGCATTGAAGAAGATGAAAGATGCCATTGAATTATTTGACTTTCTGACTGCCACGGAAATATTACAGAGTCTGGGAGGAAAAGAAAATGATTAAAATTGGTGATTCTATAGCAAAAACTCTCATACGAAAGGATATCTCCGTACAGACACAGCTGTTCCGCTTTATGTCATTCTGCGGATGTCTGTCCATGGCATTTGGTGCTGTATATGCCATTCTGCAGGGAGATGGCATCCTGAGTGCTGCCGGCATGATAGGCGGGGCGGCATTCATGGGAGCACTATTATGCAGTGGGGAATATTTTAAAAACTATGATATGTGTTCGTTTATTCTTACGGCAGGATTTAATGCAGTATTTCTTCCGTGGACATTCCTGCGTTCCGGTGGGCTGGACGGTGGAATATCCCTGTGGTTTGTGCTGGGATTTGTGACACAGTTTATTCTGCTCCGGGGCTGGAAGCTATTCGCCGGCTGCGTTATAGCGGTGATATCGGATGCGGTCTGTATCTATATTGCATTTGAACATCCGGAATTAATTATGCGGCATGAATCACAGCAGATGGCTTATGTAGGTATTATTATCAGTACAGCCATAACAGCTGCACTTGTCTGTGTATTTCTGTATATTCAGATCAATCTGTATGAGTATCAGCGCAGGGAAAATGAGAAGCAGAAAACAGAGCTGATTGCGGCGATGAACACGCAGAGCCGTTTCCTTGCCAATATGAGCCATGAAATCCGTACTCCGATCAACACCATTATCGGATTAAATGAAATGACTTTAAGGGAAGAAAATCTTTCGGAAGAAATCATTGAGAATTCCAATAATATCCAGAGTGCCGGAAAAATGCTGCTTGCCCTGATTAATGATATCCTGGATCTGTCAAAGATTGAAGCAGGCAGGATGGAAGTCGTGCCTGCACGATATGAAACGGCAGCTCTGTTCAGTGAGATGGTAAATACCACCTGGGTAAGGGCACATGAAAAGAATCTGGAATTTGCCGTAAATATTTCACCGGATCTGCCGTCCATGCTCTATGGCGATGAGATGAGAATCAAACAGATTCTTACGAATATCCTAAGCAATGCCATAAAATACACCGCCAGCGGTTCCGTGACACTTTTTGTAGAAGGCGAACAGAGCGGAATGGATGAAGTGATTTTAAAAATGTCCGTTACTGATACCGGTATGGGAATCCGCCAGGATGATATGAAATACCTGTTTGACAGTTTTAAGCGAGTTAATGAAGGAAATACAAAAGGAATCGAAGGAACAGGGTTAGGTTTGTCTATCTGCAGTCAGCTGGTTAAACTGATGGGAGGAAATATTGCCGTTGACAGTATTTACCAGAAAGGTTCAACCTTTACCGTTACGATTCCACAGAAGATCGTAAATGCAGATCCTCTTGGAACACTTGATTATAACAGCAGTCAGGGACGAAACCGCCAGACATATAAAAAGACCTTTGAAGCACCGGCGGCAAAAGTGCTGGTTGTCGATGATAACGGCATGAATCTGCTTGTTGTAAAGAAGCTTCTTCGTGAAACAAAGGTTCAGCTTTCCCTTGCACATAGCGGAAGGGAGTGTCTGAAGATGACGGCGAAAATGGCATATGATGTCATCTTTATGGATCATGTCATGCCGGATATGGACGGTCAGCAGACACTTGAAAATATCAGAAATCAGGAAAACGGATTCTGCCGGCATACTCCGGTTGTCGCACTCACGGCAAATGCGATGTCGGGTGCGGAGGAAAAATACCGCAAGATGGGATTTTCAGATTATCTGGCAAAACCGATTAACGGAATGTTGCTGGAAGCTATGCTTCTGCGTTACCTGCCGGAGGAACGGGTTAATTACGTCGTTGACAGGGAAGAGTTAAAGAATATGGAAGGCTTCCGGGTTCTGGGCGAGAAGAAAAAACAGCGTATCATCATCAGTACGGATAATGTGTCGGATCTGCCAAAAGAAGTTGTGAGCCAGTTAGGAATTGCAGTGCTGCATTATTATGTAAATACGAAGAACGGACATTATGAAGATATGGTGGAAATCCATACGGACAGCCTGATGTCCTATATCCAGCGGGGGGAATATATCAGATCCGAGCCGCCGTCTGTGGAAGAATATGAGACATTTTTCGGAAATCTTCTGGAAGAAGCCGAACAGATTCTGCATATCAGCATTGCGGATGGTTCCGGAAAGGGCTATGCATATGCAAAGATGGCAGCCAAAGGATTTGCACATATCCAGGTCTTTGATTCCGGACATCTGTCCAGCGGTACAGGACTTATGGTTATGGCAGCGGCAAATATGGCATTAAAAGCGGCGGAGCCGGAAGAAATTATATCCTGTCTGAAAGGAATGCAGAAAAAAGTACAGACGGGATTTATTCTGGACAAGTCAGATCAGTTATACCGCAGCGGCAGGCTGGGAAAAAATGTCTGGGAATTAACGAAGCTTCTGGAATGTCATCCGGTATTGTCCATGAAAAAGCATAAAATAAAGTTATCTGCAGTCTATTTTGGCGATACCATGACGGCATATAAGAAATATATCCGGGATAAAATGAAACATTCCGGGGAAATTGATCCGGGCATTCTGTTTATCACTTCTGCAGGGTGTTCCAGGGAAACAAAGGATATGATTCTGAAAGAAGTCGGAAAATATCAGAAATTCGAGAAAATATATATGCAGGAAGCATCTGCTGCAATTACAAGTAATTGTGGAATTGGGTGTTTTGGATTGATATATATATTGAAATAAATTATATATGTCTTTTTGACTATCTTTTTATATCTTCTTAAATGTCCGCAAAGCCTTATTTTATCGGCTCTACGGGCATTTTGCTTTTGTGGTAAACCTCACATATCTAGGTCTATCTTCTTATATTTTCGCTATCAAGCGTGGTTAAAATCGTGGTAAATACTTCTTATGCGATTAGACGCTGAACCTCTGATTTTGCGGTATCTATGGACGCATGAGCATACCAGTTCATTGTGATACTGATGTTTGAATGTCCCATGATATACTGTAAATCTTTTGGGTTCATGTTCTTGCTTGCCAGCCTTGTGCAGAATGTATGGCGTAGCGTATGCGGTGTGATATGTGGCAAGGGATTGTCCTTGTGGTGCTTGTTATATTTCTTTACCATACGGACAAATAAGGCGTTGTAATCAATCGCAACTTTAGGATTGCCTTTCGGATTGACGAACAGAAAATCTTTGTATCCGTCTATCTCTATCAGTTTCCCTTTTGTGCGTTTCCTTATGACCCGTTGAAATGCCTGTATCGTTTCTCTGCTTAATGGCACTTGCCTTGTTCCACTCTTTGTCTTAGGCGTTTCAATATAATAGCCCTGTTCCTTGCTCTTTAATAACTGGTGGTCGATAACCACAACCTCATTCTTGAAATCAATATCGGCTACTGTCAGTCCGCACAGTTCCGAGATACGAAGTCCTGTCTTTAACAGTATCAGCACATCATCATAATACTTGTGATACACATTGTCCGTCTTGATGAATGAGAGTAAGGCTTGTTCCTGTTCCTCTGTCAATGCGACTTTCTCTTTGGTAT
>OGIO01000869.1_pt1 | contig 30643 bp, 26 predicted proteins | sample 1571841 | NCBI WGS metagenome assembly OGIO01 (sample SAMEA2582111, study PRJEB24529) | metagenome | biome: Human gut stool | place: China | collected 2011
GAATGTAATTGGAACCGATAAATCCGGCTCCTCCGGTTACGAGATAGGTTCTCATGAAATTTCCTCCATAGTATTCATTTTCTTCCATTTTGACAGCGCAAAAGGCAGACTACACCCTTTGGCACGCTGTATTTGGAATTATTATAGCATTATTAGGAATTGATTACAAGTTCCAGTATTTTTTCATGGATTTTCCACCGGAATCGACTCTTCCTGTGCATTTACACCATAGAGAATCCCGTTCTCTTTATAAAAATAAATGTAATCCGTATCATAAAGTCCCAGCGCTTCTGTCAGAAAATCCAGACGAACTGTATAGATCCTGCGGATCTTCTCCAGTTTTTCTGCAAAACCAGATTCATTCCAACGGCTTTCATTAATCTGCGCATCCGTTCCATAATACCCCAGATACCAGTCCAGTGAACTGATACCGTCCGGATCATATTCTGTCTCCGGATTCAGTGCTTTTTCCAGAGCCGGAACAAATTTTGTCATCCACTCCTTGTAGACTGCCTCTGCAAAATCTCTGTGATGATAAAACTGCATCCAATAGCCCTCCGGCTTCAGATCCGATGCAGCCGCAAACCAGCTGGAGGCTGCTCCTCCTTCTCTTGTCAGAGAATGCTCCATATCCCATGGCCAGGAGGCATGCAATTTCCCATCTCCACAAATATCCGAATCCTTATAATAATACACACTTGAATTCACACTGTTTTCTTCATTCAGTTCGTAAAACAGCCACTGATCTGCAAAGGATTCCAGATCAATATAGTCTGTGTAATACTTTCCTTTGTCATTGTAGCCGTCCTTTGCATACAGTGCGTTTTCAAAATCCTGCCAGAAATCTGCAATATAATATACCTGGCTCTGGGATGCCCAGTTCATGCTCGGAATCATAAAGGACAGATTCCGGTCGCTGACAAAATTGGCTTTCGTTCGGTCATAATCCTCATTATCCAGTTCGATAATATAACCGCCGGTCACATCTTCCGGTGTCTGATCCAGTTCATACCAGGTTCGTTGGGCGTAAAAGCCTTCATTTTTCCAGGTCGTATGTGCATACTCCCGCAGTTCACTTTTGCTGTTCAGCTCCTTGGTCTCTGTTTTCAGATCCTTTAGATCAAATCGGGTCTTTCCGATCTGGATCTTACCTGTCAGCAGATACATTCCCTCATATTCTCCATTAATATAGAGATGCACAAACTCCGAGGAAGGCGCATAAGCCATGTCGATCTCATTTACCAGATCATAAGTGAGCTTGTAAGAAAGCAATGAATTGTCACGGTAAGCGGCCAGAAGCACATAATCTTTTGCTGCACCCATACCTAACAGATCCTGTTTCTCTGTAAATGACAAATTGTAACTCTTCTTCGGTGCACGGAAGGAATCATTTCCATGACCCTTGATTTTCTCAAGTCTGGCAGTCTGGGTGACCTTTCCATTGGTTTCCAGAATCATACAGGTTCCCTGTACTTCATTTTGCTTGTCAGATCCAAGATAAGAAACCGCATCTTCCCGATCCAGATCCAGCATCATTGTCGCCGCATGTTCTGCGGTCAGATACGTAATGGGATAGGTATAGCCTTCATGCTCCAACTCATATGTTTTCTGCCCCGGCTCTCTGGTAAACTGGTTCACATCCCCATCGGTAAAGGAAAATGTAACCGCCAGCTCTGTCTGCTCATATCCCGCCGGGATTGCAAAGCACCAGGACTTATCTTCTGCCGAATAATATCCCTGTATGGAGACTGCACTCAGACTGACTGGTACTTCTGCGGTCGCTGTTTCCACCACATCTGCATATTCTGTAGTCAGAGCTGGAACATCATCTTCCTGTTCCCACAGATTCCAACCATCCACACCCCATGTCAGGTCAAGTCCCCGCACTTCCTGATTGAGACTCTCTGCCGTCTCTTCCTGTCCCGGCGCAAAGCTGTTCCGAATCTCACCGCGGCTCTCCCCTGTCAGCAGGATCTTCCCTTCCTGCTCCGGTGCCAGCTGTCCGTTCACAGTTGCCAGACTTCCACAGTTCAAAATACAGGAACCCAGTCTTGTATTGGATGCAATGGCTCCTGCCAGCGGTGCCGAAAAGTCACCACTCTCCACCTGCAGATTTGCCACCGTTCCTTCCAGGTTGCGGAACAGTCCCGCATCTGTATCCGATGTGATCATCACATTGCTCAGATGATGTCCATTTCCATCAAAGATTCCCTGAAAACAATACTGCGTATTTTCTGCATTTCCAATAACCAGATCCTCTTCCACCTCTGCCAGATCCAGATCTGCATTCAGATTCACATACTGTCCTTTATATGTATTTCCTTTATTCACGCTCCGTACAAATGTCAGATAATCTTCTACAGAATTGATCTCCAATATCAGATCTTCCTTCTCTGCTGCATCTTCCGTATTCTGATTGCCCCAGCCTGTGATGGTCTTCCGATTGCTCCAGCCTACTGCAAGCACGGCAGCACTGATCAGCAGGATTATCAAATATTCTATATTTTTTCTGGTCTTTGCATCCATTGCCTCATCTCCTGTCCGATTTGTTTCTGCATTATATACTGCAAATCCTTTATTTTCAATATTTTCTGCCATTCTTAAACGAATCTTAATAGATAAGGCGACATTTACTTTTCGTCTGTAACATGCTATATTGAACAAAAAGATTCTGGAGGAATTTCCTTGAAAAAAATAAATAGAACTCTACTACAGATCACCGAAAAATACTATTGGCTCTGGTTTGCTCTGCTCTGTGCAGTGACAGCCTTCCTTTGTTTTCGTTGTCTCGGTGTGAAAGCAATCGACTCCTGGGACGAAGCCCGCCATGGCATCTCTGCCTATGAAATGCTGAAAAACAAACAATTTCTGGTCAACACTTATCTTGGAAAACCGGATTACTGGAATGTAAAACCGCCGCTTTCCTTTCTAAGTGTTGCAGCCGGATTTGTGCTCTGCGGATACAATGCAGTGGGACTTCGCTTTTTCTCCGCTTTGTTTTATCTTCTGACTGTCATCTTTACCGGATTATTTGCCAGAAAATACAGCCATCTGGCATCCCTGCTGACCATGATCTTTTTATGCGCCAACTATTTTCCATTCAAAGCGCATCTGGCACGAGCCGGAGACGCAGACAGTCTGTACTTGCTTTTGTTCACCCTTTCCATGCTCTGTATGCTGAAAGTCCGTGATAACGGTCGCTGGCTCTATGCCTGCGGATTGTTCTTCTCCCTGGCATTTCTGACCAAAAGCTTTCACGCCGGAATGATTGCAGCCGTAGGAGGGCTCTTCCTTCTGCTGACAAAAGAATTGTTTCATCAAAAGCCAAAACGCTGGATCATTTTCATTGCCTGTGCGGTACTGCCGATCCTGATCTGGGGCATCTGCCGTTATCAGTACGATGGCATTACCTTTTTCCAGAATATGTATGAAGCGGACATTGCCGGTCGGACTGCAGCCGGTGGTCTGGAAGGACATGGATTCCCATTTTCTTTTTACTGGACTTCCATCTTCTGGAATTTTGACTACATCTACGGATGGTTGACCCTGATCGTGATCATCGGACTGATCTGCCTGTGGATCCGTCCGCTGCGTCCTGTGGATACGCCGCTTCCCAATGTGGATCTCACTGGAATCCTGCTTTGGTTCTTCGTTCCATTCCTCGGATTCTCACTGGTATCCACCAAATTAATGTGGTATGTATATCCCTGTATCGTACCATTATGTATGCTGGCTGCCGTCTTTGTGGCAACTTTTCTTACAACCGTGCTTACAGAGAAACATGTGCCGGACTTTGCCGGACTATTGATCAGCCTTGTACTGCTGGCTGGAACTGCTGTCTTTGTCTGGAATAATTACTGTGATAATGTACGTGGTGCCAGAAGTAATGACCTTCAGACCTTTGTACAGGAGCAATTCAGTCGTGACAGTGATCTTGCAGGATCTACCATCTACCTGGATGCTTATGATCCATTCCTCTATGCTAATACTACAGACTGGGAGCAGAACATGCGGCTCCTTGCCATGCTGTCCGGTGACCTTGATTGTCAGGATGGCGGCGCAGAAGCATTCCTTGAAGCACCTGAGCATGCACTTCTGATCCTGTCCATTCCATTTTTACAGGATCATCCGGAGTTGAAATCTTATCCTGTGCTGGCAAATAATGGACAGTATATGCTGATTTCTTCAGTGTCAAAGTAAAGCCACGCAGAGGCGATTTTGCAAATGTGGCTCTGAAGAGTTATAAAAAATCCGTGGAATCTGATTTTTTCCACGGATTTTTCATACTTATTTCAGTTTATTTCATTTTAAAGGTCGCACATTCTGTCTGATCGCAGTGACAGGCATTGCTTCCTGACACCTGAATCTGATCTGCCGCACATTTGCAGGAATGGTTATAACAACAACACTCTGCTTCACATGCTACTTCTGTCGGTTTGCTTGGAATGGCATTGCTATTGGTCATACCATCCTTTTTCTCGCGGAAACTCTCGCAACAGGTCTCATCTGTTACTTTCGCATTCTTTCCTCCCACATGGATATTATCCTTACAGCAGGAATCTTCTTTGTTGTACGCACAGTTTACAACTGAACAATCCAGTCTTGTCATGTTCGTCCCTCCTTCAGATTATTACTTTTGTAGTATCTGAAGATTGATTGGAAATTATGTATGGTAAAATGTGGATTGTCATAAGCTCCTTGCATTTTACCCATTTAGAGCCGTATCCGCAACCATATTTCACTCATTCATGCGCGAAAACACTATACTATCTGCTCTTTTTTTATCATTATCATTAGGAAATCTATGACGAAACGTCATATTTAGAATGCAGAAAAAACAACAAAATCCGGAAAACCAGTTCTGCTGCAACTAATCTTCCGGACCTCTATTTCAGATATTCATTCACACCTTTTTTAACAGCCTGCACCTTATGCACATCTGACTGAAAAGCTCTCATAATACTCACTAAAGAATTCTTTTTACTATTTCTTCATCACTTTCCATTGGATATGCACTGAGCAACTCATTTATTTTATGGACATATTCCAGGGACAGATCCAAGTCATCCGCAACTGTCTCCTCGTCTTTGTTCTTTTTCTTCAGTAACCGGCGCAAAATAGAAATTTCTTCTACTTTTCTTCCGGTTATCTGACCTTCCTCGCGACCTTCCATCAGACCTTGTTTGAGGCCTTCTTCACGACCTTCTTCGCGGCCTTCCTCACGTGCATCTTCTCGTTCATATTCCAGTTCTTCCCATTTTTGCATATACTTCACCCCGATTTCTTCACTCGCCTTGATCTGTTCGACATATTCATGAAGTTTCTTCAAGTTCTCGCTGTCGTCGCCTATTTTATCGGCATCCATGGTCTCCATATATTCCAACAATGCAACCAGCTCTTCTGATACTTCATTGCGATTCGTTCCATGACTGTTCAGGAAAATGCGGACTGCTCCATCTTCCAGTCTTAAATCTGGTTCTTCCTCACAATATGGATGAAAAGTATAGCAATATCTTCCTTTTCCAAACAGATCAAATGGAGTGATCATAATAATGCAGGTGTCATTCAAAAGATTAAAACTGCGCGTCCCCGGAGCTAACAGTGAGGAATCTATCACTCCCTGGTAAAAACGGCTTCTCTTAATCAGATCTGTATTGCGACGCTTCTGAGATTCCGTATTGTAGATCGTCTTGTCCTGATCCATTGAAAACGTGTCCAGACGGATAGATCGAAGCCACGGTGCTGTCTGCATCTCTTTTTCTGTCTGTACCTGAGATAAAAGCTTTAATTTCTCATCTCCAAGAATGATCCGTAATACTGCTTCATGCGCCTCCGGGATCTCCATCGTCTTATTAAATAAGAATCTGTCGAACAACGTTAATTCCTACAAAGTTTTCATTTGTCTTCTCCTTCCATTTTACCCATTTAGAGCCGTATCCGCAACCATATTTCACACATTTATGCATGAAAATACTATACTATCTGCTCTTTTTTATCATTATCATTGGGAAATCTATGACGAAATGTCATGACTCGAATTGATGCTACTATCATATCACAGAAAATTTTATGTGTCATTAGTGTTTACGGATTGTTTATATTCTTTATGAAAACGTCATATTTAGAATGCAGAAATAACAACAAAATCCGGAAAACCAGTTCTGCTACAACTAATCTTCCGGACTTCTATTTCAGATATTCACTCAACATACTTAATACGGTTTTATATGGTCAGCATCTTTTCTCCAAAATGATCAAGCGCTGCATTTAATTCATTCATATCATAATTTTTATGTTCAATAAAAAACTGAACAATCAGATCCTGTCTGGAGCCATTAGAAAAAGAGTATCCTGCACTCCCAAGCAATTACTTTGCATCATCCATATTAAGTTGCAGACCAATACAAAATGCCATCGCCGTTTCTTTCTTTGGCTGATAGTCTTTTGATGATCTGATTTTTGAAAACACTCTCCGGTCAATATGAGCCGCATTGTAAACATCTGCATCTGTTCTTCCGCTCTTATCAATCATCCGCAGAAGGCACTCTGAAAAGCTCTCTCCTCTCCTTTTTAGTAAGGCTTCAAGACTTTTCAAGTTTATGTCCGGACCAAAACGCTGAATCGGTTCCAATATTGTTCCTGAAAGCATCTGTATTCTCGCTTATACTGTCGTCCCAGATACTGTTCCAGATTCTTATACAAAATCTCTTTTCTCATCCCATTTCTCCCCATTCGTATATCAATAATTAATCCTTTTGTGGCCATTATAGCAGGCGACATTGACATCATCTGTCCTTGTAAAATATTTTCACATCAGAATCATCTATTAATCGTAAAATCTGTTGCATTAGCCACCACTCTATGCTACACTCATTTCAGCAACTAAACATTTTCCATTCTCATTTCCCTGCTCACTTCGAGCACGATTCCCGATAATGGAACACAATTTCATATTTACACAAGAAAGGAACATGCTTATGACACCTGACTTTCCTGCTCAGCGTCCGCCTGTGATCTGGTCGGATCCTGCTGATACCCCGGAAGAACTTACTTATCGCCTGAAGAAAAATCCCACACTTTATGACCGCTACCAACGGCTTAATCGTAAATGGAAAGGTCATTTATCTGATTTTCTTATCGGTAAAAAGTCTTTACCACTCACCTATGATCCCTTTTTCAAATTTATTTTTAATCCCGATTACCATCAGGAACGCTTATCCAATTTTGTTTCCAGTATCTTAGGGATGCAAATTACTGTGGTAGAAGTTCTCTCCATGGAAGACACCCTGATGGATGGTGAAAGTTACCTCATCATGGATCTGGTTGCACGTACAGATGATGGATCTATCGTCAATGTAGAGATTCAGAAGCAGGGATATGATTTTCCCGGGCAACGAATGTCCTGCTATGCCTCTGACTTGCTTCTCCGTCAATACATCAAAGCCAAAAAGATGCCCGATCATTCTGCACACGATTTTTCCTATCGGGATATCAAGCCAGTCTATGTGATCGTCATTTTTGAACATACCATTTCGGAACTTAGGCTTGAATCTCATGATTACATCCATCATGGGAAAACCACTTTTGATACCGGTCTCGATCTACATATGCCAGAACGTTTCTGCATCATTGCTCTTGACGTTTTTCGCGAAATCCCTTATTCTGAAATCAAGAAATGCTCGCAGTCAGCATGGTTGCTGCTTCTCTCCACTGAAAAGCTGGAAGATGCAGAGCGTCTGATCCAGGATTACCCTTGGATGTCCCCCATATTTCAGGAAATTGCCGCACTGCGCCGCAGACCCGAGGAGGTGTTCGATATGTGGTCAGAAGCTTTATTGCAGATGGATGAAAATACCCTTAAATATCAAGTAGAACGGATGCAGGCTGAAAATGAAAAGTTGAAGCTGAAAGCTGAGAAATCTGATGCTGAAAATGAAAAACTACGTGAACAAAGCAAAGCTGACAAATCCCGTATCGCCGAACTGGAACGTTTACTTCAAGAAGCTCAAAATAAATGATTTATCTGCTCCAACCGCCGATAAGGCAGTTGGAGCAATTTTATCGTTCTTCATTTTCCCCTTTATACTTGATCTTCACATTACACCTTCGTATGGCTTCCTGCAGCTTCCAGAGTCCTTCTGGCTTCTGATCAGATATTTCTTTTACAGCCTGGAAGATTTCTTTCCTTAAGTCACTGTTCGGAAGGGTCTCATACTCTAACAGCCATGGTTCTGTCATCTCCGGCTTCAGCCATTTTCCTTTTTTCAGAAACATTACCAGGATCCGTTCATCCCTTTCCTTTTTCTCGCTCACGATGATTCCATACCGTTTATTATGGAGATCATATACCGCATCTCCTCTGACAAATGGATGCGGCATCTTCAGATGCCCTCCTTCAAAGCGTTCTTCCAGATGGTCCCAGAATGTTCCTTTTTTCTCTCTCCAGACAAAGTCTGTATTCAGGATCTCTCCATCTTTATCAAAATACAGGGCACGCTCATTTTTTGTAATCTTTTCCGGCTGATCCATAAGCTTTTCCCTGCAAATATGGAATGCTTCTTCCTCCATGATTCCCCTTGTCTTTGCCTGCTGGTATGTCTCACTCACATTGTTAAAATATGATTCGTGGAATTCTTCATCTTCGTAACAAGAAAATAAGATCCCTGGCGTGGTTTTTCGAAATGCTCTTAACTCCCTCTGTTCTCCTTGCAGATGTTCCATAATCTCATTTTTCAGAGTCATATCTTCTGTCTGCTCAGCCAATTGCCGCAGATGTCGTCTCTTTTCTGACCAGCTCATCTTCGCATATCGATAAAGGAATACGGCCTCTTCTCTGTCTGTAAATCTATACTGTAACTGTTCCACATACTTTCTTACATCTTTTGATGGAATCCATTCACTCTTCATTCCAGTTCTCCTGTTCATAATCGTATTTTTCCTTTGCACGCTCTACCTCCCACCACAAGGTAGACACGTCCGCCTTCCCATGATGCATTAGATATTTCGCCGAATTGAAAATGTCTTTTCTCGGATCATTGTCTTCCAGATGGGCATATTCCAGGTAATAGGGTGAAGCATGCAGATGCCCGGTCCATTCTCCGTCAGAAAAAGTACAGATACGAACCTCTATATCCGATTCATCTGCGCCCCATTTTTTCAAGAATTCATCCGTCTTCCTCTTTTCTTCTTCGTCTGCATTCGCCATCACGATTCCATACTCACCATATCCCAGATCATATACCACATCTCCCAGAAAAAATGGAGTTTGGACATAATAATACCGCTTTGTAAAATGCTCATTGCTTGCATATTTGTCCCATATAACATCTTCCGGCAGATAGGTATCACGGATCTTTCCATTTGCGTCAAAATAAATAGTTTCCCAGCTGCCTTCTTCCTGATCATCTGATACCAGCAGTTTTTCCTTCCTGATCTCGAATTCATCTTCCGATAACAGCCCCGACTGATATGCGTTCTCATAGTTGTTGGCAAATTCCAGCAGTTCCAGCTCTCCGTTGCGCTCAGTGGTCTCCACCTCATAGATAAAACCTGGTTCCAATGTTTTAAAATCTTCGACTGCTTTTAACTGCACTTCCACTAATTCCAGGATCTGTTCCTTCAGTTCCTGATCATCCGTTCTCTCTGCAAGATCTTTTAATCACTCTCTGCGTTCCTTCCAGCCCAGTCTGGAAACATTGTAGATCAGTGACGCAATCTCTGCGTCTGGAAAATGATGATCGATCTTCTGAAGGTACTCTCTCATATCTTTGGATGGAATCAGATCCCCGTACTGTGTTTCATTTGCTTTTCCCATATCAAAGCCTCTCTTTCTTCCCTTTTGTGGCCATTATAGCAGGCGACATGGACATCATCTGTCCCTGCAAAAAAAGACATAAAAAAACGAACCCATCTTTTTCAAATGGATTCGTTTTTTCATGATTCTATAAAATTTTATTCTTCCGCAAACAGTTCTTCTTTTCTCTGGATCATCTCATCGATCTTCTCTATATACAATGCCACATCTTTGATATTCTCGCACCGTTCGATCCGATAAGAACCATCTGGGTTCTGTTTATTCCAGACACGTTTGGTGGAAGCTCCCGCTCCGCACGCCACGATGGTCTGTTTCTCTTCCATGATGAGGATATTGTAGATACCAGCCTTCTCCGGCTGTGCGTAACCTACGTTTTCAAAGTTACCGGCCATATTTTTCTGGCGATAGAGATAATATGGCGACAATCCCATCTCTGCACAGTATCTGGCAGTCATATCCATGATCTGCATATTATTTTCCAGACCCATCTCCTCGTATTTATCTTTGAAGAGGCTGAGTCTTGCGGCACGCTTGATTGCCAGAGAGTGGACAGTCACGCTGTCCGGTGCCATGGCTTCCAGCTCTTTCATAGTATGCTCCACATCATCATAGGATTCTCCCGGAAGTCCCACGATCAGATCCATATTGATATGAGCAAATCCCATGCTGCGGGCCAGCGTAAATGCTTCTTTTACCTGATCTACGGTGTGACGTCTGCCGATGATCTCCAGTGTCTTCTGGTTCATGGTCTGGGGATTGATGGAGATCCGGTCAATGCCGTGATCCAGCAGCACCTGAAGCTTCTCTCTGGTGATGCTATCCGGTCTGCCCGCTTCCACGGTAAATTCCTGCAGATGCTCCGTATCAAACTTACTCTGAATCCTGGTCAGCAAACGGTCCAGCTGATAAGGCTCCAATGTGGTCGGTGTACCACCGCCGATATAGACTGTATTAAGCTTTTTATCCCGGAACCGGTCTGCCACATAATCCAGTTCCTTACATAAAGCATCCAGATACTGATCCACCTGTTTCCGCCATCTTTCCAACGGATAGGATGAGAAGGAACAATAAAGGCAGATGCTTGGGCAGAACGGAATCCCCACATAGAGGCTGTAGCCATCTTTGTAGTCAATATTTCGAAGCACATACCGTTCCCGGTTGGCGATCATGACGCTCAGTGCCACCTTTTCCTTGCTTGCCAAATAGGTATTCCGCATATATTCTGCGGTCTCTACATTGCTCATGCCCTGCTCGATCAGTCCCATGGCGATCTTCGCCGGGCGGATTCCCGTCAGGGTTCCCCATGGAAGAGTCTGTCCCGTGTATGCACACAGCAACTGGTATAATTGGCGTTTCAGCCGGTTTTTCGTCTCTTTCCTTTCTGCATAATTGATGACGGACGCACCGGATTCTTTTTCTTCGCCCTGCTCCATCAGGCAGATGGACACAGTCTCATCTGTAAACTCCACAGAAATACGAAGAGCCGTATCTTCGGTAAATGTATCCTGTACATGGATCTGCACATCTTCTCTTGGAAAAAAAGATTTCACAAGGGAATGGATATCATATTCGAAACTCGGCCGGTTTACAATTACTTCTATCATAAAAAGCCTTTCTTTTCTTCCTACACAAATGAATTATACTTCTTCTCATGACCGATCGTGGTCTCTTCGCCATGTCCCGGACAGACGAGCGTATCATCTGGCAATAAAAAAAGTTTTTCTTTTACCGCACGAACTAATGCAGATGTACTTCCACCTGGAAAATCGCTTCTGCCCACAGACTCTGCGAACAGGGTATCTCCCGAGAACACGCAGCCTGCCTCTGCCACATAGTAAGAGCATCCTCCCGGCGTATGTCCCGGTGTATGGATAACCTGAATCTTCATGCCTGCCAGTGTCAGTTCCTGTCCGTCACGCAGCAGTTCATCCGGCTCAAAAGTCACAACTTTGCGTTCAATAAAGACAGACAGATTCTTCTTTGCATCCAGAAGAAGGTCTTCTTCCTCTGTCAGTGCGTATACCTTCACCCCTAACTCTGTGCGAAGGGATTCGCATGCTCCCATATGGTCGATATGTCCATGGGTCAGCAGGATCGCAGTGATCTTCCATCCATGCTTCTCAGCTGTTGCACAGATCCGATCCGGTTCTGCTCCCGGATCGATCACAACAGCCTCTTTTGTATCTTCATTTGCCAGAAACCAGCAGTTCTCTGCCAGATTTCCCACATTGATATGTGTAACTTTACTGTTCATTATCTTCTCCCTTAGCTGGCAGACCTCTCAATATCCAGAACACTCTCAATCTGTCTGAGCTTCTCAATGATCTTGTTCAGCTCTTCCACGCTGGAAATATCAAAACTGATAGTGATGGTAGCGGTTCCTTGTTTGCTGGTACGCACATTCATAGATGTGACGTCAATATTTCTCTCAGTGAGAGTCTTGGAAATATCCACCAGAAGGCCGGTACGGTTGTTGCCGTAGATCTTGATCTCCGTCGAATATTTCTCGCTGCTTCTGGTCTGTGCGCCTCCCTGCCATTCTGCATCAATCAGCCGTTCTCTCTCTGATTCCGCCAGATGGAGCATATTGACGCAGTCGGTCCGGTGAATCGTTACACCTCTTCCCCTGGTCACAAAACCCACGATCTCATCACCCGGAACCGGATTACAACACTTTGAAAACCGCACTGCCACATCATCGATACCTTTTACAATAATGCCGCTCTTGGATTTGGTCACATGAAGCTTCTGCTCCTTTGCCTCCTTCATGCTCTCCATGATCTTGGCATCGGTCACTTCTTTCTTCTTTGCCTTCTCATACTCTTCCACCATCTTGTTGACGACCTGACCTTCTTTCAGTCCGCCATGTCCGATGGCTGCCAGTACAGATTCCCAGTCGCGGAATCCATATTTTCTAAGAACACTTTCCTGATACTCCGGCTTTACCACCTGAGCGGCAGGAATGCCCTTCATCTTACAATACTGGGCGATCAGTTCTTTTCCTTTTGTAATATTGCTTTCCTTGAACTCTGTCTTGAACCACTGGTTGATCTTATTTTTTGCCTGCGTACTCTTAACGGTGTTGAGCCAGTCACGGCTGGGGCCTTTGGAGTTCTGGGATGTAATGATCTCGATCCGGTCTCCATTCTTGATCACCGTCTCGATAGGCACCAGCTTTCCGTTGACTCTGGCACCAATCATCTTGTTGCCGACCGCACTGTGGATACTATATGCAAAATCAATGGTATTGGAGCCATTGGGCAGCGTCTTCACGTCGCCACCTGGTGTAAAGCAGTATACACTCTCGGAGAACAGATCCAGATCGCTCTTTAAGAGACTCATGAATTCCCGGTTATCGGACATGTCACGCTGCCACTCCAGGATCTGACGAAGCCAGGTAAGCTTTGCCTCCGCGCTGTTCTTACCTTCAACGTTCTGCTCATTGCTTCCGCCGCTCTCCTTGTATTTCCAGTGGGCAGCGATACCATACTCTGCGGTACGGTGCATCTCATAGGTACGGATCTGGATCTCAAAAGGCTGTCCCTTCGGACCGATCAGCGTAGTATGCAAAGACTGGTACATATTGGCCTTTGGCATGGCAATATAATCTTTGAAACGTCCAGGAATGGGCTTATACATCTCATGGATCACACCCAGTGCCGCATAACAGTCTTTGACGGATTCCACCAGAATACGTACAGCAAACAGATCATAGATCTGATCCAGTGTCTTATCCTGGTTGACCATCTTTTTATAAATGCTGAAGAAATGTTTCACTCTTCCCTGTACATCTGCCTCGATCTTGGCATTGTCCATGTGCTGTTTGACTTCCGCCACGATGGACTGTACATATTTCTCACGTGTACTCTTCTTCTCTGCAATCTGAGATACCAGATCATAATAGACATCCGGCTCCAGATATTTCAGCGCCAGATCATCCAGCTCGATCTTTACTTTCGAAATACCAAGACGCTGTGCAATGGGCGCGTAGATGTCCATGGTCTCTCGTGCTTTTTCCTTCTGCTTTTCCGGCTTCATGTATTTCAGAGTACGCATATTGTGAAGCCGGTCCGCCAGCTTGATGAGGATAACGCGGATATCTTTTGCCATTGCAAGGAACATTTTTCTCAGGTTCTCTGCCTGTTCATCCACTTTATCGGCAGAATAGCTCAGTTGACCCAGCTTGGTGACTCCATCTACCAACAGTGCCACCTCATCACCAAATTCCTTTGCCAGGTCTTCTGTAGTCATCGGTGTATCCTCTACCACATCATGAAGAAGACCTGCTGCAATACTTTCCTTATCAAGCTCCAGATCTGCCAGAATAATTGCCACACAAAGCGGGTGAATGATATACGGCTCACCGGATTTACGCACTTGTCCGTCATGGGCCTTTTTTGCCACCTGGTATGCTTTTTCGATCATGGAGATGTCCGCAGATGGATGATATTTGGTCACGCGCTGCACCAGTTCCTGATATAATTCATCAGGGCTGGTAAAATCTTCCATCTTAACGATACTTCTGTCATCCTCCTGCACTTCTCTTGCCTGTTCTTCCGTCATATCAATCACCACTTCTCTGTCTATCTATTTTTTCCCGATACAGTACATTCTTTTGTCCTGCATCAGCTGCTTTTATTTGCCTTCGTAACGAATTACACTCTCTACATCATATTTACTCAGCTTCTCACGACCATGAAGTCCTGCCAGCTCCATCAAAAATATGATTTTAACCACTTCACCGCCCAGCTGCTCCACCAGCTTTGCTGCTGCCTCAATGGTACCACCGGTTGCGATCAGATCGTCGATCAGTACCACCTTCTGCCCAGGTTTGATGGAATCCTTGTGCATCTCAATCTCTGCACTGCCATACTCCAGGTCATAGCTCACAGATACGGTCTCTCTTGGAAGTTTTCCTTTTTTGCGGACCAGTACAAACGGTTTATGAAGGTTGTATGCGATCGGCATTCCGAAGATGAATCCTCTGGACTCCGTTCCTGCGATCACATCAAAATCAAGACCTTCCAACTTCTTCTGCAGACTGTCAATAGCCAGCTGCAATCCCTCTGCATCCTGCAGAATGCTGGTCACATCTCTGAAAATGATTCCTGGTTCCGGATAATCCGGAATACTTACTACATAATCCTCTAACTTTTTCATCTGTCTTCTCCTTCTCTATCGCTATGCCTTCGGCATAATCTTTTCGTCTATAAACTGGCGTCAGACAACACCATAATAGAATAAATATAGCACAAATTCATGCAATCAGCAATAGTCCAGAATCCTCAGCTGTAATGTCCTCTGCCCCCGGAATTCATTGATCTCCGGATAATACAAAAATGCCAGTCGGGACTTCTGCTGCATGGTCTTTAACACTTCATTCATCTGATCACTGAAATAGATTCCATCCATCGTGGTCCCACTTTCATCCTTCAGTTTCAGCCTTAGTACATTCTGATTCTTGCCAAGAACACGGGTTTCTAACACCTGCACTCCTTTCGCTGCAAATACCGGCTTACTATTTCCTTTTCCAAAAGGTTCCAGCAGAGATAATTCCTCCACCAGCCGCTCTGATACATAGGAAAATGGCATGGCAATGTCGATCCGAACCACTTCGGTCAGATCCTTTTCCGTCAGTGTACACAGTTCATTGAGTCTTTTCCGGAACTTTTCCACATGTTCCTCCGGCATAGACACACCAGCCGCCATAGGATGTCCACCGTATTTCGTATAGAGCTCCTTACACTTGCTCATCTCTTCAAACATAGAGTAGGTCTCAATAGAACGCCCGGATCCTTTTACTCCATCCTGCGATCTGGTCAGCACAAACACTGGCCGGTAATAGCGTTCCCTGATCCGTCCAGCGATAATTCCCGCAAGACTCTCATGACAATCTGGTAGATAGATTACCAGTACCCGATCCCTTTTCATGTCGCTGTTCTCGATCTGATCAAGAGCCTGCTGCACACCGTCATCCGTCATGGATTTTCGTTCATCATTGAGTGCTTTTAACTCTGCGGCTTTTACAAGTGCTTTTTCATAATCTGTAGTCTTTAAAAGCTCCAGCGCCCGCTTTGCCGTATCCAGCCGTCCGCTTGCATTGATACATGGTCCTAAGACAAATCCAATATGAAATGCCGAAATAGTTTCTCTGGAGATCTCATTGACTTCTATCAATGCCGAGATACCCGGATGTGAGGTGGTCTTCAGAAGCTTCAGTGCTTCTTTCACCAGGATCCGATTCTCTCCGGTCAGATCCATCACGTCTCCCACTGTGGCAAATCCTGCAAACAGCAGCAGATCCTCATAAAGCTCCTGTTCTGGCACTCCAAGCTGCTCCCACAGAGCACTGACCAACTTCCATGCCACACCTGCTCCACACAGATTTTTATATGGATACGGACAATTCTTCTGGTGGGGATTGACTACCACATCTGCTGGCGGAATCTCTTCCTGCAGTTCATGGTGATCCGTAATGATCACTGTCATTCCCAGACTTTTGGCATAGGCGATCTCTTTCACTGCTGCAATTCCGTTGTCACAGGTCACGATAGTATCTACACCTGCATCATATGCCCTCTTTACCAGATCTTCATTAAGCCCATAGCCATCCTTCTTCCGGTCCGGAATATCTGTATCTACTTCTGCCCCGGCTCTTGTCAGTCCCCTGAGAAGAATGTAAGTGGAACATACCCCATCAATGTCATAGTCTCCGATGATCCGAATGGAGGCCCCTTCCTTTATTTTTTTCTGTAAAATCTCAACTGCCGGAATGATCCCTTTCATCACAGAAGCAGAACAGAGATCCGACAGTCCCCCATACAGGTACTGTCGGATCTCTGATTCTTCTGTGATATCCTTATTACGGATCAGCCGGGCAGTCAGGGAGCTGATTCCAAACTTCTCACCGATCGACTGAAAATCTGCTCCTTTTCTGATCTCTACCCATTTTGCCATTGGCTTTCCTCTCTGTCCGTTATTTTTTCTCACCCAGTTTTGTACGCATTACATACCACAGGGCACCGGTAATGCATACGGAAGAGTAGGCACCGCACACAATACCAACCATCAGTGGAAGTGCAAATTCACGGATGGATGCAACACCCAGGATGAACAGCACTGCTACCATAACGAAAGTAGTCAGGGAAGTATAGATACTTCTGGTAAGGGTCTGTGTGATACTTGCATTAACCACATCCTCCAGCGTATCTTTCTTCTTCATATCTGTAAGATTCTCACGGATACGGTCGAAGATAACGATGGTTGCATTGATGGAGTAGCCGACAATCGTCAGCATACATGCGATAAAGGTATTTCCTACGGAAATTCTTGCAGCTCCATAGAATACCAGAACAACCAGTACATCATGCACCAGAGCAGCTACGGCACTGGTTGCAAAACGGATATCCTTGAAACGAACCCAGATATAGATCAGCATACAGATCGTCGCAATGATCACAGATACGACTGCATCATGCTTTACTTCCTGGCTGATGGCACCGCTGATACTCTCTGCTGTGATTGCCGTATCTCCCAGCTCAAAAGTTTCTGTCAGACTGTTATCCAGCTCCTGTCTCTGATCCAGACTCAACTCCTTGGTCTTGATAATAACCTGATTAGTTCCTGCAACCTTCTGGGTCTGAATATCATTATCACCAGTCACTGCGGATACTACCGGAACGACTTTTTCATCAATGTCAGCAATGGACATGTCTTCATTGAATTCAACAGTTGTAGCAGTTCCTCCCTGGAATTCCAGGCTGTATGCCAGGATTCCTTTTCCGGATCCGGCATTGATTCCCATATAAATAAGTCCTGCCACGATCACTGCCAGCGAAGCTGTAAAGAATACTTTTCTCTTGCCAAGGAAGTTGATCGGTGCTCTCTCTTTGACTGTACCGTACCACTTCTCATCCTGCAGTCCCAGTGCATACAGCGCATTCAGTACCTGTCTGGTCACGACCAGTGCGGTGAACATGGATACGATAATACCAAGTGCCAGAGTCTGTGCAAAACCTTTGACACTTCCGGACCCCTTGAATCCAAGCACAATAGCGGCGATCAGAGTCGTCACGTTACCATCCACAATAGCAGACAGTGCTTTCTGGAATCCAATCTTAATGGAAGACTTCACAGTCTTGCCGGTTGCGATCTCCTCGCGGATACGGGAGAAGATGATAACGTTGGCATCCACGGCCATACCGATAGACAGAACGATACCTGCAATACCCGGCAGGGTCAGAGTCATCTCAAAAATATTCAGAAGTACCAGTACAATACCTATATAGGAAGTAAGCGCAATACCTGCAGCCAGACCCATGATACGGTACAGAATGATCATCAGGACAACTACAATAGCGAATCCGATAGCACCTGCCACAAGGCTGGTGGAGATTGCTTCGCTACCCAGCTTAGCACCTACCACGTTGGACCGCAGCTCCTGAAGTTCCAGGGACAAAGAACCGATACGGATGGTGGATGCAAGCTGATCAGCCTGCTCGTATGTAAAGTTACCGGTGATCTGACATCTTCCATCAGTAATTGCATTCTGGACAGTCGGAGCACTGATCACGCTGCCATCATAGACAATTGCGATCTGATTTCCAATATTTGCAGAAGTTGCCTCAGCAAATTTCTGTGCACCTTCATCCGTCAGCACCAGTTCTACCACATACTGACGATTCTGATAACTGTCTGTGGTGGAACCGGCCTGCGCCTCGGCCACATCAGTTCCTTCCAGTACCACTTCACCATCTGTGGTCTGGAACTGCAGAGAACCTGGTTTTCCAAGCTCTTCCAGAATTGCATTTGCATCGGTCACACCCGGGATCTCGATATTGATCCGGTCAGCACCTTCCTGATAAACCTCAGCCTCGGTACTGTAATTTTCCACACGCTTCTGCAGCTTGTAGATCGTGTCTGCCATATCTTCTGCACTTGGTGCTTCATCGCCCACTGCCTGGTAGGTGATACTCACACCGCCTGCCAGATCCAGACCCAGATGGATCTTATCTGCAGAACCCAGTCCGTCTGCTCCCCAGCCTGCTGCTGAAGTGAACAGCAGAAGACCAGTCAGGACAACCGTCAGAAGCAGGGTAACAACTGCTCTAGATTTCTTCATTTGCTCTTTCCTCGTCTTTCTCCGCCTGAGCGGCCTTAATCATGATCGCGCACTCTACACGTTTGCGCTCCAGCTCACAACTCACATCATATGCATCATTGATGGAGCCGTGGAATTTATAAGAGTTTGCCGCACAACCGCCGCTGCAGTAGAATTTGGCAAAACAGTTCCGGCATTTTTCCTTGGAGTAAACGTTACACTCTTTGAACTCTTCTCTGATGTCCGGGCGGGTGATTCCATCATCCACATTTCCCATCAAATATTTCTCTTCGCCTACGAACTGATGACACGGATAGAGGTCTCCCCACGGAGTCACTGCCAGATATTCGGTTCCTGAACCACATCCGGACAGTCTCTTTGCCACACAAGGTCCGCCTGTCAGATCCAGCATGAAATGGAAGAAATTGAAATCCTTGTCTGTATGATATCTGTTCACCATCTCGGCTGCCAGCTTGTCATACTCTGCAAAGATCTCCGGCAGATCCTCTGCCTGCAGTGCATAATCTTCCTCATCAGATCCTACTACCGGCTCCACAGAGATCTGCTTGAATCCCAGATCTGCCAGATGAAGCACGTCGTTGGAGAAATCCTTGTTGTTCTTGGTAAATGTACCGCGCACATAATATTTTTCCTGATTCCGGCTCTCTGCCAGCTTTTCAAACTTCGGCAGAACCAGATCATAGCTTCCTTTTCCGTTACGGAACGGTCTCATACGGTCGTGAACTTCCTTACGTCCATCGATACTCAAGACCACGTTGTCCATCTCACGGTTTGCGAACTCCTGTACCTCATCGTTCAGCAGAACGCCATTGGTTGTCAGAGTAAAACGGAATCTCTTATTATGAAGCTTCTCCTGCTCTCTTCCGTATGCAACCAGGTCTTTGACAACCTGCCAGTTCATCAACGGTTCGCCACCGAAGAAATCCACTTCCAGATTGTGTCTACTTCCGGAATTGGCGATCAGGAAATCCAGTGCCTTCTTACCTACCTCGTAGCTCATAAGAGCACGACGTCCATGATACTCGCCCTCTTCTGCAAAGCAGTAACGACAGGCCAGATTACAATCATGGGCAATGTGCAGACACAGTGCCTTAACTACCGGCTTCTTTGCCTCCACAATATCGTGGATATAATTTTCATAAATATCCTCTGTATAGAGTTTTCCGGCTTTGATCAGCTCGTCCAGATCTTCTGCTGCCTCCCGGATCTCAGCTTCCGGGTACTTATCTTTCAGAAGAGCAACTGTCTCATCCAGTCCTTTTTCCTTGTAATAAGGAACCATATCGTAGATCAGATCATCTACCACATGGACAGATCCACTGTTTACATCCAGCAGAATATTATAACCATTGTTCTTATACTGATGAACCATGTATGTTTTCCTTTCTGTTCTGTGTTGTATATCCAATATTTTCTCTGTTTTCATGTTGTCTCTATGACAAAGAAGAAGCAGCGGCGGGAGCCGCTGCTTACTCATTCACTGAAAAACTCCTCTTATTTGCTGTGCTCGCAGGTCTGATTTCCTACGGTACAGGAAGTCTTGCATGCAGACTGGCAGGAAGTCTGGCACTCGCCACATCCGCCTTTTTTCATGGTGTTCTGCAGAGTCTGAGTATTCAAAGTCTTAATATGTTTCATCCGTGTTTCCTCCTGAATGATTTTTCTACATAACTTAGATAAGTATAGCACATCTACAATGTTTGCGTCAACTGTTTACACCGGTACTTTTACAAGAACCTTGCGGATCGTCTTCTCTTCTCCACTGGTAAGCCCTGCCATATGGGCATCCTCCGGAAAGGTAACTGCGAAATCACCTGGATGAAGAGTTACCGTAGATCCACCTTCACATGCCGGAGCTTTCATACGCTCTTTGGCTTCATCATACTCGCCCCATCCTGGAACCAGTGCAGTCTCCATAACAGTGACCAGCTCACTCTCTTCCAGCGGGAAATGAATATCAATGTATTTTTTATGTGCTTCCCAGTCGCGGCTGTTTTTCAGACCCTGATCCAGAAGCTTCACAAATACACCTGCTTCCAGATCCAGCTTTCCGTTCTCCAGTTCTTTAAAATCACCTGCTGCCAGATAATCAAGAGCCACATCCAGTGCATGGCTGATTCCTTTATAGTGGTCAATATACTTTACATTTCCCCAGATCATTTTTGATCTCCTTCCAGTCCAAATTTCTTCATAAGCTTTGGAATCATCTCTTTTGTCAGCGGAATAGAAAATCCCATGGGATTCAGCATATATGCCTTTGCCTGTTTTCCCTCAAATTTTTCCAGCTGCGTAAATGGTATCTGAATAGATCGAAGAGCTCCTTTTCCCTGGGCATATTTCTGGAACTCCCAGATATCGGTAAATACCGGGAAGAACAAATCACCATTCTGATGCTTCAAATATGGGATCTGGCACTCCTTCAGATTTAACTGCGGGTCTTTTTCCTTTCCTTTCGGTGGAAGCACCGGCATAAATACCTTTGCTTTTACCAGATTGGAAGAAAATTCTTCATCCAGATCATGAAGCACTTTCCGGTCTACGGCATCTTTGCCTTTTCTTGCTTCCTGCATAAGATATACGCCAGTCAGTTGAAGGTTCGGCTGATACAGGGCATTCGCTGCCACTTTTTTCTGAAAATCCTCAGGCAGCACATTTTCCAGTTCGATCAGTTCTGCAGGAGCATCTGCGGCTTTATAGCACACTGCATTCACTCCCATGAACGGAAGAATACCCAGATGCTGTCGAACCTGATTCAGAAATACTTTCCGTTTCTCTCCATCTGGTTCTTCTGGTTTCACCGGAAGCTCCAGCTCCAGCGTCTTTAGATCCCTCACAAGTACACGAATACCTTTTTCGCCATATACTTTTGCCGCTGCTTCTGCATCTTCCTTCGTCTCATACAGCAGAACCTGATCGAAAAAATTCTCCTGTTCACACTCAACATAAGGGAGGTTTGTCAGAGGTGAGATCAGTGCATAGGCCTCTTTTAAATCCTGCACCTTCTCTGCAACTGTCTTTTTATCCGCCGTATTTTTCATGCGGTCTTTCAAATCGATAATATCTGCTGCCATCTTTGTTCTCCTGTCTCTACTCGTTATATACCAAAGCCATCATGACCAGCTCTTCATCAGAATCATTTTCAAATCCATGATGCTGTCCACATTCAATGATACAGACATCGTCCGGTCCTACCGGAATCCGGGAACCATCATGATCGATAAACGTTCCATGACCGGAAAGTACATAGTACGGCTCAGTCTCACCAATATGATCATGCACACCAATGCTGCTGTGCGGCTCCATCTTCACCAGTGCATACATTCTTCCATGACCGTTCAGTTCCTCCGGTTTCAGGATGTGATGCATCTCAAGCTTGCCTTTGCCTCCACGAAGGCCTTCTACTGTTTTTATCTCTGCTTTACGTACCATTAAAAATATCTCCTTTCGTAACTGCTCTAATGTGGTTATTGTACCACAGTTCTCTTATCCATGCACCTGAAATTTCGATCCTGTACGGATTTCTGTCCAGCGATACATAACATCCATATTACAGGAGCAGCAGTTCCTGCTCAATTTCCTGCCCATGTTCCAGGATCTGTTCTTTTAAAGGTGTCAACATTCCCGCATCCAGCTTTTCCAGTTTTTCTCTTTTTCCTGCTTCCAGTGGAATCCCTGCTCCTGTCTCTAATGCCCACTTATAGTGCTCTGGATCCATCTTCCACGGCTGTACATCTGGAAACAGTCTTTTTTGCAGAAACAAAAAAATCCGGATTCCACCATAATCCATGTCTCCCCAGTGAAAATACGCTGTATCCGGTGCCGCAAGCAATACCAGTGCAGACAAAAATTTTCTTTCTGCAGGACTCAAAAAACCATGGCAATATATATACAAAGTCTTCGGATCAAAGTCCATCTTCTCATAATTTGCTTTATTTTCAATGGTCATGATCCGGCGGATATTCTTCATGCTCACCGGTACCGCTGTCTCCAGAGTCTGACTATTAAAAACGGTTCCATATTTCATGGCCTCGCTGCTGAGCACCGGTCCATCATCGATCCGATATTCCAATGCACCTTTAAGTTCCAGCGTCTGTGCATATGTCAGAATCCCATGAGCCGCCAATATCTCTTCATCTGCCATTCCTTCTTCATAGAAAGGCGAATATTGTTTTAATACACTAAGTACAGGTGTCTGATACAATATTTCAAAACGTTTGGTCGGTGTGATCGTTGCATCTGTCCTCCCCTTCCATTCCGCACAAGTCTGTGCACTGAAGACTCTCCGGTAGATGGGCGTTCTGATACTGGCTGCTTTGTTCAGAAACAGGAAAAACTGCGGATCCCGCAGACCAGGAACATTTTTCACCTGCTCCCCTTTGAGCAGCCGTTCCAATATATAAGTATAATAAGAAAGCAGCCAGGGTATCTCCTTTGCTTCGGCTTTCCAGTTTTCCACAAGTAAAATCTGTGATTTTTGCCGCTCTCTTGGATCTTCCTCTTTTTCAGCCTGACAAAGCAGCGGAATCGCTTCCGGACTTACGATAATCTTTTTAATATTCCGATGCAGCTCCGTCCACTCCACTGAAATTTTACCGGAAATACCGGCAATTCTTTCCAGTTCCTTCGCCTGTATCAACAGCTGTGACAAACCGCCGACCTTGTTTAACAGCTTCTGGTCTGCCTTCACATGCCAGCGGTCTGTCCGTGTCCCCGACCGGTAACTGTCACATTCCGCACACTCAATCAGACACTGTACCAGCGTCTGTGTCTTCAATCCCATCTTCCTTCTCCCCTGCGATCATTTCCAGATAACTGCCTTTATCAATGTGCATCATGGAGATCTGGTTCTGATACCGACGGAATCCATAGACGCAGTCCACGTTGCGGATCAGGGATTGAAGTCGCTCATCTGGCACGCAGACGATAAGCTGCAGTTCCAGCTCTCTTGCATAGCGCAGGCACACTTCGCTTCGTTCCTTGTCCATCTTGGAAAATGCCTCATCCAGCAGTACCAGACGGACTTTGGAATCCCGGCTGCTCTGCTGCATATAAAGCATGGCAAAACCAGCCAGCAGTGCTACGTATTTCGGGTTCTGTCCCTCACCACCTGAATCACGACCTGCCATCTCATCTACCGGATTCTTCCGGATAGAACCATCCGGGTTTTCTACTTTCTCATACATACTGAAGGTCAGATAATTCCGGTAATCAGCGTAACGCTCCATCTCCTGACGACGTTTCTCCAGACCGGAAGCATCCTCCTCTCTTGGCGGCATGAATTTCTCCGTCAGAAGCTGGATCTTCTGCTCATACTTCTGATAGAAATCATCCTCCAGAAGGCTCATCTGTCCTTCATACCCCTGATTATCCATGACCTTGCTGTCCAGTTCTTTTGCCGTCAACATCTCATAGAACTGTCCGTTCTCATTCTGCGCCGGAAGGATCTCGATCTGGTACACACTGTCAGAGAAACGAATGCGTGACAGCAGACGGTTGATATCTCTCGCGTGACGGTATGCTGCCTTAATCTCTCCGTGGATTGCCGCGATCACGTTGTCCCGGAGACTTGCATAGACCAGTTCACACTGCTTTGCAAATTCTTCTTTAAACTGCGGTTCATAATTCCAGCGATATTCCTTTAATTTCTGGTCGTAACAGTCGTTATCCTTATCCGGATCTGCAAAATCATAGACCGGATATTTCTGGTTGAAATGATTCCGTGCACGGGTCCGGTCAGCCTTCTGAATTTCTTCCTGCTTGGTCAGTTTCTCCAGTTCCTGCCGCTTCTTATTCCGATAGGCGGCTTCTGAAAGAGTCTCCAGATTCTCCGTCACTTCTGCCAGCAGTTCTTCATTTTCCACAAAGCCTTCCTGAAGAATGGCCAGTTTTTCTTCATAGCCCTTCACATCTGACTCTGCACTTCCCAGTGCTTTGGTCTGATCCAGCAGCTCTGTCTGGATCTTCGCCAGACGCTCCTTAATCTGGCTCTCCTGTTCCTGAAGTTCTGCCTGCTTTGTCGTCAGTTCTGACATGAGGGTTCCATTTTTCAGTTCCCGCAGCTCCTCTTCCAGTCGATCCTGCTCTTTTGCCGCATCTTCCAGCTGTGCGGCTGCCTTGGACAATGCTGCCAGCTGCGCCGGATCCATGCCAAGCTTTTCAAATCCCATGGCACGCTTCAGGCTGTCACGCAGATGAATGGACTCCTGATACTCCTTCTCCAGACGGAACACTTCATCCGTCAGCTCCTGCAGTTTTTCCTTGGAAACTTTTGTTCCAATGCAGGCTCTGGTAGTATAATCTGCCTCGCGCAGATGACGGAACATATAGTTGCTGTAAGAATAACAATCCGGTGTCACACCGTCGCGAACCTGGTCCAGCTCTTCTACAGTCTCGCATTTTACGATGCGTCCCAGATACCTCTTCAGACACAGATCCACGTAAGCTTCTTCTGTCCGCACTGTCTCATATAAAGTTCCCGACTGTGCCGTGGGCTCATCTCGCTTGATCGCCGCCGTATTGATCAGGTCGATCTCCTGATACTGCTTCATCCGACGGAACAGTTTCGCCGCATCCAGCGCATATTCCGGTGGTGTGATCAAACTGAATTTCACACGACCCATGCGACCTTCCACCGCATTTTTCCATTTTTCATCTGTAATATCAAACAGATCTGCAAATACAGAGACCGGCACTTTCTTTCCATATAGATTAGTGAGTGCTGCCTCCAGTTGGGTTCTCGCCTTTTTCAGCTTCTGGTCATAGTGCTTCCTGTCATTTTTCAGATCTTCCAGGATCTCTTTTTTCTCTGCCAGATCTTTTCCTGTCTCCCGAAGACTGGTGCCCAGATCCTCATATTCTTCTGACACGGCGGAAGCTGCTTCTTCCAGCCGTCTTGCCAGCTCCTGACACTGTTTTTCCGTCACAGAACCTTTGCGGAATTCGCTGATCAACTGCAGGGCAAAATTGCTCACATAGCCGGTAACATTTTCATCCTCTTCCCAGGCGCATAGTCCTTCTACGATACCGCGCCACTGACGGCTGTTGCCTGCCAGCAGAACAATCTTGTCTTTTAATGCCTGCAGTTCCTTTTCCTTCTGACCATAATCACTGGCTTTCAGTCTGGAACTGACCTCGATCAGAGCTTCCTGACAGCTTTTCTGTTCCTTTTCTTTTTCCTTCTGCTCTGTCTCCAGCGATCCAATCTTCGTCTTTAAGCCCTGCAGATCCTGACTTCTCGCTTCCAGATGAGCTTTCGTGCTCTCGATCTCAATGTATTTCAAAATGGCTTCTGCACGAACCATATCTGACCGGGTATTGACCAGTGCTGTATGGCTCTCATGAATCGTATCCAGCATGTGGATACGTTCCTCCAGATCCTCTACTTTTTCCTTAATCTCCCGGTAAGCACCAAGCTGCTCACTGATCTTCTCAATGGCACTCTCCTGACTTCTGGGGAACATGTAATCCCGGATAAACTGTCCTGTACCGTTAGTCATCCGAAGGGCAATGGCACTCTTCTCCATAGTCATAAGACGAGTCGGATCCACGCCTCCCAGGATCACGTCATAAAGAGTTGCTACATAAGCCTCTCTGGACGGATAGATCCGATTCAGTTCCACTCGTCCTCGGTTGTCCGTCGACTGTTTTCTCGTCTCACAGAGCTTGCGGATCTGTGCTTTGGAATAAGGCACGCCATCCGCATTCAGATATCCGTCCTCCGGGATGGAACCCGAATGGCTGAAAAATGCATATTTTCCATTGATATCCATATCCGTTCTGCCGATCTCAAATACCGCGCCAAAACAGGTGGTGGTATGAAGCCCGGTATCCTTTACTTCCAGAACCAATGTAGAATAAAAATCCTGATCCGCTCGGTTGGACGTACCATCCTTCTGTGCACCACGCAAATAGCTCATGACGCTTCTTCGGTTCTTCGCATCATCCGCTGCCTTATTCAGAAAAGATGCAGACACACTTCCATAGAGGACTACCTGCACAGCGTCCATTACCGTTGATTTACCTGATCCGCTCTTGCCGCTGAACAGGTTCACATATTCATGAAATTCCATCATTCGATGGCTGATGCCGCCCCAGTTATTGATCAGCATCCTCGTAATGATCTTCTTCGCCTGCTTCAAGGTCTTCCTCCTTCAGTTCTTCTCTGTATTTTTCTACGATCTTGTCAATATCCAGTGATGCACAGTACAGATTGATCGTACTGTAAATATAGATAGGTGTGGTATCTTCCACATCTTTGACGGCTCCCGGCACATCGATCATCTGATGCACCCTCATTACATACAAAGCATCTCTCCACTCTGCATCCGTCAGCTTTCTGGTGACCAGATTGGTATTTTTTCCATATTCACGCATCTCTTCCAGCGTGGTCACGGTGGCATTTAAGCCTTCTCCCATGATTTTATCCCGGTAAATAAGCTTCAGGATCAGGATCAGCAAAGTAGTCGTCAGATTCAGACGTTCCGTTGCTACTCCTTCTCCTGTCAGCCGGAAAATATGTTCCTGCGGATCATGGGTCAGCTCACAGCCCAATACCGACAGATATTGTTCAATAAATGCCCGATGACGTACACAGGTCTCATACCGGGGATTGTCCCTGCGAATCAGCGTGGCCGGGTCGTATTTTACCTGCAGAATACAGGTCTGCCGAAACAAATCCCGGATCGTGCGCTTTACATTTTCAGCCTCCGTCATGGAGAGTTCTTCCAGATAAGATGTCATTCTTAATTCTTCTCCTCTATGGTCAGCCGTGAGAATTTAAAGCCTGTCTCTCCCTGAGATACCAGCTCTTCTCCGACTTCGATTTTCTGTTTTCCTTCTGCCAGCTCGGTAGCTTCCTGCCATACAAAGAACAGTTTTTCCAGATCCTCTACAGACTGGATATCTTTGCTATCTGCCTCGAAGACACCATGCTTCATGTGCTGCCTCCGGAACCGGTCGATCTCCCTGTGAGTATAGAGCGGCTTTAATACAAATTCTTCCAGTCCGTTCTCTGGCTCTTCCACAGGCTTCTGTACCGCTGCCGGTGCAAATACTTCTTTATCGCTGTCTCTTCTAGTGTACAGACTTTTCTCTGTAATCACGCGGAACGGTGATGTCACCTGGATCTTCTCTGCCAGATCCTGTATGATTTCTTCCTTCTTGTCACTGCGGCTCAACAGATTCACAAGCTGCAGAGTCTTATCCTCTCTTCGGTCACCTTCCTGAAGCAGATATCGGATCCTTGCCGCTGCACGGCTGGCAAAAATGGTCTTCTGCTCGATCAGTCGATTATAACGCTTCTCTACCGCATCAAATTCCCGCTCGATCTGAACGATCAAGTCACTGGCTTCCTCACAACGAGTCAGTGCTCTCTGAAGCCGGATACCCGTCAATGTCTCCCGCTCTGCTGTTGACATAGAAAAGATCTTCTGCTCCAGTTCCTGCTGCCGCAATTCATTTTCCGCCAGGTTCTGATCGATCAGTTCCTTGACTGCTTCCTTATACCGGTAAAAACTGTCTGTAGTGGTCAGGATCGCATACTTTTTGCTGTCGCTGTTGTTGATCTCTTTGACAAGCACTTCCTGAATGCCTCGGAAATCCCGCTGTCTGGACAGTTCATCAAAATACCCTCGCATGCCTTCCCGCATATTTCCCAGCATTCTGGACAACCGTCTGGAAGTCTGAAGGGCACTTTCCAGAATCTCGTTATTCTTCTCTGCATCCGAACTGTAAGTAAAGAGATAACTATAGACAGCCAGCACGCTCTCCCGTTCGCTGCTGTCCTCTTCCTTATATAATTTCTGAAATAATTCCACATACAACTGGCTATATTCCGGAAAAGATACCACATAGCTGTTCAGCGTCTCATCATAGTCCTTTCGAAGCCATCCCCACTCTTCAAAATAGTTCAGACAAACTGCCGCCATATTGCTGCGGGTCAGAAGGCTTCCTTCTTCATCGAAGCGTTCTTCGCTCCAGTCAATGGTAGTCTCTGTCAGCTTTTCATTGATAATGGTCCGACATTCCTGTTCTGTAAGTCCCAGTGTGGAACCTGATCTGCTGCTTTCCTCACAGATCGCCACCAGAAATGTCATATAGTAATCCATATATTTACTTCCAAAGAGCCGGTAAAAATCCTTTGGAATCTGGCTCATCAGATTCTTTGTCAATGCCATTCCTTCATAATCTCCAACAATTCTGTCTCATAATCACCCGTCAGCTCCTCTGAACGGCCGCCATGGCGGATGTTGGTCTCCACACCCCACTCGTCTCCATCATGAAATTCCCAGATATGATAGGGAACTCCCCGATATTCAAAATCAATGCTGCCACAGTCATCTTCGCAACAGTGACTATATTTCCAACCCTTTTCCTCCAGAAAAGCAAGCACCCGGGCAAAATGTGATGTCTGTTCCATATAACTAACTCCTCTATTCTCCATCGTTAATTCTTTGCTATTGATTGTTATCATTATTAATCTAAATTACAGCTTCACCTTCATAAATGGATGATTCATGGCCGGAATCACCTTTTCCACCAGATCCTTTGTCTTCAAACGAATACTGGAAGTATTGATACATGGATGACATCCAATATATTCTCCCCCCAGCACATCCTCATCGATCAGAAGCTGTACCCGACGTTCCTTATCATTCATCAGTCCCATGACACTGACAGAACCCGGCGTAATGTCCAGGAATTCTTCCATATATTCCGGGCTTGCAAAAGACAACCTTGCGGAACCGATCTGTGCGGACAGATCCTTTGTATGAAATACCTTCGTATCTGGGATCATCAGCAGATAAAATGCCGTCTTCTGACGATTACATAAAAACAGATTCTTGCAGATCGTTGCCTGCAGAATCTCATCCGCCTCCTTGCAGTCTTCCATGGTCATGGCCGGACCATGATCTACTCTGTCATACTCCACACCTAACCCATCCAGAAAATCATAGGTGCGGATCTCTTTTTCCATTCTGCCCGCTGTATCTGCAGGTCTTCCCTTCTGTAACTCCATAATGCTCTCCTCTCGACTCATTAGCTTTCATTATATAACAAAATGAGAGATAAAAAAACTGCTTTTATTTCAATAAAAATGCTTTCCTTCATCACCGGATTTTCATTGAATATCTACTTGTTTTTTGCTATACTATTTGTATAATTGAACAGAAAGCAGGATGTGATTTTCCGATGTCAGATGCCCTCTATTACAAAAGGAGGGTGATGCCCTATGAACACAATGGAAGTTTTGACTTTATTGCTAGTAATTTTTGCGGCTCTGTCTTACATAGATAATCATTTTGACAAAAAGAAATAAACATCCCCACCGTCCAAAGTTAAGGATGTTTATTTCTTTTAGATAATCATAATTTAACTGAGGGCAAATCGGATTCACATCCGATTCACTTTCTAAGTAGATTATAACTAAGGGCACTTGAGAAATCAAGTGCCTTTTTCACTTATGTCAGTGAATATTCTTGCTATTTTTCCAGGTGATTGGACAATTCAAACGCGGGATCTGGCTGACATCAAAAAAGAGACCACCATCTCGATGATCTCTTCCTTGTATATACCTTCAAAACTGCATACAGTCAAATACCAAATCCATCTTTTTAAAACCTATCCTAAACCATCTTGGTTAAGCCCTCGACCTATTAGTAACAGTCAGCTCCATGCATTACTGCACTTCCACCTCTGCCCTATCTACC
>OGIO01000881.1_pt1 | contig 30257 bp, 25 predicted proteins | sample 1571841 | NCBI WGS metagenome assembly OGIO01 (sample SAMEA2582111, study PRJEB24529) | metagenome | biome: Human gut stool | place: China | collected 2011
GTACTGCTACCATGGACTGGATGGAACAGGAGCAGGAAAGAGGTATCACAATTACTTCAGCTGCTACAACCTGCCACTGGACTCTGGAAGAGAACTGCAAGCCGAAACCGGGCGCTCTTGAGCACCGTATCAACATCATTGATACCCCAGGCCACGTTGACTTTACCGTAGAGGTAGAGCGTTCTCTTCGTGTACTGGACGGCGCTGTCGGCGTGTTCTGTGCAAAAGGTGGTGTAGAGCCTCAGTCTGAGAACGTATGGCGTCAGGCTGATACCTACAACGTACCGCGTATGGCATTCATCAACAAGATGGACATCCTTGGTGCTGACTTCTACAATGCTGTAGATCAGATCAAGACCAGACTTGGTAAAAATGCTATCTGCCTTCAGCTTCCAATTGGTAAGGAAGATGAGTTCAAGGGAATTATCGATCTGTTCGAGATGAAAGCTTACATCTACAACGACGATAAGGGTGATGATATCTCCATCACTGATATTCCGGAAGATATGAAAGACGACGCTGAGCTGTATCATACAGAACTGATCGAAAAGATCTGCGAGCTGGATGATGAGCTGATGATGCGTTATCTGGATGATGATATCCCGTCTGTTGACGAGATGAAAGCAGTTCTGCGTAAAGCTACCTGCGAGTGTACAGCTGTACCGGTATGCTGCGGTTCTGCATACAGAAACAAAGGTGTTCAGAAACTTCTGGACGCTATCCTTGAGTACATGCCGGCTCCGACCGATATCCCGCCAATCGAGGGTACCGATCTGGACGGAAACCCGATCGTAAGACATTCTTCCGATGACGAGCCGTTCTCCGCACTGGCATTCAAGATTATGACAGACCCATTCGTTGGTAAACTGGCATACTTCCGTGTGTACTCCGGTACTATGAACTCCGGTTCTTACGTACTGAATGCAACAAAAGATAAAAAAGAGCGTGTTGGACGTATCCTTCAGATGCATGCAAACAAACGTATGGAGCTGGATAAAGTTTACTCCGGTGACATCGCAGCTGCAATCGGATTCAAGTTCACCACCACAGGTGATACCATCTGCGATGAGCAGCATCCGGTAATCCTTGAGTCTATGGAGTTCCCGGAGCCGGTTATCGAGCTGGCTATCGAGCCGAAGACCAAAGCTGGCCAGGGCAAACTTGGCGAGTCTCTTGCAAAACTGGCAGAGGAAGACCCGACTTTCCGTGCACATACCAATCAGGAAACTGGTCAGACTATCATTGCTGGTATGGGTGAGCTTCATCTGGAGATCATCGTTGACCGTCTGCTTCGTGAGTTCAAGGTAGAGGCTAATGTAGGTGCACCGCAGGTTGCTTACAAAGAGACCATTACCAAACCGGCTGATGTAGACAGCAAATATGCAAAACAGTCTGGTGGACGTGGACAGTACGGACATTGTAAAGTTAAATTTGAGCCGATGGATGCTAACGCAGAGGAGACTTACAAGTTTGAGTCTACCGTAGTTGGTGGTGCTATTCCGAAGGAGTACATCCCGGCTGTAGGCGAAGGTATTGAAGAGGCTATGAAGTCTGGTATCCTTGGTGGATTCCCGGTAGTTGGTGTTCATGCTAACGTATACGACGGATCCTACCATGAGGTCGATTCTTCTGAGATGGCTTTCCATATTGCTGGTTCTCTTGCGTTCAAAGAGGCTATGCAGAAAGCAGCTCCGGTTCTTCTTGAGCCGATCATGAAGGTTGAGGTTACTACTCCGGAAGATTACATGGGTGATGTTATCGGTGATATCAACTCCCGTCGTGGTCGTATCGAGGGTATGGAGGACATCGGTGGCGGTAAGATGATCAAAGGTTATGTTCCGCTGGCTGAGATGTTCGGATATGCTACCGACCTTCGTTCCAGAACTCAGGGACGTGGTAACTACTCCATGTTCTTTGAAAAATATGAGCCGGTACCGAAGAACGTTCAGGAGAAAGTTCTTGCTGCAAAGGCAAAATAAAATACAAATAGGCTTGCAAAACAAGCCTATTTGAAATATAATGACAATTAGCTGATTGCGTAATTAAAACGTAGAAAAGTTGATCTAATCAAGGAGGAAAACAAAATGGCAAAAGCTAAGTTCGACAGAACTAAACCACATTGTAATATTGGTACCATCGGTCACGTAGACCATGGTAAAACTACTCTGACCGCAGCTATCACCGCTGTACTGGCAGCTAGAGTTGAGGGAAACCAGGCTACTGATTTCGCTAACATCGATAAAGCTCCGGAAGAGAGAGAGCGTGGAATCACTATCTCTACTGCACATGTAGAGTATCAGACCGCTAAAAGACATTACGCACACGTTGACTGCCCAGGCCATGCTGACTATGTAAAGAACATGATCACTGGTGCTGCACAGATGGACGGCGCTATCCTTGTAGTAGCTGCTACTGATGGTGTTATGGCTCAGACTAAAGAGCACATCCTTCTGTCCCGTCAGGTAGGTGTACCGTACATCGTAGTATTCCTGAACAAATGTGATATGGTTGATGACGAAGAGCTGATCGAGCTGGTTGAGATGGAAGTTACCGAGCAGCTTGAGGAGTACGGATTCAACGATTGCCCGATCGTTAAAGGTTCTGCTCTGAAAGCCCTGGAAGATCCGATGGGACCGTGGGGAGACAAGATCATGGAGCTTATGGATACCGTTGATTCTTATATCCCGGATCCGCAGCGTGCAACTGACAAACCGTTCCTGATGCCGGTTGAGGACGTATTCACCATTACTGGTCGTGGTACTGTTGCTACTGGTAGAGTAGAGCGTGGTGTTCTTCATCTGAACGACGAGGTTGAGATCGTTGGTGTTAAAGAGGAGACCCGTAAGACTGTTGTAACCGGTATCGAGATGTTCCGTAAACTTCTTGATGAGGCTCAGGCTGGTGATAACATCGGTTGTCTGCTTCGTGGTATCCAGAGAACAGATATCGTTCGTGGACAGGTTGTAGCTAAACCGGGCAGCGTTACCTGCCATACCAAATTCACCGCTCAGGTTTACGTACTGACCAAAGATGAGGGTGGACGTCATACTCCGTTCTTCAACAACTATCGTCCGCAGTTCTACTTCAGAACAACTGACGTTACTGGTGTTTGCGAGCTGCCGGCTGGTACCGAGATGTGTATGCCGGGTGACAACGTAGAGATGACCATCGAGCTGATCCATCCGATCGCTATGGAGCAGGGTCTTACTTTCGCTATCCGTGAGGGTGGTAGAACTGTAGGATCAGGTCGTGTTGCTACCGTTATCGAGTAATCACTGATTAACAGATAAAATTATATATCGGTGTCGAATGATACCATTGTGTCCAAACGTAAGATACCCTGGAGACCGAAAGGTTTCCAGGGTTTTTCTGTTGAGGGGGAAAATACCGAAAAATCTTGACTTGAAGCTTTCAGAAGATTAAAATATACACGTATTTGATAGGAGGTGTAAATCTATGGACAGTTGCGATAGTACGGGACGAAGTACGAACTGCGATGGCAGATATCATAAGACGCAGAGGCAGTTGCCCATGGAGCATCAGTAGACCTCTGACTAATTTCACATGTCTTTGAATAACCATCGCGTAAATTCCTATACTATACAGCCGGAAATGTAAGTGTGCTTTTGGACAGAGCGATGGGTTTTTTATGCCCTTTTGAGACCAATAGAGGAGGCGAAAGACATGGATAAAATGGTTCAGAAACCAAATTATGTAGAAGAATTGCTGGAAATCTTACGCAGCTCACTGGCGGCAGATGAGCTGCAGGATCAGATTTCCGATTATCATGAAAGTGACATTGCGGATGCATTTGAGCAGTTGACGGAGGAAGAGAGAAAACGTTTATATCCGTTGCTGGGACCGGAATGGATTGCTGAGATTTTTACTTATATTGAAGATCCGGATGAATATCTGAAGGAACTGGATCTTGGACAGGCAGCACAGGTGTTGTCTTACATGGACTCGGACGATGCAGTGGATGTCCTGGATGAGCTGGATGATACCACCCAGGAAAAACTGGTCGGCATGATGGATGAGGAATCCAGCCATGACATTAAGATGCTGCAGTCTTATGAGGATGATGAAGTCGGTAGTCTGATGACAACCAATTTTATTGTGATCCATGAGAATCTGACCATCCGCCAGGCCATGAGAGAACTGATTCGACAGGCGGGTGAAAATGACAATATATCTACTGTTTACGTAATAGATAAGAATGATCAGTTCTATGGTGCTATCGATCTGAAAGATCTGATCATTGCAAGAGAGAAGAATGCACTGGAAGATATCATCAGTACATCTTATCCGTATGTAACAGATCATGAGAAGATTGATGACTGTATCGAGCAGATCAAGGATTATGCGGAGGATTCTATCCCGGTTCTGACAGAAGATAAACAGCTGATTGGTGTCATTACGGCACAGGATTTGGTTGAAGTAGTCGATGATGCCATGGGCGAGGATTACGCAAAGTTGGCAGGTTTGACCGCTGAGGAAGATCTGGAGGAGACTACCACCGAGAGTATGAAAAAGAGACTTCCGTGGCTGGTTATTCTGCTGTTTCTTGGACTGGCAGTATCCACAGTGGTTGGTGTATTTGAGACCGTAGTGGCCGTACTCCCCATCGTCATGTGTTTCCAGTCATTGATCCTTGATATGGCAGGAAATGTAGGCACACAGTCACTGGCTGTTACCATTCGTGTGTTGATGGATGAGAATCTGACTGCGGGTGAGAAAGTGGGACTTGTATTTAAGGAGATGAAGGTTGGATTTTTCAATGGATTGTTCCTGGGAATCATGGCATTTATCTTTATTGGACTGTATATCTGGCTGCTGAAGGGCAATCCGGTAGTCCATGCATTTGTGATCTCCGGCTGCGTCGGATTTTCATTGATGGCGGCAATGGTGATTTCCAGTTTAGTGGGAACTTTGATTCCGATGTTTTTCCATAAGATCAAGATTGACCCGGCTGTTGCGTCTGGTCCTTTGATCACTACCGTCAACGATTTAGTAGCTGTTGTAATCTACTATGGTCTGGTGTGGATTCTGCTGATTCATTTCTTACACATGGTATAATGGAATCATATAAGGAATAGCACCATCTCGCAGAGAAGGCTTCGCGGGCAAAGATTTGAATAGCGATAAATTGAGAAGGACAGTCGAAAAATCGGCTGTCTTTTTTCTTATATGGGATCAAACAGAGTATTACTCCGTCTAATGAATGTAAGGAAGGAGGAGAAGCAATGCAGGAAAAGGAACTGCTGCAGTTGATCCGAAAGGCGCGATCCAAGGATCCGGACGCATTTTCCAGTCTGATCTATTTCTATATGAAGGATCTGTATCGGGTGGCCATCTCAATCCTCATGAATGACGAGGACGCAGCGGATGCGATTCAGGATACGATTCTTGGCTGCTGGGAGAAGCTGCATACATTGAAGCAGGAGAAATATTTTAAGACCTGGTTGACCAGGATCCTGATCAATCACTGCTATGATATGCGGAAAAAGAAACAACGGATGACAACCATGGAGGATTATGAGGAACCTGTAGCGGAAGATCAGTACAATGTGGAATTGAAGGAAGCATTGGGGCAGTTGGATGAAAAATACCGGATCGTGATGGTTCTATATTATAGCGAAGGATACCAGACAGGCGAGATCGCGGAACTATTGGAGATACCAAGAAGTACAGTGCAGACCAGGCTTCAGCGGGGAAGGGAAAAGCTGGAAGCCTATTATCGTTGACAGAAAGGAGCAGGACAATGAAAGAAGAGAAAGATATTCTGAATAGGGACGTGGAGATTCCGGAAGTGGTATTTAGAAAAGCAGATGCGGCGCTGAATCAGATTCGGACAAATACAGGATCCACAAAAGCAACCAGAAAAGTAACTCGTATACAAGGAAGAATCCATCATGTGCAGGCGGCTGCAGTGGCATGTGCGGTACTGATCGGAGCAGGAGGAATCACTGCGACGGCAGCAGTCATTCACCACCTGTGGAGCCGCGGTATGCAGGCAAATATTCAGGCAACAGAAGAACAGCAGAAAAATCTGACGGATCAGGGAATGGTGACGCAGTTTGATCAGGCATATACTTCAGCAAATTCAGATCTGACAGGCATGGAAGTGACATCCGAAGGAATTACAGTGAAACCGATGGAAATGATCGCTGATGGACATTTTGTACATCTGTCTTTTCAGGTGGAAGGGTATGATCTTCCAGATGGAGAAGAACCTTTCTTTGAAACGGTGAAAGTATATACAGGAGACGAGGAAACAGCAGAAGACAGTTTCGTTAATATGAACGGAAGTTTTTACAATGGAATTATCTGTGATGAAAACGGAAATCCCGCATATGAAGATGGAACGCCACTTACAGCTGATGAAAATGGAACGACAATAGAACGATATAAAGCGGAAGATGGAACATTGGAATATGTGATGACTTTATATAAGCCAGATCCAGAAGAAAGTCTTCTGGGGCAGATGCTCCATGTTCAAATGGAAAATCTTGGGACCGTGAAGAAAACAATGTTTATGAATGGAATCGAAGGAACCTGGAGCTTTGATATCCCGGTCAGTGGAAAAGATGCTGCACAGACCTATGAGCTAAATGCACCTCTTGAAAATGTAAATGTGACGGTGCTCTCAGCGGCACTTTCACCCATTTCCGTTCGAGTCGATTACGAAGTGACCGGTGAGATTCAGGCACAGGAAGATGACAATGGATTGCCGGAAGTTGGTGGAGTAGTATTGAAGGATGGAAGCCGTATGCTCTATCTGCTCGACGGAGGTCAGATTGGTTATCAGGACGACACACATGCCTATGAGATCTCTTCCTTTGACCGGGTGATTGATGTGGATCAGGTGCAGTCCCTGCTGTTTCGGATTCACGCAGGAGATTCCCCTGAAAAATACGAGTCGGTTGATTTAAGATAAAATATATATGGATTGACAATGCTGGTCGGTTATTGTAGACTAAAGAAAAAGAGAAGGTCTACAATAACCGACCTTTTGCGTATGACAGATACAGGAGGAGTCCATATGGAGGAATACAGACTTTGTAACAGCGATTACCGATTTATGACACTGGTGTGGGAACATGGTCCCATTGGTTCGGGGGAACTGGTCAGACTGTGCGCAGAGTATCTGGGTTGGAAGAAATCCACTACCTATACGGAGATCAAGCGGTTGAGCCAGAAGGGCGTTCTGAAAAATGAAAATGCAGTAGTAACATCGCTGGTGACCAGAGAAGAGGTACAGGCGAAAGAGTCTGATGAGTTTGTGGAGCGGACCTTCGATGGTTCGCTGCCGGGATTTCTGACCGCATTCTTAGGAGGCAAAAAATTGTCCCGCCAGGAAGCAGAGGACTTGAAAGCATTGATTGACAATTATCAGGAGGAGGGTTGATATGCTGGAAATAATCTTTAGTCAGATTCTGAAGATGAGTTTGACTGCGGGTGTCTGCATTGTAGTTGTGAGCATGCTTCATCTGGTATTTCACAGAATCCCGCGGAAATATCTGTATGCACTGTGGATCGTGGTGGCATTTCGCCTGGTCTGCCCGGTGTCGGTCAGTACACCGGTGGGATTAGTTTTGATGGGGAATGTAGGGCAGATCGAACAGACGAGTGTGACAGATGAGCTGGTGCAGAGTGAGCAGGCGGTTGGTGATGGACAGTGGAGTACAGATGATGTACGGAAGGCGGTTGATTCGCATGTGGCAGGAACTATGCAGGGTGAATCGGTGGTTGGAGATGGAGATTCCGTAACAACTGCTCAGAATAATATGACCGACAAAACAGCTATGCAGGACAACACGACAGGAACCGCCCAGAGCACTGCGTCCAACGTGAGCACCGACAACACTGCAAACGACCAATCAATGTTACCTCTTTTCTCCCGTATCTGGCTTACGGGCATGCTCCTTTCTCTCATCTACTTGCTATACAACTATCTGAAAACAAGACGCAGATTAAGCCATGCAGTGCTGGCAGAGGATACGACCAGTGAGCGACTGATCCATACGGGCTGGAGATTAGCGCCGGTCTATGAATGTGACGAGTTACCGTCCCCATTTGCCATGGGAATTTTTCATCCGGTAATCTATATTCCTTTCGGACTGGAAGCGTGCCGCCGGGAAATGATCCTTCTGCATGAGCAGTATCATATCCGTCGCCGGGATCATCTGGTGAAATTATTTGCAAGTGTTTTGTTGGCAGTGTACTGGTTCCACCCATTGGTGTGGCTGAGTTGGGTGATTCTGTGTAGAGATATGGAGATGAGCTGTGATGAGAAGGTACTGGAACTGCTGGGAAGTGAGCAGCGGAAAGCATACAGTCTGACTTTACTTCAGTTTGCGTCCGGAGAATCGGCAGGATATGTGCCGCTTGGTTTCGGCGAACCGAACGTAAAGAGTCGGATCAAACATGTGCTGAGATTCAAAAAAGCAGCAGTGGGAACCGGTGTTGTTGGTGTGGTCATTCTTATTGCAACTATCCTTTTACTGGGAAGCAACCGTCAGCAGAATATCAGAGATTCTGCCAATACAGATACTGCGAGCAGTACACAGGAAAATGCAGACGAGACACAGTCAGACAGTTCGAACGTTTCTGATGCAGCAACGCTTCTGTATAGTGTAAAAAATCCTTATGTGGGTGATATTTCTGCTGATGGCAAGGTGCTTCGAGCCATTGAAGAAGTGAGACCTGGTTCTGTATATGCAGGAAAGACAGAACTGCAGACATTAGAGGAGCCATATGAATATCATTTTCTGCTGGAGCAGAACAAAGAGACGCTGAAAGTGAAGACGGGAACGGAGGAGTCGAAACTGAATCAGGAGATGTCCAGAACAGCCGTGCTCATGCTGGCACTGATCGACAATCTGGGAGAAGTCCAGTGGAATTATGCGATGATTGCAGAAGATGGAACCGAGAACGATGTGCTATACACCTCGTATGTGGATATTGACAGTGCACAGCAGTGGCTGGGTGTGGATAACATCAAAGCTTACGCAGAGTCCCCGGAGAAGATGCAGGAATTTCTGGATCTGCTGGATACGGTCAGTGGAGATGCCATAGAAGGTGCAAATACAGAGATTGATGGAACCGCATCGATCACTCACAGAGAAGGCTTTCAGAATGCAACGCTTCATTATTATGTGCCAAAATCATCAGAGGGTATCATGACTACAACGGGTATTTACACGGAGGAAGAAGCCGAGGTCCATGCCCAGCGAGCGGTGCAGGAGATCTATGACCTGACTGGTTTTCAGGTGACCGAGTGTTATTATTACGCTTATGACTTTGGAACTATTGTTCTTGGCATGTCAGAGGATGATCTGGAACACAGCAGAGTCTTCTATTCCCGTTGTTTTGCAGATCTTCCGGGCGATACCACATCCATTGCGTCCGCATATCTGGCAAATGCACAAAAAGTATGGTATTCTCCCGTAAAAATGATGATTTTACCGGACAGATATGATATGATGTCCGAGGGTGAAAAAGCAGTGTGGTTCGTGACCCATTCTGGTCAGTATAATGGTCAGAAAGTCTATGCAACCTATCAGGATTATGCTGACCAGCCAGAGACTTGGACAGTAGTGATGGATGATGAGACTGCATATGAGATCACCCTGGAGGCTGACACTAACAGCTTTACGAATCTGGCGGGACCTTATCCGGACGATAATATCCGGCATTGATCAATCCTGGATTGACTGTCCCGCTGACAGTAAGAAAGCACATGTGTCAGGTTAAGATCATATGACTTACGAGGAGGACAGAACAATGAAGAAATACTTGATGATGCTGGCAGCAGGATTGCTGACTGTTTCTCTGGGAGGCTGTGCAGCCGTTACGGACAGCTCACAGACAGACAGTGTCGAGGTAGAGGAAGTTGCGGAAGAAGCGAAAGACGATACAGAAAAGAATGATACGGAGCAGGAAGAGACAGATGAACCTGCATGGTATGGAAGCTGGAAGATCATAGACGTGAAGGCAGCAGCAGTCAGTGCATTGGCAGAAGAAGAGGTTGAAAAATATAAGGATCAGACCATAACCTACGGAGAGACAACGGTTATGGTTGGAGATACCTCTTATGAAATTGAAGGTTATGAGACCATGTTGGATGTATATACTCAGGACAGTATGGCACAGGACTATAAAGCTGATTTAAGTGACTGGTGGAATGGTGCCGGTGAATTATCCTTTGTACAGGTACTGGCAAATGATGATTTCTTCGGAAGTGTATTCTTCGCAACTGATAATGGAGAACTGTGGATCTACTGTGATGGTATATTTTTCCGGGCAGAAAAAGCAGCATAAGAGAAACAGAATAAATAAGAAGACAGGCAGAAACAGTGACGGTTTCCAGCCTGTCTTTTTTATGTGCGCCCGAAGGCGCACTTTTTTAAAATAAGATCTTATTCTTTGCCATTCCAGCAATAGGTGCACAGATGGTCAGGATCGATACCGACGGAATCCAGAAGGTCATCCAGCCGGTTGAATTTCAAAGAGGTAAAATTCAATTCTTTACGGATCTCTTCTACCATGATCTCATATTTTTCAGAAGAAGGATCGGTGTATTCCTGAAGGATTTCATCTGACACATCAGGTCCTTCCAGCTTCTGGATCACTTTTCTGGTGATCAGGTCCATGTCTGATTTGGAGCGGGAGAAGTTTAAGTACTTGCAGCCGTAGACCAGTGGTGGACATGCCGGCCGGATATGAACTTCTTTAGCTCCGCTCTCATACAGGAACTCTGTGGTCTCACGAAGCTGCGTTCCGCGGACAATAGAATCGTCAATGAGGAGCAGGCTCTTACCCTGGATCAGTTCATGAATCGGAATCAGCTTCATATGGGCGATCAGGTTACGGGTATCCTGGATCGTCGGCATGAAGGAGCGGGGCCAGGTAGGTGTGTATTTAATGAAAGGACGGGAAAATGGAATGCCGGATTCATTGGCATATCCAACCGCATGGGCAATTCCGGAATCGGGCACACCAGCTACCGTATCCGGTGTCACATCATCCCGCTTTGCCATACAGGCTCCACAGTTACAGCGCATCTGTTCTACACTGACACCCTCATAGACGCTGGACGGATATCCATAATAGACCCACAGAAATGTACAGATCTTCATATCCTTTCCGGGAGCAGCCAGTGTACGGACTTCCTCCGGTGTCACTACCACAATCTCGCCGGGACCAAGTTCCCGTTCGGGTTCATAACCCAGATTCAGATAAGCAAAGCTTTCAAATGTTACACAATAAGCATCTTCCTTACGTCCGATGATCACCGGTGTTCTTCCCATTTTGTCACGGGCAGCGTAGATACCCTTTGGAGTCAATAACAGAAGAGTCATGGAACCATCGATCAGTTCCTGTGCATAACGGATACCGTCGATCAGATTCTCCTTCTGATTGATAATAGCTGCCACCAGCTCGGTTGGGTTGATGTCGCCACCGCTCATTTCCAGAAAATGAGTGTGTCCGCTCTGGAAGATCAGCTTCGTAATCTCTTCTGCGTTGTTGATCTTACCAACGGTAGTAATCGCAAAGGTTCCATGATGGGAACGGACGATCAATGGCTGGGGTTCGTAGTCTGAGATACAGCCAATACCAATATTACCTTTCATTTTCTGCATATCCTTTTCGAATTTGGTACGGAAAGGTGCATTTTCAATATTATGGATTGCACGGTCAAAACCATCCGGTCCATAGACCGCCATACCTCCACGACGGGTTCCCAGATGGGAATGGTAATCTGTTCCAAAGAACAGGTCAAACAAACAGTCTGATTTTGATGCAACTCCGAAAAAGCCGCCCATAGTTATCCTCCTCAGTAAATGTTTTAACAGTCATCAAGAAACATTATATCTGTGACGGCTCCAAAAGGAAAGCCAATTTTTGTCAAATTTTTTGAAAAAATAAAAGGATTGTGGTATCGTAGAAAACAGATCTGAATATGTGAGGTGCAAGAGATGAGATTATTTGTATACAGTATGAGAACCTTTGATGAGCTTCCGTTTTTTGAAAAATTCTGTGCGAAATACAATGTGGAATATGATTACACTACCGAGACGCCCTGTCTGGAGAACCTTGACATGGCAGCAGGCTATGATGTGGTGGATGTGATCACGACCGTATTTGACAAGCCTATGTTGAAGAAACTTCATGATCTGGGGATTAAATGTATTGCCACCAGAACCATCGGCTATGACCACATTGATGTGGAGTATGCAAAGGAGCTGGGGCTTGGTGTGATCCATATCAGTTATTCACCGAACAGTGTAGCGGATTACACAATCATGATGATGCTGATGGGCTGTCGCAAGATGAAGCATATTATGGAGCGGGCTGCCATTCAGGATTATACCTTGAAAGGAAAACTGGGTCGGGAATTGCCGGACTGCACCGTTGGAATCATCGGAACCGGCCGGATCGGTCGTACCGTGATTCGTCACCTGAGCGGATTTGGCTGTAAGATGCTGGCTTATGATCTCTATGAAAATGACGAAGTGAAGCAGTATGCGCAGTATACAGATCTGGAGACTCTTTATAAAGAGTGTGATATTATTACCCTCCATGCACCGGCAACCGAGGATAATTATCATATGATCGGCACAGATGCCATTGCAAAGATGAAGCAGGACGTGATTATTATTAACTGTGCCCGTGGCGCCCTGATCGACACGGATGCGCTGATCGATGGTATCGAGAGCGGCAAAGTCGGTTTTGCAGGATTGGATGTGGTGGAGCATGAGAGCGGTCTGTACTACTTTGACCGTATGGGCGAGCCGCTTCACAATCCACGTCTGGCGATCCTTCGTTCCTATTCCAATGTGGTTGTCAGCCCGCATACGGCATTCTACACCGACGAGGCGGTTGCCAATATGGCAGAAAATTCCATCATTGGTGCGATCAAATTCATGAATGGAGAAGATACCCCGTATCTTGTATAGGCTCAGCAATCGGTTTGCATGGCAATGCATCGGTGTTTTGTGCCTGTTATGCAAACTGATAATTGTATAAATGCCATATAAAAATCAGATAATTTATAAAATATAAATATTTTATCTAAAAATAGTTGACAAAATAAGAAAGATGTTGTATTATAAAGTCACCAACAAGAAAGAGATACAAAAATCTCTGGAACGGAGGTAAGGTCCAATGGGAAGATGAAAAACCTTACAAAAAGATGAATTGATGAGGATGAAACGGACAACTGAATGATCTGACAGAATTAAAAAGATCAAGATTCTAAGCAGACTGGATGAAGTTGATCGAGATCCGAATAAGAATATCAGACAGGTGGACGAGAAACACCGTGATACAAAGTCGGACAGACACTTGCTCAGTATGATACATAATCGCAGATCGACAGAAAGTGGATCAGATCAAATAGAAACAGAGGTACAGACCGATGCAGAGTCTCAAGAAGGATCAAAAAAAGTAAGGAAAAAAATCAAAGGAGGACCAACAATCTGAAAGACCCAATAATCTTGAAAGGAGATAATAAAGGTGAAACTCCAGATTGACAGGTAAAGAGTCATTCGATGAATCAAAATCGGATGACTCTTTTTCGTGTGTTCTGCAAAAGTTATGGTAGAGATTTTTGGAAGTTGCGGTTATAATAAAAAGGAACATGAGCAGGAGGCACGGAACATGTATGAGTATGACAGCAGAGTACGCCTGTCGGAGGTGGACCAGCATCAGAGGATGACTTTGAATGCAGTATTGAATTATTTTCAGGACTGCAGTTCTTTTCACTCAGAAGATCTGGGTGTGGGGATTGAGTATCTGAACGAACACAATCGAATGTGGGTGCTGCGGTCATGGAAGATCGTTGTGGACCGTTATCCATATATGGGTGAACAGATCAAAGTAGGCACATGGCCTTATGAGTTTGGTCGTATGACAGGACGGAGAAACTTCCGGCTGCTGGACAATCAGGGAAAGATGGTGGCTTATGCGGATTCTGAATGGGTATTGATGGATACAGAGCGCATGCGGCCAACGAAGATCGAGGAAAGTCTCTCCGGAGCATATACACTGGAGCCGGGACTGGATATGGGTTCAGAAGAAGGAAAGATCCGCTTACCGGAGCAGATGGAGAGCAGAGATGCATTTGAAGTGCATGAATATCATCTGGATGTGAATCGGCATGTAAATAACGGACAATATGTACAGATGGCGGCAGATTATCTGCCGGAAGAGACGAAGATTCACGAGATGCGGGCAGAATATAAACGGTCGGCCGTACTGGGTAACCAGATCTGTCCTCTGATCGGAAAGAGGGAGAACACCTGGATCGTATCGTTAAATGATGAAAATGGTATGCCTTATGCAGTGATAGAATTTAAGTGACAGGAGAAAGAAAGTTGATGCAGTTAGGAGAAAAACAGCTTCTGAAGGTTGTGAAAAAAGTGGAATTTGGTGTGTATCTGGGAGAAGAGGACTCTGAAGAGAGAGTCCTGCTTCCGATAAAGCAGGTTCCTGAAAATATACAGGTGGGAGATGGCCTGGAAGTATTTTTATATAAGGATTCCAAAGACCGTCTGATCGCAACGACCAGAGAACCAGCGGTAACACTGGGACAGATCGCAAAGCTTCCGGTGAAAGAAGTGACCAAGATCGGTGCATTTCTGGACTGGGGATTGGAAAAAGATCTGTTTCTGCCGTTTAAGCAGCAGACCCACCGGGTACATCCTGGAGAAGAGTGTCTGGTAGGACTTTATACAGATAAGAGTGGACGTCTGTGTGCGACCATGAATGTATATGAGTATTTAAGGCAGGACAGCCCTTATGCGAAGGATGATCATGTAACAGGGACAATCTACCAGATCAGCAAGAATTTTGGAGCGTTTGTGGCAGTGGATGATCAGTTTTCCGGTCTTGTTCCAGCCAGAGAGTTTTTCGGACAGGCACAGATCGGAGATCAGGTGCAGGCCCGCGTAACCGGTGTGAAGGAAGATGGTAAACTGGACTTGAGTCTTCGCGAAAAAGTAGGCGTGCAGATCAATGAAGATGCGGCAGCCGTTATGCGTGTGATTGAAGAATTTGACGGGGTACTGCCTTTCACAGATAAAGCATCTCCAGAAGTAATCAAGCGGGAAATGGCTATGAGTAAAAATGCATTTAAGCGTGCCGTTGGTCATCTGCTGAAAGAGAAAAAAATTGAAATAACAGAGAAAAGTATTCGAAAACTATAAAAAACATCCAAATTCTCCCAGACTTTAAAAGGTATTTTTGGATGGGTATCAGGAAAAAAGGCTTGCAAATACAGGTTTTCTTGAGTATAATGTAGGCGTAGAAAAGGAAAGGAGATTATAGAAATGAAAGTACAGAATATCAAAGATGTGAACAAGTTCTTTGAAGTGATCGACAGCTGTAAAGGTAAAGTAGAGTTAGTTACGGGAGAGGGCGACAGATTGAATCTGAAATCCAAACTGTGCCAGTATGTATCCCTTGCAAATATTTTCTCCAACGGTGAGATTCCGGAACTGGAGATCATTGCTTATGAGAAAGAGGATATCGATAAACTGCTGTCCTTCATGATCAACGGCTAATAACACATAAGAATTTACAGATCAGGGAATGATGATTTATCATTCCCTGATTTTTTTATACGTAAATATAATGCAAAATACACATGGAATGTGGTATCATGAAACATAGTTCGATATACGCAGAGGGGATACGAAAAGAAGATGAATTTTACACATTTACATGTGCATACAGAATACAGTCTGTTGGATGGATCCAATAAGATCAAGGAATATGTGGCAAGAGTCAAGAAACTGGGCATGGACAGTGCAGCGATCACTGACCATGGTGTCATGTATGGTGTGATTGATTTTTATAAAGAGGCAAAAGCTCAGGGAATCAAGCCAATCCTGGGATGCGAGGTCTATGTGGCGCCAGGTTCCCGGTTTGACAAAGAGGCAGGAAATAACGAAGATCGTTATTATCATCTGGTGTTGCTGGCGGAAAATAACGAGGGCTACCAGAACCTGATGAAGATCGTATCGATCGGGTTTATCGATGGATTTTACTATAAGCCGCGCGTGGATATTGAGACACTGGAAACATATCATGAAGGTATCATTGCATTGAGTGCCTGCCTGGCAGGAGAGATCCCACGCTATATCATGCGTGGAATGTACGAGGAAGCATGTAAATCTGCTCTGCGCTATCAGAATATCTTTGGAAAAAATAATTTCTTTCTGGAGCTGCAGGATCATGGCATGCCGGAACAGAAGCAGGTCAATCAGTCGCTGCTTCGCATGAGCAGGGAGATGGGAATTGAACTGGTGGCAACCAATGATGTGCACTATACGTATGCGGAGGATGTGAAGCCGCATGATATCCTGCTCTGTCTGCAGACTGGCAAGCGGCTGTCGGATGAGGACCGTATGCGTTATGAAGGCGGTCAGTATTTTGTTAAATCCCCGGAAGAGATGGCAACGTTGTTTCCCTATGCACCTGAAGCTTTGGAAAATACGTATAAGATTGCACAGCGTTGTAATGTGGAGATTGAGTTTGGCGTGACCAAGCTGCCGAAATACGATGTGCCGGAAGGCTATACTTCCTGGGAATATTTGAATAAATTGTGCTGGGATGGATTTGCAGAGAGATATCCGGAGGATACCGGAAAATTGAGAGATCAGCTGACCTATGAGTTGTCCATTATTCAGAAGATGGGATATGTGGATTATTTCCTGATCGTATGGGATTTCATCAAGTATTCCAGAGACCATGGGATTGCTGTGGGACCTGGACGAGGTTCTGCCGCAGGAAGTCTGGTTTCCTACACGCTGGGAATCACGAATATTGACCCGGCAAAATATCAGCTGCTGTTTGAACGTTTTTTGAACCCGGAGCGAGTATCCATGCCCGATATCGATGTGGACTTCTGCTTCGAACGGAGACAGGAAGTCATCGATTATGTCGTCCGTAAATACGGCAAAGACCGGGTCGCACAGATCGTGACCTTTGGTACACTGGCGGCAAGAGGTGTGCTTCGTGATGTGGGGCGTGTGATGGATATGCCCTATGCCTTTGTAGATTCCATTGCGAAGATGGTGCCGCAGGAACTGAATATTACACTGGATCGGGCGTTGAAGACCAATCCGGAGTTGAAGACTTTATATGACACCAATGAGCAGGTAAAAGAGCTGGTGGATATGTCCATGCGTCTGGAGGGACTGCCACGGCATACATCCATGCATGCGGCAGGTGTGGTCATCAGTCAGAAGGCGGTAGATGAATATGTGCCGCTCTCCAGAGCACAGGACGGATCACTGACCACTCAGTTTACCATGACCACATTGGAAGAACTTGGACTTCTGAAAATGGATTTCCTGGGGCTTCGTACCCTGACTGTGATCCAGAATGCTGTGCGGATGGCCGAGCAGGGACATGGCTGCAAGATTGATGTGGATCACATTGATTACAATGATAAAGCAGTGTTGGATTCTCTGGGAACCGGTAAGACAGACGGCGTGTTCCAGCTGGAAAGTACGGGTATGAAGAATTTCATGAAGGAGCTGAAGCCTCAGAGCCTGGAGGATATTATCGCAGGTATTTCCCTGTATCGTCCAGGTCCTATGGATTTTATCCCTCAGTATATCAGGGGAAAAAATCATCCGGAGACGATTACTTACGACTGCCCGCAGCTGGAATCGATCCTGGAACCGACCTATGGCTGTATTGTCTATCAGGAGCAGGTTATGCAGATCGTGCAGAAGCTGGCAGGTTATACACTGGGTCGTGCAGACCTGGTGCGCCGTGCCATGTCAAAGAAGAAGGCAGCTGTCATGCAGCAGGAACGCCAGAACTTTGTATATGGAAATGAAGCGGAAGGCGTACCTGGGTGTATTTCCAGAGGTATCCCGGAAAATGTGGCAAATAAGATCTATGATGATATGATCGACTTTGCAAAATATGCATTTAATAAATCCCATGCAGCGGCTTATGCGGTAGTTGCCTATCAGACTGCGTGGCTGAAATATTATTATCCGGTGGAATTTATGGCAGCGTTGATGACATCTGTCATCGATAACTCCACAAAGGTGTCCGAGTATATTCTGACCTGTCGGCAGATGAGCATCGGTATTCTTGCGCCGGATGTAAATGAGAGTGAAAGTGCATTTTCCGTGTCCGGTGGAGCCATCCGTTATGGCCTGAATGCCATCAAGAGTATTGGTCGTCCGGTGATCGAGAGCATTATTGCAGAACGAAAAGCAGGGGGACCGTATGTAGATCTTTCTGATTTTATCCATCGTCTGCCAGGCAAAGATGTGAATAAACGTGTAGTAGAAAATCTGATCAAGTCGGGCGCATTTGACAGCTTTCCGGCGAACCGCAGGCAGATGATGCTGATCTACGGACAGATCATGGATGAAGCAGCGCAGAAAAAGAAGACGGAACTGGCGGGACAGATGAGCCTGTTTGATTTTGCGGCAGAAGAGGATAAGGAAGCTTTCAAAGTGAAGATTCCAGTAGTTGCTGAATATAGTAAGGGAGATCTGCTGGCATTTGAAAAAGAGGTACTGGGATTTTATATCAGCGGTCATCCATTAGAAGAATATGAAGAGCAGTGGAAACGTGGGATCAGCCATGTGACCACAGATTTTCTCCCACCGGAGGAGGGAGAACTTCCGAAGGTTCATGACGGGGAGCGTGCCACCGTGGGAGGCATGATTACCACTAAGACGATGAAAGCCACCAAGACCAATAAAATGATGGCATTCATCACCATTGAGGATCTGGTGGGAACCGTGGAAGTGATTGTATTTCCAAGAGATTATGAAAAGATCGGAAAGATGCTGAATGTGGATGATAAAGTATTTGTAAGCGGACGGATTTCTGCTGAGGAAGATCGTGCCAGCAAGATGATCCTGGAAAGCATCCGCCCATTTTCAGAGCCGAAGAAGGAACTGTGGATCCAGTTTACGGATGTGGAAGAGTTTAAACGCCGGGAACCGGAACTGTTGTCAACGATCATGGACAGCGAAGGCAGCGACAGTGTGATCATCTATGTAAAAAAAGAAAAGATGAAGAAGGTGCTTCCTGCCAGCCGGAATATTAAGATCACAGATGAGCTCCTGGGGCGGCTTTATCAGATGTTTGGAGAGAAAAATGTAAAAGCTGTAGAGAAGTATATTGAAAATACAGGAAAAATGCATTAAAATGTGAAAGAATTACGTTTTTAACAAACTGTTTGCGGAGGAATCGACCATGGCAAAAGAAGTGAACACAATTGGAGTTTTGACAAGTGGCGGAGACGCGCCGGGTATGAACGCAGCCATTCGCGCAGTGGTGCGTCAGGCATGCGCCAACGGCAAGAAGGTAAAAGGAATCCGCAGAGGATATCAGGGCCTTCTGGAAGAAGATATTATAGATATGCAGAGAGAATCTGTCAGCGATATCGTGGACAAAGGCGGTACTATCTTATTTACGGCCAGATGCTCAGAGTTCCGTACAGAAGATGGTCAGAGAAAAGGTGCGGAGATCTGCAAGAAACATGGAATTGATGGTCTGGTAGTCATCGGTGGAGACGGTTCCTTTGCAGGCGCACAGAAGCTGGCAGGATTTGGCGTAAATACAGTTGGTGTGCCGGGAACCATTGACCTTGATATTGCATGTACAGAATACACTATCGGATTTGATACGGCAGTTAATACAGCCATGCAGGCCATTGATAAAGTACGTGATACTTCCACATCCCATGAGCGCTGCAGCATCATTGAGGTTATGGGACGTAATGCAGGATACATTGCACTGTGGTGCGGTATTGCCAACGGTGCAGAAGATATTCTGATCCCGGAACAGTATGATTATGATGAGCAGAAGATCATCAATAACATTATCAATAACAGAAAACGTGGAAAGAAGCATCATATTATCATCAATGCAGAGGGAATCGGACATTCTACTTCTATGGCAAGGCGGATCGAGGCAGCTACCGGTGTGGAGACCCGTGCAACGATCCTGGGTTACATGCAGCGTGGCGGAAGCCCGACCTGCCGTGACCGTGTCTATGCGACCATGATGGGTGCCATGGCAGTCGATCTGCTCTGCGAAGGCAAAAGTAACCGTGTAGTTGGATTCAGCCACGGTGAGTTCAAGGATTTTGATATTAATGAAGCGCTTGGCATGAACAAGGGTGTATCAGATTATATGATTAAAGTTGCAAAGGATATGTCCAAATAATGATAACAAGTACATCAAATCCACAGGTAAAGAATCTGCAGCAGCTTGGCCGTAAGGCAAAGATTCGCAACGAGCAGGATGTCTTTCTTGTGGAAGGAACCAAAATGTATCTGGAAGCTCCAGCGGAACGGATCCGCAAGGTCTATCTCTCCCAAAGTCTCTATGAGGAAAAGGGAGAAAGCTTTGTAAAAGGACATGACGTAGAGATTCTGGAGGACAGAGTGTTTGCAGCGGCCTGCGATACGAAGACACCACAGGGTGTGCTGTGCATGGTACAGCAGTATCATTACCGGTTAGAAGACCTGTTGAAGAAAAAGAATCCATTGCTGATGATTCTGGAAAATCTGCAGGATCCGGGAAATCTGGGGACAATTCTGCGGACAGCCGAAGGTGCAGGTGTAGATGGTGTGATCCTGAGCAAGGAGTCTGTGGATATCTACAATCCTAAGACGATCCGTTCAACCATGGGTTCTGTGTACCGGCTTCCGTTTCTCTATGTGGACAGCATTGAGTCCATCCTTCCTGTGCTGAAAAAGCATCATGTGCACACCTATGCGGCACATCTGAAAGGAAAAAACAGCTACGAGCAGGAGAATTACTGTGGTGGAACCGCATTTTTCATTGGAAATGAGGGAAATGGTCTGACCGATCACCTGAGCAGTCAGGCGGACACATTGATTCGGATTCCTATGGAAGGAAAGCTGGAATCGCTCAACGCGGCAGTCGCATCTGCGATACTTATGTATGAGTCTTACAGACAGAGAAGAAATGCATAAATAAAATTTGAAAAAAATTTTAAAAAAGGTATTGACTTTTATCAAAAATATGATAAGATAAACAAGTCAGTTCGGTACAGCAACGAACGGACAACAAGATGGGGTCTTAGCTCAGCTGGGAGAGCATCTGCCTTACAAGCAGAGGGTCACAGGTTCGAGCCCTGTAGGCCCCATTTTTTATGTCTATATTACTTTCTTTCACAGGCCATTGGCCTGTTTTTTTTGTTTATTTGACAAAAATGAAATCTTCTGTTAGAATCTTTGTAATAATTGTAATATTTCTGTAACATTTAGAATAACATAATAGCAACAGCACAGATACAGGAGGATAGTTATGTGTAAAAAGGGGTTGTCCGTGCTTGTCTTATTATCTTTGTGGATGTGTCTCACAGGATTTGCAAGTCTGGGAGAGGAAGGCAAGGATACATGGAATTCCATGATGGAACAGTTATCAGCAGAGGAAATAGATCAGCTGCTGGCAGAGGAGAACGAGTGGTACGGCAAAGTAATGGCGAACGTAGAAGATTCTGTTACTATCCGTGCGGAAGCAAGCAGCGACTCTGCGGCAGTTGGTAAGATGTTTAAAGGTGATGCCGGAGAGATCCTGGAGCAGCAGGAAGGATGGACAAGGATCCAGTCCGGAGATGTGGACGGATGGGTCAGCGATGAATATCTGGCATTTGGAAAAGACGCGGAAGAGCGTGCAGAAGAAGATGTAAAGAAGATTGCCACTGTCACAGCGGACGGCCTGAAGGTGAGAGATGAGGCAAATACTGATTCACCGGTGATCGATCTGATCGGACATGGGGAGCAGATCGAGGTTGGCGAGGAAGAAGATGGATGGCTGCAGATCATCTACTCGGATGGAGAGATGGATTATGTATCTGCAGATTATGTGGAAGTAAGTTACAATTACGGAGAAGCTAAGACCATGGAGCAGATCGAGGCCGAAGAGGCGGCGCGCCGTGCAGAGGAAGAAAAGGCAAAGCGAACTAAGAATCTGGGCGCTATTGCAGCAAGCACTGACGAAGTAACTCTTCTGGCAGCACTGATCCAGTCCGAGAGTGGCAACCAGCCATACGAAGGACAGTTAGGTGTTGGCGCAGTGGTCATGAACCGGGTACGGAGCGGATCTTATCCGAATACGATCCAGGGAGTGATCTCGGCACCGGGACAGTTTGGACCGGCAGCTACCGGAAAAGTGTCAGCGATTCTGGCCAGTGGTCCGAAGGCAAGCTGTATGCAGGCAGCACAGGCGGCTATCAATGGTGAGACCACCGTTGGAACGGCAACTCATTTCAGAAGTGTGTCTTCCGGTATGCAGGGAATCGCAATCGGAAATCATGTATTCTGGTAAAAGGATATACAGAGGCAGAGGATGGAACTGACCATTTTCTGCTTCTTTTTGTTTTGGTTGTCAATTATCAGGGAATATTGTATAATGAGTGCAAGCGAGTCAACGTGCTTGTGCGATTGACGAGCGACGAAATTATCGAATGAGCCGGGCTCATGAGATAATGGTAACAATCATAGGAATGGAGGGCGGTACTATGCTGAACATGAATCCGGCTATTGGATGGCTGGTATTGATCATTATACTTCTTGTGATTGAAATCGCGACACTGGGACTGACAACCATATGGTTTGCGGGCGGAGCCACAGCGGCTTTTCTGTCCACATTCTTCGGAGCGGGTCCTGTGATTCAGTGGATGCTTTTTCTTGTTCTGTCTTTGGCATTTCTGTTACTGACCAGACCCATGGCAGTGCGTTACATGAAGAACAATCAGGTAAGCACCAATGCAGACAGCCTGGTAGGAAAGACGGTAGTGGTAAGTGAGAAGATCGACAATCTGGCACAGTCCGGCAAGGTGAACATTGCAGACATCGAGTGGATGGCCAGAAGCACAGATGACCTGAAGATCATTCCGGCAGGCAGAAAAGTGAAGATCTGCTCAATCGAAGGCGTGAAACTGATCGTGGAAGAGATAAAGGAGGAAAATTAAATGCTCATCGTACTGGCTATTTTGATACTTATTATTCTGATGATCCTTGCATCCTGTGTGAAGATCGTACCGCAGACTACGGCGCTGGTCATCGAGCGGCTTGGTGCTTACAATGGCACCTGGAAAGTGGGAATCCACTTTAAAGTGCCGATCATTGACCGTGTGGCAAGAAAAGTGACCTTAAAAGAGCAGGTTGTGGATTTTGCACCACAGCCGGTGATCACAAAAGATAATGTAACCATGAGAATCGACACTGTTGTATTCTTCGAGATCACGGATCCGAAGCTCTATGCATACGGTGTTGAGAATCCGATCATGGCAATCGAGAATCTGACAGCAACGACCCTTAGAAATATTATCGGTGATCTGGAACTTGACCAGACTCTTACCTCCCGCGAGACTATCAACACCAAGATGCGTGCATCTCTGGATGTGGCAACTGACCCGTGGGGAATCAAAGTAAAACGTGTGGAGCTTAAGAACATCATTCCACCGGCTGCTATCCAGGATGCTATGGAGAAGCAGATGAAGGCAGAGCGTGAACGTCGTGAAGCCATCCTTCGTGCAGAAGGAGAGAAGAAGTCCACCATTCTTGTGGCAGAAGGTAAGAAAGAATCTGCAATTCTGGATGCAGAGGCTGAGAAACAGGCAGCTATCCTTCGTGCAGAGGCACAGAAGGAGAAGATGATCCGCGAGGCAGAAGGTCAGGCAGAGGCTATTCTGAAAGTGCAGCAGGCAAATGCAGATGGTCTTCGTTTCCTCAAAGAGGTTGGAGTGGATGAATCCGTACTTCGCCTGAAAGGAATGGAAGCATTTGCAAAGGCAGCTGACGGTCAGGCAACCAAGATCATTATTCCGTCTGATATTCAGAAGATGGCAGGTGTGGTAACATCTGTGGCAGAGATCGCAAAAGAGGCATAACAGCCGCAGAATACGGAACGTATATCATTCGGGCTGACGCTAGATGCGCCAGCCCGTTTGCTGATAAAATGGCAGGAGGGCAAACACATGGACTTAAAAGGAAGAAATTTTCTGAAATTACTGGATTATACACCGGAGGAGATGGAGTATCTGCTGGACCTGGCAGCAGAGCTGAAAGAGAAGAAGAAAAATGGTATTCTGGTAGATACATTGAGAGGTAAAAATGTAGCGCTGATCTTTGAGAAGACCAGTACCCGTACTCGTTGCTCTTTTGAGGTGGCTGCCCATGATCTGGGAATGGGAACTACGTATCTTGACCCAAGCGGATCCCAGATCGGAAAAAAAGAGAGTATAGCAGATACGGCCCGCGTTCTGGGAAGAATGTATGAGGGAATTGAATATCGTGGATATGGACAGGATATTGTGGAAGAACTTGCAAAATATGCCGGAGTTCCGGTATGGAATGGTTTGACCAATGAGTTTCATCCAACACAGATCCTGGCAGATATGCTGACCATCCGTGAGCATTTTGGAACATTGAAGGTAAAAGTAGTATACATGGGTGATGCCCGTTATAATATGGGAAATTCCTGGATGGTAGGCTGCGCGAAGATGGGTATGGACTTTACTGCATGTGCGCCGAAGAAATACTGGCCGTCAGAAGAGCTGGTAGCACAGTGCCAGGAGATCGCAAAAGAGACCGGAGCCAAGATCACTCTGGAAGAAAATGTAGAGAAGGCAGTCAAAGGTGCAGATGTGATCTACACCGATGTATGGGTATCCATGGGAGAGCCGGATGAAGTATGGGCAGAGCGGATCAAAGATCTGTATCCGTATCAGGTGAACCGTGAGGTGATGGAATGTGCAGGAGAGCAGGCTGTATTTATGCATTGTCTGCCGGCGTTCCATGATCTGGGAACCAAGATCGGAAAAGAGATCAGCAAGAAATTTGGCATTGATGCTATGGAAGTTACGGATGAAGTATTTGAATCCAGTCAGTCTGTTGTGTTTGATGAAGCAGAGAATCGTATGCATACCATTAAGGCTGTCATGGCAGCTACTCTGGGAGCATAAGGAGATTTGGGAGTAACGGAACGATGAAGTCTCTTCTGAAACATTATCGGTTATGTAATATATGGATCTGCCTGTTCATTGTGGCCATGGCATTTACGGCGGCATCGGACAGACAATATCATTCTTTGTGTGTGACACTGGCATTCGGTGCCGGAGGACTGATGTATTCCCTGGGTGTTGTCAAGGAGTGGACATCGGGGAATCGGATCGCAGGGGCAGTGGAACTGATCCTGGCATCTTGTATGTGGACAGCCACAATCTGCTCGATCTTGCTGGCAGGAGGAATCTTATGAAAACAGAATTATTGAAAATATTGAGAGAATCCGATGGATATGTATCTGGACAGCAGTTGTGCGAGCGGTTTCATGTGTCACGGACAGCAGTCTGGAAAGTGATCCAGCAGTTAAAAGAAGAAGGCTATGAAGTAGAAGCAGTGAAAAACAGAGGATACCGGATCATGACCACACCAGACGTGATCACCGCAGAAGAGATCAGGAGTCGTCTGCATACGAACTGGATGGCTGAGAATTGCATTTATCTGGAAAGTGTTGATTCGACTAATAACTATGCAAAACGGATCGCAGAAGACGGAACTCCTTCAGGAACATTGGTGGTAGCGGATGAGCAGACCGGAGGAAAAGGCCGTCGGGGAAGAAGCTGGTCTACCCCTAAGGGCAGTAATATTGCCATGACATTGCTTCTGCGTCCGAGATTCCGACCGGAACATGCATCCCGCATGACACTTCTGGCTGCCATGGCAGTTACCTGCGGAATTCGCCGGGTGACAGGACTTGATGCAGGAATCAAGTGGCCCAATGATGTAGTCGTCAACGGACATAAGGTGTGCGGAATTCTCACAGAGATGAATACAGAAGTGGATTACATCAATTATGTAGTCATAGGAATCGGTATCAATGTAAACCAGAAGGAATTCCCGGAGGAGATCCGTGAGATTGCAGGGTCTCTGTGTCTGGAGGCAGGAAAGCAGATCGGCCGTGCGGCACTGATTGCGGCAATTATGGAAGAACTTGAGCGCATCTATGAGATCTTCCAGAAGACAGAAGATCTGTCAGGACTTTATAAGGAATATAATCAGATCTGTGTCAACTGTGGACGGAAGATACGTGTGCTGGAGCCGGGACATGAATACACTGGCGTGGCAGAAGGTATTAATCAGGATGGCGAGCTTATGGTAGTCAGAGACGATACCGGAGAGAAAGTCAGTGTCTATGCGGGCGAAGTATCTGTCCGGGGATTTTATGGATATGTATGATGAACAGAGGTGAATGAATGTATCAGGATCAGGTTGTGCTGTGCGGAGCCAGTGCATATGAACAGAAATATTATTTAAATGAAGATTTTAAGAGTCTGCCGTCACAGGTCCAGGATGAACTGAAGATCATGTGTGTGCTGTTTACGGAGGATGTGGGAGGTATTCTGACGCTGGTGTTCGATGAGGATGGCAAGCTTTTGCTGGAGACGTCGGCGGATGAAGGAGACCTGCTCTATGACGAGATCGGAAGCGAGCTGAAGATCCGTCAGATCCGGAAAGAAAAAGCAGAGTTTCTGCAGTCACTGGAGTTATTTTACAAGGTATTTTTCCTGGGAGAAGATGTAGAATGATTCGGAAACTGCAGATTGGAGATGTACAACTGGAAAATAATCTGATTCTTGCACCTATGGCAGGCGTTACCGACCTGCCATTTCGTCTGTTGTGCAAGGAACAGGGGGCAGGACTTCTGTGTATGGAGATGGTCAGTGCAAAGGCGATCCTATATAACAATAAGAATACGGAAGCACTGATGGCAATTGATGACAGAGAGCCTCCGGTATCGCTGCAGCTCTTCGGGTCAGATCCCGATGTGATCAGTGAGATGGCAAAGCGGATCGAGGAGCGTCCATTTTCCATTCTGGATATTAACATGGGCTGCCCTGTGCCGAAAGTGACTGGAAATGGTGAAGGTTCTGCACTTATGAAGAATCCAAAGCTGGTGGAGGAGATCATCACCAAGACTGCCCGTGCCATCAGAAAGCCGGTGACCGTCAAGATCCGAAAGGGATTTGACGAGAGCCATGTAAATGCAGTAGAGATTGCGAAAATCGCGGAAGCCAGCGGTGCGGCTGCTGTGGCGGTCCACGGACGAACCCGGGAGCAGTATTACAGTGGAAAAGCGGACTGGGATATTATCCGTCAGGTGAAAGAAGCGGTGAAGATTCCTGTGATCGGGAACGGTGACGTGACTTCAGCAGAGAGCGCAGATGCAATCATGCGGGAGACTGGCTGTGATGGTGTGATGATCGGCAGAGGTGCCCAGGGAAATCCATGGATTTTCCATCAGATCCTGCATTGGATGGAGACGAGAGAACACGAGGCAAAGCCGACCCTGGAAGAAGTAAAGCAGATGATCTTAAAGCATGCAGCGCTGCTGGTGCAGGAAAAAGGTGTCTACACGGGCATGCGGGAAATGCGCAAGCACGTAGCATGGTATACCACAGGCTATCCTCATTCCGCAAAATTACGGGCAAGAGTCAATGAGATCACAAGTCTTGAAGAATTAACAGGATTGCTGGAACAGTTGTAGCATATAGTAGCATCAGAGGTGATGCTGCGATGTTGGATTTTATAAAAAATTTTATATCAAAACTGCTGAATGGTACCAGTGATGAGCAATCAGATAGAACACAGGAACAGGAACCATTGGCCAGACAGTGGCAGTTTGCTGACTATGTGCCGCGGATCCCTGAGATCATACTTTATATAAGACGTCAGCGTGAGATTCCAAGACGACAGCTGGAACTGACGTTGATCGATAAAGAAAATGAACCAGCATGGAGGATCAAAGGAATCCTGAGAAACCTTATGAAAGATCCGCAGGTGATGTATGTTGTCACGGATCGCCCAGAGTCATTTGCAGAGATGGAAGAAGAAGCCATGGAGATGTATGGACTTCCATTTCTTGTGCTTGACAAAACAGAACTTGAAAAAATGCCTGGAAATCTGGTTTTAGACCTGAATCTATGGGAAAACCAGCTTGACAGATTCAGCAAAATATGGGTATAATACGTTGTTTCAATGAGATAATAGAGGCAGTGTCTGCCGCAGTATGATTGGAAGGTGTAGAGCATGGCTGAGAAGAAAAATATTCTTACCTATGAAGGATTAAAAAAACTGGAGGACGAATTACAGGATCTGAAAGTAAATCAGAGACGTGAGATCGCTCAGAAGATTAAAGAAGCAAGAGAGCAGGGAGATCTGTCAGAGAACGCTGAGTATGATGCAGCAAAAGACGAGCAGCGCGATATTGAGGCTCGTATTGAGCAGATCGAGAAGATCCTCAAGAATGCAGAGGTTGTTCTGGATGAGGAGATCGATCTTGACAAGATCAGTATTGGCTGTCTGGTACGTGTACTGGATGTAGAGTATGACGAAGAGGAAGAGTATAAACTGGTTGGTTCTTCCGAGGCAAGCAGCCTTCAGAATAAGATTTCCAACGAGTCTCCGTTTGGACAGGCACTGATCGGTGCAAAAGTTGGAGATATCGTAGAAGTAGAGGCACCGGCAGGCGTGATCAAGTACAAAGTACTGAGTATTCACAGAGCAAACTAAGAGGGAGTATAAGAATGGCAGGACAAAAGGGACAGGAGCAGGATCTGAATCAGCTTCTGAAAGTACGCCGCGAAAAGCTGGCAGATCTTCAGGCAGCAGGAAAAGATCCGTTCCAGATCACAAAATATAACCAGACCCATCATTCCGCTGAAGTTAAGGAATTATATAATGCTCACGAGGCAAAGATCCTTGCAGGAAGAGCTCCTCTGAACACAGAGGGGATGGATGAGGCACAGGCAAAAGAAGCACTGAATGCAGATTATAATGAGAGAAGAGCGATTATGGATGCTCAGCCGATCCATGTATCTATCGCTGGACGTATGATGTTCAAGCGCGTTATGGGAAAGGCTTCTTTCTGCAATATCCGTGATCTGCAGGGAACCATTCAGGTATATGTGGCAAGAGATGCCATCGGAGAAGAGTCCTATGCAGATTTCAAGAAATCTGATATCGGTGATATTTATGGCGTGGAAGGATATGCATTCCGTACCAAGACCGGTGAAGTCTCTGTTCATGCAGAGAAGATGACTCTGTTAAGCAAGAGCTTACAAATCCTTCCGGAGAAATATCACGGAATTACGGATACAGATATGCGTTATCGTCAGAGATATGTGGATCTGATCATGAACGAAGATGTAAAGAACACCTTTATCAAACGTTCTCAGATTATCAAAGAGATTCGTACCTTCCTGGCAGGCAGAGATTTCATGGAAGTGGAGACCCCGACTCTGGTTTCTAATGCAGGCGGTGCCGCTGCCCGTCCATTTGAGACTCATTACAATGCACTGAATGAGGATGTCAAGCTTCGTATTTCTCTGGAGCTGTATCTGAAGAGACTGATCGTTGGTGGACTTGAGAGAGTCTTCGAGATCGGTCGTGTATATCGTAACGAAGGTGTTGATACCCGTCATAATCCGGAGTTCACTCTGATGGAGCTGTATCAGGCATACACGGACTACGAGGGCATGATGGAGCTGACAGAGAGCATGTTCCGTTATCTGGCAGAGAAAGTATGCGGAAGCACCAAATTTACTTATAATGGAATTGAGATCGATTTTGGAAAGCCGTTCGAGCGTCTGACCATGAATGATGCAATCAAGAAATATGCAGGCATCGACTTTGATGCTGTCGAGACAGATGAGGAAGCCAAGAGACTGGCAGACGAGCGCCATATCGAATATGAAGAGCGTCATACCAAGGGTGATATCATCAATCTGTTCTTCGAGGAGTACTGTGAGAAAGAGCTGATCCAGCCGACCTTTATCATGGATCATCCGCTGTCCATCTCCCCGCTGACCAAGAAGAAGCCGTCCGATCCGAACAAGGTAGAGCGTTTTGAGCTGTTTATCAACACCTGGGAGATGTGTAACGCATATTCCGAGCTGAATGACCCGATCGATCAGAGAGAGCGTTTTGCACAGCAGGATGCAAATGCAGAAGCTGGAGATGATGAGGCGCAGCATACAGATGAAGATTTCCTGAATGCACTGGAGATCGGTATGCCACCGACAGGTGGTATCGGATACGGTATTGACCGTCTGGTAATGCTGCTGACTGACAGTCCGGCGATCAGAGACGTTCTTCTGTTCCCGACAATGAAGTCTTTAGATGGTGTAAATAAGAAAAATGATGTAAATAATACAGCTTCTGAAGCACCTG
>OGIO01000882.1_pt1 | contig 30256 bp, 32 predicted proteins | sample 1571841 | NCBI WGS metagenome assembly OGIO01 (sample SAMEA2582111, study PRJEB24529) | metagenome | biome: Human gut stool | place: China | collected 2011
CGACCGAAGCGGAGCGTAGAAAGGATTGTGGGAGTGCAACGCATGGAACAATCCGCAGGTATCATAATTTAAGAAACATTATGGGCAAGCAGCAAAGCGGATTGCGAATATCCGCTTAAATACATAAGGGAGGGTTTGAAGATTATGGACAACAAATTATATGAAATGATGGACTGGGCAGCAGTAGAGGGGATTGTATATTCAGAAGAAGATCATCCGCACGATATTCTGGGGGCACATGTGACAGAAGAAGGGATTCTGATTCAGACGTTTCTGCCGACGGCAAAGAGTGTGACAGTGGTGTTGAAAGACAGCAAAAAAGAATATCCGATGGATTTAGAGGATGAGGAAGGCTTTTTCGCTGCACTGCTTCCGGGTAAAAGAATTCCGAAATATTATTATCACGTAGATTTTGGAGAAGAAGCAGACGGAAAAGAAAATATCGTAGAATACGAAGATCCATATCGTTTTGCACCACAGATCACGGAAAAAGAAACGAAGAAATTTAATGCAGGCATCTGCTACGATATCTACGAAAAACTGGGATCACATCCAATGGCGGTCAATGGTGTGGAAGGTGTTTTGTTTGCAGTATGGGCACCAAATGCCATGCGTGTCAGCGTGGTAGGCGATTTCAACCTCTGGGATGGCAGACGTCTGCCGATGAGAAGACTGTGGGATTCCGGTATTTTTGAACTGTTTGTACCGGGACTTACAGCAGGGGAACTCTATAAATATGAGATAAAGGCAAAGGGCGGACTGACATTCCTTAAGGCAGACCCGTATGCCAATGCTGCACAGCTTCGTCCTGACACGGCATCGGTGATCACAGACCTGAGTCAGTATGCATGGAAAGATGAAGCATGGCTGAAACAGAGAAAAAATGCAGACAGTAAGAAGGCTCCGATGTCCATTTATGAGGTACATCTTGGCTCATTCCGCAAGCCGGAGGACGGCAGGGAGTTTTACAATTACCGTGAACTGGCTGTGATGCTTGCAGACTATGTAAAAGAGATGGGCTATACGCATATTGAGCTGATGCCGGTTATGGAGCACCCGTTTGACGGTTCCTGGGGCTATCAGGTGACCGGATACTATGCACCGACCAGTCGTTACGGCACACCGGAAGATTTCATGTATTTCATGGACTATATGCATGCACAGGGCATCGGCGTGATTCTGGACTGGGTACCGGCACATTTTCCGCGTGATACGTTTGGACTGGCTGCCTTTGACGGAACCTGCCTGTACGAGCACCTCGATCCGAGAAAAGGTTCCCATCCGCACTGGGGCACACTGATCTACAATTACGGTCGTCCGGAAGTCAAGAACTTCCTGATCGCAAACGCACTGTTCTGGGCAGAAAAGTATCACATTGATGGTATCCGTATGGATGCGGTGGCTTCCATGCTCTATCTTGATTATGGAAAGAACGAAGGAGAATGGGTGCCGAATATCTACGGCGGAAACGAGAATCTGGAAGCAGTTGAATTTTTCCATCATCTCAATTCCATCTTTAAACAGAAGGAGCCGGGGGTTCTGATGATCGCCGAAGAATCCACAGCATGGCCGAAAGTAACGGGAGCCGTTGAGGATGAGGGTCTTGGCTTTGACTACAAATGGAACATGGGCTGGATGAATGACTTCATTTATTATATGTCACTGGATCCGATCTTCCGTACCGCAAATCATGGGGCACTGACGTTCAGCATGGTTTATGCGTACAGTGAAGATTATATCCTGACCTTGTCACATGACGAGGTTGTACACGGCAAAGCATCCATGATCGGCAAGATGCCGGGTGACCGTGAGCAGCAGTTTGCAAACTTACGTGCCGCTTATGGATTTATGCTGGCACATCCGGGCAAAAAGCTTTTGTTCATGGGACAGGATTTTGCACAGTATGATGAGTGGGCAGAGGATCGGTCACTGGAGTGGGAGCTTTTGCAGTATGATGAGCACAAGCAGATGCAGAATTATGTGAAAGCACTCAATGCATTTTACAGAGAACATCCGGCACTTTACGAAATGGACTATGATCCGGATGGATTTACCTGGATCAATAACATTTCTGCCAATGAAAATATGGTAGTCTTTACCAGGAACACAAAGAAAAAAGAAGAGACGCTGCTGATCGTCTGCAACTTCTCACCGCTGACTTACGAAAACCACAAAATCGGCGTTCCATACCCTGGAAAGTACAAAGAAATCTTCAACAGCGACAGCAAAGAATTCGGAGGCAGCGGAGTCGGTAATCCGAGACTGAAACAGTCAAAAAAATCAGAATGCGATGACAGAGCGGATTCGATCCTGATCACGGTTCCGCCGATGAGCATTACGGTTTTTTCTTATACAAAAGCGGCAGCCGGAAGAGCGGTCAACAAAAAAACGGCAACAAAGAAAACAGCCGAGAAAAAAGTTACCGAAAAGAAAACAGCCGAAAAGAAAGTGGCTGCTGTAAAAGAAACGGAAAAGAAAACAGCTGAGAAGAAAAGCAGTGAAAAAGTAACTTCGATCAAAGCCGCTTCTGAGAAAAAAGCAGCTGCAAAGAAAACAACCGCAAAACCAGGAACCGGTAAGCAGGCAACCCCAAAAGCAGAGCTGGAGATGGCAGCTGCAAGTGAAGAAAAAGTGACAAAGACGGCAGAAAAAGCACCGAAAAAAAGCCTCAAAGAAGAACTGGAAGCCAAAATCGCAGAAAGTGCAAAGGCAGAGGAAGAAAGAAAAAACAAGACAACGGGCAGAAAACCGGCCGCAAAGAGCAGACGAAACAAACAGCAGGAGAAATAGCAGATGGAACAAATAGCAGAGAATACGGCAGATTCTCTGACCGAAAGTGTAAAAGAAGTCAATCAGTTTACACAGTATTTTCAGGGGAAAATGCCGGGGCTTATGGATCTGGGCATCAAACTGGTCATTGTCCTGATTGCATTTTTTGTCTGCCGCAAGATCATTCAGCTGATCCTGAAGATCTTTGGCCGGTCCTTTGAACGGGCCGGGATGGAGGCAGCATCCGCGCACTTCACACTTTCCATTATGAAAGCCATCATGTACGTGATGGTGGTGGCAGTCATGGCCACTTTTCTCGGAGTGTCCGGAGCGTCGGTTGCTGCACTGATCGGCTCGATGGGAGTCGGCGTTGTGCTGGCGTTAAAAGAATCGCTTTCGAATATTGCGGGGGGATTTATCTTATTGTTTATGAAACCATTTGTCAGCGGAGATTATATCCACGAAGATACCCATGGAAATGAAGGAACCGTGGTGAAGGTGGATCTCTTTTATACGACACTTCTGACGGTCGATAACCGTACCGTATCGATTCCAAACGGAATCATCACTAACAGCAGTCTGACGAACATTTCAAAGCAGGATAAGCGGCAACTGCGTGAAAAGGTAGGGATTTCCTATCGAAACGATATCAATGAGGCAAGGAAAGTGCTGCTCGCTATTTTGCAGAAGGATGCGGCCATTCTGAAAGAAGAGAAGATGGAAGTGGTCGTTGAAAGTCTTGGAGACTCCGGTGTGATCCTCGGGTGGCATGCCTGGGTAAGACCACAGGATTATTTTCCGGCAAAATGGCGGATCACCGAAGAAATCAAATACAGATTTGATGAAAATCAGATTGAGATCCCATATCAGCAGATCGATGTGAAGATCAGCCGGTAAGAATATCCGGTAAAAGCAGGAGGAGTACAGAGTTTGCTGCCTGTGTCGGTCAATGCAGAAAAATGACAATGACAGAGGGAGAAAAACAGAAGTAAGGGGCAAGTTACAGGAGGATAAAATATTATGGAAACAAAGAAAAACGGTGTGCAGGCGGAAGCCCATACAAAAGAGCAGACTTCCGGCGGACATGCCCACAGTCACACGCATGTGCTGGAGGACGGAACGGTTGTCACGCACACGCATACGCACAGTCACGAACATACAAAAGCCGTGTTAAACCGTCTCTCCCGTGCGATCGGACACCTGGAGTCTATCAAGAAAATGGTGGAAAACGGCAGAGACTGCAGTGAGGTGCTGATCCAGCTTTCCGCAGTCAAAGCAGCGATCAACAATACCGGAAAAGTCATTCTTCAAGATCACATCCAGCATTGCCTGGTAGATGCGATCGAGTCCGGAGACAGGAAGGAAATTGAAGAATTGAATAAGGCAATTGACAGGTTCATTAAATAGTGTATAATAATTCAGTAGACTTTTTAACGATGAATTTCATTAGAATCTGCTGCAGAAGATGCGGCCGAAGAGGAAGGCATGAAGAAAGACAAGACACGCAAGAAAAGTTCTGCATATAAAAAATATCGCAGACACAAGATTTTATTTATCACAGAACTGATCATTTTGATTCCGCTGCTGGCATTTGGCTTTTTGTATGTACAGTTTGAGAAAAAACTCGGCAATATTGATACTGTGACGCTTCAGTCCGGTGATATCCAGGTGAATGAAGAAGTGGAGAACAATGCAGTTCTGCATGGCTATACCAACATTGCCCTGTTCGGTGTTGATTCCCGTGACGGAAGTATGGATTATACAAACACCGATACGATCATCATTGCGAGCATCAATAACGACACAAAAGTGGTAAAACTGGTATCCATATACCGTGATACCTACCTGAATATCGGTGAAGACCGTTATGGAAAAGCCAATGCAGCCTATGCAAACGGCGGTTATAAATGGGCGATCAATATGCTGAACCAGAACCTGGATCTGGACATCACGGATTTTGTAACGGTGAATATGAATGCACTGGTAGAAGTAGTAGATGCACTTGGCGGTTTTGATTTTGATCTGACAGACGAAGAGGTTGTACATATGAACAACTACTGTGTCGGAACTTCTGAAATCACAGGAAAATCTTATGAACGTATCGAGCCGGAAGTGGCGGGCACGTATCATCTGAACGGTGTGCAGGCAGTATCCTACACCCGTATCCGTTATACAGCCGGAAACGATTACAAACGTACCGAACGCCAGAGAGAGCTGATCGCCAAGATTGTGGCAAAAGCAAAAAAAGCAGATATGAAGACACTGGTAGACATCATGGACAATGTGTTCCCGATGATCTCCACCAGTCTCAGCAAGTCGGATATTGTATCTCTGGGAATGAATATGTTGTCTTATCAGCTGGGGGATACCTGCGGATTCCCGTTTGAACACCGTACAAGTGATCTGAGCGGAGATTCCGAAGTTCCGGTTACCTTATCCTGGAATGTTACCAGACTGCATGACTACCTGTTTGGCATCAAAGATTATGAGCCGTCCGCAGGTGTACAGGAGCGAAGTGCTCATATCGAAGAAGTCAGCGGATTCAGCAAAGGCAGTGCCGTCAGCAAAGAGAATTATACGCTGAACGGAGAAGAAGCCGGAAAAGATGTCGATGACAATATTCCGGGAATCCAGGAGACCGAGTCTGAGACAGAAACCCAGACGCAGGAAGCGGCAGTCAGCGATAATGGTGACGGCAGTGTTTATGATGATAATTCTTACGATAATTTTTACGATCAGGAGCAGTATAACAATTACAGCCCGGATGGGTATAATTACGATGAAGAATATTGAGTCGAGCAGATATCTGCAATGGAAATGGGAAATGTATTTGACTTAGTTAAATTGTAATTATTTTTGTGAAAATACTTGCAAAACAGACAATAATCATGTATAATAACTTGAGTCAGCAGCAATGCTGCTGACCGATGCTGGAATAGCTCAGTCGGTAGAGCACTTCACTCGTAATGAAGGGGTCGAGGGTTCAAGTCCCTTTTCCAGCTTGACAGAAAAAGCCCGAAAATACGGCAAAAACAAAAGAAAGAGCATCCTGTGAAAGGGTGCTCTTTTTGACGTTTGGTTAACATTTGGTTAACGTTTTTTTATTTTGCCTGTAACAGATCGTCCAGAACAGAGGCGGCTTTGCGGTCAACGCTCTGTAACTGATGGCTGTATATGTTCATGGTGGTGCTTGTTTGTGCGTGTCCAAGTCTGCCGGAAACCGTCCGGACATCAACGTTCTGACTGATCAGAAGCGTTGCGGATGTGTGCCGCAGACCGTGTAAGGGTATCCTGGGTAACGGTAGGGCATCCGGCGGCAGTGAGTCGTTATATCTCTTGATGATCTTCTGAAAGGTCGCATAAGGTGTGGATGGGTACATCTGCGAGCCGTTGTCTTGCGTAAAGATATAGTTATCACCCTTCCAGTACGTCCCAAGGCTGAGGCGGTAAAGGAGCTGCTGCCGTCTGTGTTCCCTCAGAAGTTCCACCACACTTGCCGGGATCGACACCGCACGCACCGAACTAGAGTTCTTTGGCTGTTTTGTGATCGGTTTACCGCCAACTAATCCAGTACTCTTTGTTATGCTCACAGTGCCCTCGATCAGGTCAACGTCCGACCATTCCAGGGCGATCAGTTCGCCACGCCTTAAGCCGCAGAACAGAGCCATGTGGAAGAAAACTTTATGCTGTAAGGATATTTTGCCCTCCTGGTAGTCCTGATCCAGGGCAGAAAGAAAAGCTTCTGTCTCTTCCAGCGTAAAGAATTTGATGCTTTCGGACTGCTGCACCTTTGGCAGGGTGACACGCTCACAGGGATTGTCAAGCAGTACGTTCCACTTAACCGCCGTACTCATTACACTGCTGACTGTGGCGTGTGTCCGGCGGATCGTGGCAGGAGAGTAGCCGCCCGGGTTGCCGTCCTTACGTTCCGTTGCCATTGCATTATATAATTTATTCAGGTGCAGGGGCTGGACTTTTGCAAGCTTGATACTGCCGATCACCGGGAAGACGTGTTGCTCCAAAAGGATTCTGTGAGCTTCTACGGTGGCAGCAGTCAAATGCTGTTCTGCATATTCATTCAGCCACGTGCAGGCAAATGCATAAAAAGTCATTTTTTCCCCATCAAGGTATTTGCCGGACTTCACTTTTTCTTCAAACTCTATCGCAAATTTTTCCAGTGCTTTCTGATTCTGCCGCTCTGTCCTTGCCGGATCGGGGCGAAAGGTCGCCGTCTCTATGATCTGTTTCCCGTTCCTGTCCCTGCCGTTGCTTACCGCTATACGGTAGTTGTTCCCACGTTTTGTTATACTTGCCATTGTAAATATCTTCCTTCCTCTTTGCGTGGCGGTGCGTGAGTGAAGTTTAAGACATTTTCCAGCGTTTTTCAACTGCTGCCGGTCTGATCAGAGTTCAAAAAGTTACAGATACCAGCAATTAGTTGACGTAACTATTGATTTATAGTAAACTCATAGATGCCAAAAAAATGAAGCGGCTTATAGCCGTGCCTGTTATGGTGCATAAGAGAAGTAAATCAAAGAAGCTTCAACCCTTAATCCTCGTGGTTGGGGCTTTTTTGTTGCCTTTTTCGCCGGCGAAACGGTGGAACATTTTTGATACACCCTTTTCCAATCCACATTTTTTCCATGAAAATAATGAGCGTGTAGTTTGTTACTGCATGGGGTCGAGTTTTGCGACCTCATTTTTGTTGACACGATACGCACGTATAAGGTTTACTTCCCAAAAATGGGAAGCGGTTTTACTCATTTTTGAGTAAAAGACCTGGAATCGTGTTTTGCTCATTTTTGAGCAAAAGCATCTGGTAGAACGTTTTGTTATGCCAGCCTGATCCGGAATAGATCTGCAGGTGATGGGGTGTTTATCCCGTCAGCTTTTTCCATTTTTGGAAGAAAGTATCTCAGGTACCGTTTTACTACCTCAGCTATTCCCATTCATCCGGATTGTGCATAATATCATCAGCGTTTTTCTTTTCTTCCGGTGTTGCCCCTCGGTCATTGGCGGCATTCAGGGCTTCCGGTTCGTCCCGATCGGGTGGGGCGGTGCTGGTTGGGAGATCATCCCCCAGTCTGTACTCTAAGTCTTTTCTCTTTTTAGCGAGTTCGTCCCATAAGTCTTGGTTTACTGATAAGTTATCTGTAAATTGATCAATTCGGTTTTGATCGTCTTTGTTTAAATTCACATAGGTTTTAAAATGTTCTATTTCATTGTCAGAAAAAGCTTTTTTCATGTCAACAAAAGCTTGATCCCAACCTATTTTCCAGAACATATCACCCAACTCATATTCATCAAGCCGCCCTATCAAATCATCAACGGGAGTATTTAAGGCTTTTGCAATTTTTCTCAAGTACTCAAGTTTCAAAGATTCTACCGGCTTATCTGCTAGAGAATACAATGTTGTTGCAGGTATACCAGTTTTTAGTGCAAGTTCTTTGATGGTTGTGTTATAGCGTTCTGTAATTTTTCTTATTGAGATATATTCATTCATAGTGTTTACCTCCATATTTCTATTAAAACACGAAAATATATAAAAGTAAAGTGGACGATTACGGAAAAACAAAAAAACATATTGACAAATACGAAAAACCGTACTATGATTTACTACGAAATTACATAAAATTGTAACACGAAAACGTGTACGCAGAAAGTGAGGTGAGAACATGAAAGCAGATAGAAGAAAAGTAGAGGTTGTTATGGCAAGAAAATGTATCAGTCTGCCAGATCTGCAAGAAGCTACGCAGATGCCAAAGTCAACTATCATGAAGGTTCTGAAAGGCAAGAACGTGCTTCCGGCAACGCTGGGAAAAGTGGCAGCAGGTCTGAAAGTCGATGTAACTGACATTATCGAAAATTAAACACTGTGGCGGTGCGTGGGTGAGGTCTAAGACCGGAAAGGGGCAGAAGCATGACAGACCAGCAGGTTTTGAGATACACACAGCTGTGTAAGCGTAGAATGGACATTCTGTTGCACTCTGGTACGTCCTGGTTGCCGGAATATGAAACAGAGCTTAAAAGCATCGACCAGGAATTAAAAGAGCTGTCAGAGGTAAAAGAAGCAGCACACAGGGCAAGAGAAAGGAGAGTGAAAGCATGAGAGCAAGAGCGTTATTGATTGAGGCACTTGTGGGGGGCACATCGGCAGCAGCGGCGGCAGGTGCGTTTTGCTGGATGGTCAAGTATACCGTGTTAGGCGAAGCAGATATGATCGTCATAGCGGCGGCGGTTTGGCTTTGGGTAGCCTGTAAGCTTCTTACATGGGCAAACCGCAGAAATACACACGTAGCATAGACAAACACCTCACAGGGCAAAAAAAGTGTCACAGAGGCATAACAGAAAGGAGAATAAGCAAATGACAATTCCAACAATGGTAAGTATCAAAGAAGCAAGCAAACAGACCGGCATTAGCTACGAGTTTATCCGCCAGTTGATCCGAGAAAGAAAAATCATCTATGTGCGTGCTGGTGTAAAGTTCCTGGTGAACATGGAGAGCTTAGTGGAGTACTTAAGCACAGGTGAGCAGCATGACAGTGCAGCAGATCAGGAACGAGCTTAAGGCGATCACGGCAGCAGTTAAGCGGCACGAGTGGACGCTGGAAGTATTCGAGCGTACAGAGGCGATTTTATATTATCAAGGCGGCGATATCTTCAACACCTTAAGACGGGAGCTGCTGCCGGAAGAATACGGAGCCTTTGACCGTGCATTTTGTAACCATTTCCGTCCGGATCTCACAGAGCTGGCGGACTGGATCGGCAGAAAAAGAAAGGAGGAAGAATGGAGACAGAAGAAAGCAGAGATCTTGAAGCAGAAGCAGCGGAGCTTGAGGAAAGAGAGCGAACTCTTGAAGCAAGAAAAAGAGATCTTGAGGCAGAAAAGAAAGCTCTTAGAGCAGAAGCAGCAAGCCTCGAAGGTGCAGAAGTAAAGTCTAAAAAGCCGGATAAGGTAACGCTTGTAAGCGTGAGCAATGTAGAAGAAGAGGAAATTAATTGGCTTTACCCTCCATATGTGCCACGTGGGAAAATAACCTTATGTGCAGCATATCCGGGAACCGGTAAAACTTACTTGTTGTGCTATATGGCGGCGTGTGTATCGACTGGAAGAAGCTTTTTCAACCTGATACCGTTCAAGGACGAGCCGGGCAAAGTAATCTATCTTACCTCAGAGGATGGCATAGGGGACACGATCAAGAAACGTCTGAGGATATGCGGGGCAAATACCGACAACGTTTTTACAGTGCCAGACGGACAGAACAACCTTTTATTTGATAGTCCGGAGATAGAGGAGTTCATAAAGCAGATAAAACCGGCTTTGATGATCTTTGACCCTTTTCAATCGTACATAGGAAAAGAAGTGGACATGAACGCAGCCAACAAGACAAGGGAGCGGCTGAACTGCATTGTTTCGCTTGCTCAGAAGTATAACGTTGCTGTGGTTATCATATGCCATTTTAACAAGAATGGCAAAGGGGACGCTATCACAAGAGTAATGGGTTCTACGGACATCATGGGTATCTGCCGAAGCTATATCGCACTCGGAAATGTCCCGGGCGAAGAAGATATAAAGTATATGTCGCATGAGAAGTCGAGCCTCGAGCGAAAAGGAAAGACCATACTTTTCGAAATAGATCCAGACAGGGGCGGTATCGTGTACGTTGGAGAAAATACACTTTCTATGGATGATTACACGGCTATTCGGAATAAGAAGCGAGCAAAAGACGCACCAGCACTGGAAGGGGCAAAGCAATTTATCATTGACCAGATGCCAGACGGCAGCAGGTTAGCGTCTGAGATTGTGACATTAGCGAAAGCAAGACATATTTCCGAGAGATCATTAAGAAGAGCACGTGAAGAGTTGCAAATCATCGTACAAAAAACGAAAGAATTTCCACCGAAAAGTTTATGGGTTCTTCCGGAAAAAGCAGGGCAACCAGAAGAACCGCAGGCAGTGCAAGAAACCTTACCCCTTTAGATACATCGCCTTACATGACCAGTACGCAAAAAAAAAAGTAAAATCAATACTTCTACGTACTTGACCAAAGTGGTCAAGTACGACAGTACGTGGTGTGGACATATACATGTACTTGCTCATTTTGGACAAGTACGTAGAAGCCTTATAAAATCAAGGTTTTTGCCGTACTTGCCACGTAAGGAAGTTCGCCCGGGTATGGTCAGCTATACGAAAGAGAGGATAAACACATGACAGGAATAGGCGAAAGAATCAAAGCCAGACGTAAAGAGCTGGGAATGACGCAGGAAGAGCTTGCAAAGAAGCTTGGAGTTACACAACAAAGCTTTGCACAGTATGAGAACAACAAAAGAAACCCTAAAATTGAAACGATTGAGAAAATAGCAAAAGAGCTCAGTACAACCGCATTTTGTTTGATGGGATTGGAAGAACCAACGCAACCAAAAAAGAACACAAGCGGGATGAAATACGCCAAGATCAGAAAAATCAGAAACCAGCTTGAACGATGCAGATATGTCGTTATGTCCGCAGAAGCGAAGATTAAGAGAGTGGAGCCGCTCAGTCAGGAATTTGAGCAGACAGTGCAACTGATCCAGGACACGAAAGAGCAGGTCAATAATCTGGTATGGCAGGAACTGAGATGCAAAGAAGAATTACGGGCAGAGAAACAGCAGGAGCGAAAGCAAGACCCACAGTGGGTAAATGAGTAGCAACGAACAAAGAACAAACAAAGAGAACCGGACAGGATACCGGCACAAGGAGGATAACATGGAGAACAGAGAAACACCGTCACCGATGCCATCACCATACATGGCAGTAAAACTTTTCAGAGCAATGAGCAAAGCAAGCTGGGATCAGGTCAGACGCTTGTACCTGGTGGCATTTGCTGGGATGTTTGCAGACCAGCAGCCAGAACCAGAGCCATACAGAGACCGTACGCTTACCCTGCTGATGCATTTGGAAGACCAGGAAGCATGGAAGAAGATTTATACAACGGTTAAAACATTGACAGACGAAGTATTTGAATAAGCACAAGGAGGCAATATGGAATACATAAAAGAACCATTTTCAACAACGGAGATGGTAGCAGAAATTTTTAAGGCAATGAGCGAGGCGAGCGGCAGAGGTGTTAGCTGCCTGTATCAGGTCGCATTTTCTGGCGGACTGCTGCCGAAGCAGAAACCGGAACAGTACAAAGACGACACACTGATCATGTTGCAGCACATTAAAGACCCGGAGGACTGGGAAAAGATATATAAACTTGTGAATGTGTTGTGGATCAAGGAAGCTACTTACAGAACCGTAGAGTTAGAAAAAGGAGTGAAGAAAGCATGATGAAGCGAGAGGGAAGCGTGAGAACGCTGGAAATTATCAAAGAAGGTGCGGACACCGCAGGAGGGTGCACGATCAGCCTGGAACAAGCAGAGAGAGCAATGGAAATTGAACATCTTGAGCGAATTGCAGACGCTCTCGAAGGCATTAGCGGACACCTCAGCCGCCTTACAAGCTGTATCGGCAGCAGTGGAGCGTTCTGCATCGCTGGGGACGTTCTGTTGGACAAGGAATAGTAAACACAGAATAGCCGTCCTGCTGCCAGAATAGCACAGGGCGGCGGAAAGGGCAAGGACAAAAAAGATGATGAAGGGTAAGACGATCGTAGACACAGAGAAATTACAAGAGCTTCTGAAGCTGGCAAGAGCGTTTGAGAATTCACTTTCAGCGGCAGAAATTGCAACAGAGAACGGGGAACTGATGGCGAGTGACTTAAGCGAGAGAATGGCAGAGACAAAAGAAGATTACATGAAAAAGCATGAATACAACCGTAACCGGATCAGCAGCAACATTATTGCTGATTACGCACGAGATGCACTCCTTAGCGTCAGAGAAATGGGGGGGCAATATTACAATATCATAAAAGTATTGGAGTCTCTGGCAATTAGTGAACACGGTAACACGCATGAACAGACAGAGTAAAGGTGCCTTCCTGTGAGCCTTTGGCGGTGCGATCAGGACGCACCGGAGCTGTTGAAGTCGAAGGGAAGTCGAGAAAAGACAAGAACAAGAGTGAAAAGGTTCGCAGTTGTATGCGAGCGTTCGGAAACAATAACGAGCGTTCGCAATGTTCCGGAGCGGAACGAAAGGGGCAGGCGTGCGGATGCTGACCGGGTAAAACACCGACTCAGCGTTCGCAACGTTCCAAAACCACGAATAGAGCTGCTGCCCTTCCGGAACCGTTACCAGAGGCAGACGGACGGCAGCAGGGCGTAAACAAATTAACACCCCAAAAGGGGCTGGCAGAAATGGTGGAGACATGCAGGCATTGTCCGGAGATTGTCCGGAATGTCAGACCATCAAAAGGGGTCACCAGAACAATGACACCTCGCAGGATGCTAACAAATGCTAAGGTTTAAAATATAATGGGGGTCGCAAATCGCTATCCCCTTGCCACAGATTGAAAGCAAGAAGGGGTGAACGGAACGGGCAGACCTTTGCAGGGGAGTCGAACCGGTCTACCCCCTTGGATGTTGAGAAATGTCAAGGTTCTGGTAGGAAATCCCAGAACCGGAAAGGAGAGGCTAGTGGGTGCAAAAATAAAAATCAGCTACGAGAAACCGGAAGAGTTGAAGCAGATCGTTGCCATGCTGTCACCGGTCATGCGTTCCTGCAAGGTCGCAAAAGGGCAGCAGGGACGTTATAAAAAGGCTTATGTGGAAATAGAGGGCATAGTGGATAATATGCCGCAGGAAAACGAATAATAGACAGGAGAGCAGCCGGAAAAGCTGCTTTCTTTTTTTACAGAATAATACGTATAATAAGTATAAAATACCTTGACAATACGTGCAACACGTACTATAATAGACGGTGTAAGGGAGGTGCACATGCGTTACAGAGAAATTGACAAGATACTGAGGGCTGACGGTTGGTGTGAAGTGAAACAAGTTGGATCACATCACCAATACAAACACCCGACTAAACCGGGAAAGGTTACAGTACCGGGACACGCAGGGAAAGACCTGAACCCGACAACAGTAAAATCAATCTTGAAACAGGCGGGGCTGGCATAAAGCCCCAGCCTCCCCAAGAAAAGGAGTGATGATAGATGAAATTAGTTTACCCGGCATTATTTACACCTTTTGAAGATGGCAGCGGTGGTTATACGGTCGAATTTCCAGACCTTCCGGGATGCGTGACCGAGGGCGAGGACATGGCAGAAGCCTTATTCATGGCAGAAGATGCGGCGAGTGGCTGGGTTCTGACCGAGCTGGAAGACGGCAACCCGGTGCCTCATGCTTCGCTGATCCAGGACGTAGAAGCCGAAGCCGGGCAGTTTGTCAGCCTGGTTGCCCTGGATATGGACGCATATGCAGCAAAATACGGCAGTAATGCCGTAAAGAAAACCCTTACCATTCCGGCATGGCTTAACACTTTCGTAGAGCAGAACGGCATAAGCTGTTCTAAGGTACTGCAAGAAGCTCTTGGAAAAATGGCACAGGCAAGACAATAAAAGCTTGTACAGAGCCACTGAGTACGTTATAATAGGGGCAGAAGTACCCCGGTTATACGGCACAGAGCCATAAACGGAAGCTTAACAAGCGTGGGAATGAACAGGACTCAAGCAGAGTCGGTTTGTTCCTACGCTTTTTTTGTTTCCGTGCCGGGGCAATATTACAGATCAGAAAGGACAAGGTAGAGACTATGACAAACGAGATGCTTACAAGAGAAGTAGCGAACATTTCAACAGACGTGCTCAGCGGATTAGGCAAGCTGGTAAGTGCATATAAAGCGTATGCGGAGACACTGGCAGCAGTACAGAGACAGATCGAATACACGAAAGAATATAAAGAGAAGCAGACGCAGACGGCAAGAGAGAATCTTGTCAGAAAGACCGCCGGAACGTGCGACACGATCAGGATTCAGCTTGAAAGCCTTGAAAACACCGTGAACAGTCTGGATCAGACGCTTAACGTTGCGGATCCGGAGCTTATGCCGTGCGTTGGACTCCTGGCAAACAGTCCGGAAGCACTGCCTTTGGAGCTGATCGGAAGCGTAGCGGAGAAGTTCAAGGGTAACAGGCTTGCACTCCTGGCATTGGCAGCAGTTGCAAAGGAGAATAACAAGAGCTTCCTGGAAGGAAAAGCCGTGGACGGGTCAGGAGCGGTCAAACAGATCAGAAATAAGTTTGATATGCTGGCAGACGGCTACCCGAAAACGCTGCACCTGCTGCCGGAAGTAAAAAACGACCTGGTGAAGCTGTGCGAAGCATACGGGCATGAGATCGAGGATGCGGCAGACACTTATCTTGGTGCAGATTATGGCGATATCGTCAACTTGATCATGAGAGAGGCGGCAGGCTTATAAGCCGATCGGAAACAGCGAGACAGCCCCGGACAGAAGTTCCGGGGCTTTCTTTATATGCGGAGGTGGCGAACATGGGAGAGGAAAACGTGACAAACGAGCAGCTTGTGGCACGGATCCAGGCAGGCGTGGACGTTCCAGGCAATATGCTGAGGCTCTGGCAGCAGAATCGGGGATATATTGCACTGGTGGCAAAGAATTACCAGGCATTCGAGGACATCGAGGACTTGAAGCAGGAGGGGTATATAGGGCTTTGCAGGGCGGTAGATGAGTATAAGCCGCAGGAGGGCGTAGCTTTTATGACCTATGCCGGTTACTGGATCCGGCAGCAGATGCAGAGATATGTAGAGAACTGTAGTTCTGTGGTGCGTGTGCCATCCCATGCAAGGGAGAAGATCCGGAAACAAGAGAAACTTGCTAGTGAATGGCAAAAAAAATTTGGCAACAGACCGGAAGTGCGGCAGTATACATGGGATACGCAAAGTAATATTATAGAGCTTGCCAGGAGTGCCAGTAAGGGCAGAATACGAAGCCTTGATGCGAGCGTGGGAGAAGATGGAGAGTGCACGGCGGGTGATCTGCTGCCGGGAACGGCTGACGTTGAGGGGGACGTGCTGGACAGGGTAGAGCAGGAAGAGCTGAGGGCGGTACTGTGGGGAACGGTGGACACGTTGCCGGAGAAACAGGCAGCAGCTATCCGGATGCGGTACCAGCAGAGTCGCACACTCAAACAGATCGGCGAAGAACTAGGCTGTTCGGTGGAGATGGCAAGGACGCACGAGAGAAAGGCACTCAGGGAGCTTAGAAAGCCGTCAAGGGCGAAGAAGCTCAGGCCGTTCTTTCCGGAAGCTGACCGGCAGCGGATCTATTCCAGGGCGATCAGCGGCACCGGCTTGAGCAGCTTCGAACATTCCTGGACAAGTGCCACGGAAAGGGAAGCACTTAAGGAGCTGTAATTTGGTTAACATTTGGTTAACAACAGCTTGCAAAATTATCAAAAACCGTGCTATAGTAGCCACATTGGCAAAGAAACAGGATAGAAAAAAGCTTTATTTTCCGCAATTCTTGGAAGCTGGCAAAGAATACAAAAATGATTAAATTTCACTCGTAATGAAGGGGTCGAGGGTTCAAGTCCCTTTTCCAGCTTGACAGAAAAAGCCCGAAAATACGGAAAAAACAAAAGAAAGAGCATCCTGTGAAAGGGTGCTCTTTCTTATAATTGACTAAGATTTGACTAACATTTTTTTATACATGTATATAAGAATCGAAACGATTAAACTGGCTGTTGTCAGAATATAGAAAGCGAGCGATAACATGAAAATATTAATCACAGGTGCTCATGGTTTTGTGGGCAATCGTCTGATGCAGGATCTGGATGATACGGTTGCGGCACCGTCCATGCGAGGTATGAGCGAAGAACAGATCCGAAACATGATTGAGAAAAGCAGAGCAGACGTTATCATCCATACAGCAGCAATCTCAGATGTCGGGACGTGTGAAAAAGATCCGGGGGCATCTTATGAAGCAAATGTGCGTCTGCCGTTGTTTCTGGCAAAAGCAGCGAAAGAACAAAAATTGATCTGTTTCAGTTCGGATCAGGTATACCGCGGATGTGCAGGTGAAGGACCATATAAGGAAGAGGATGCCAGTCCCTGTAATGTTTACGGCAGGCATAAGCTGGAGATGGAACAGAGGGTTATGGATGTGAAGCCGGATGCGGTGATGCTGCGGGCAGAGTGGATGTATGATTATCCGGCAGAAAGGTCAAATTATCTTCGTATGCTGTTAAACGAAAAGCAGGTTCTGACGTTTGGAAAACAGTACCGGGGGATCACCTATCTTCGTGAAGTTGCAGAAAATATGCCGAAGATTTTTATGCTTCCGGGAGGCGTTTACAATTTTGGAAGTGAAACGAAGCAGACGATGTATGATATCACCTGTGAAATGCTGCACTTCCTGAAAAGTGACAGGAAACCGGAAGAAGTGCCGCCGGCACATAATCTGTGGATGGACTGTACAAAAGCAAAGGAGAGAGGAATCCTTTTCAGTGATGCGAAGGAAGGGCTGAAACGATGCCTGAAAGATTATCATTTAACAAAAGACAGGGAATAATAGAACCGGGGATTTCTCACACGAGAAATCCCCGGTCTTTTATACAGAATCAATCAGAAATAAGCATACTTTCTGAGATGATCTGCAGATAGTTCATGTTTTGTGCAAATCTTTTACAATGCGATGGAATATCCGCTTTCATAAACCTGCCCATCGACAGAAAGGTAAATATCCCAGGTCTTGCCTTCCAGAGCAACCGGGGAAACCCATCCGGAAACGGTAACTTTTGTTGCATCGTCACCGGCAGTGCCATACTGGGTCAGTGCGTAAGCTTTTGTCTCATCTCCGCTTACTAAGATCACGTAAGCATCTTCCAGTGCATCGGAAGCTTTGTCTGTAGTGTACGCACCTTTCAAAGAGAATTTCGCATCATCCAGGGTAAATTCCCAGCCATCCGGAAGTGCTGCAGCATCATCAAGCGGTGCAGTGTAATCTGCGGTGGCAGTTTCGCCAAGTGTTCCAAGCAGCTCGCCTTTTGCATTTACATCAAGTGTGGCTCCTTCGGTATAGAGCGTCAGGCGGAGAGAACGGTAAGTCAGGGACGCATAAGTATCGCCGGAGATCAGAATCTCGTAAGCAAGTGTGCCGTTTGATACCTGGTCGATATGGGTGCGTTTGATCAGTCCCTGCTTCATCATGTCGGTCGGATAGTGATCATAGCGGTTGTTTTCTTCATCATAGAGGTTGGCACCGGCTGTGATCCAGAGCTGGTCTTTTGTGCCATCCAGGGAAATCACACCGGAGATCCAGTCAGAATACCACTCTGGTCCGCGTTCTTTTCCATACTCAAAGACCTGTTCGATTGTCATATCATCGGTGTTGATATGGTAAACGACAGCTCTGGAGTAGATATCATCGCCGGAAACACGGTTGTCATTATCGCTTAATTTTACTTTTGCAGTACCATTGTCAAACATCATAATATCACCGTTATCAAGCATAGTGATCTGATGCTGTGCATACTGCCATTCAAAATCATCACCGGTCGGGGTGAAGAAATATTTTTTATCTACGCCATTCCAGTTGGCAGGATCACCGAGGATCCAGGCAAGAGATTTGTCCGATTTGTGGATGGCGATGATCGCATCTTTATGGCGTGCAGAAAGCAGAACCAGATCATTTTTCTCATCGTACCACAGAGAATTATTATGGAACCAGTCGATTTCATCGGAACCGTCGGTTGCGATCGAAGCGGACTGTCCGTCTTCTTTGTCGATCGCATCGGCAGCGTTAAATTCCCAGACAACCTCGCCGCTTTCACGGTCGATCTCCACAACATAATCTTCTACGGTGGAAAGATCCGGACTGTCTCCGGCAACCAGCAGATTGCCGTCCGGCAGTTCCTGGAAATCGTGGTGCATACCACCCGGGATCATGTACTGGTGATAAATCTTACCGCTCAGATCGATTTCCTGAAGGCCTGCTTTGTAGTACATACTCTTCAGAAGAAAAGAAGTCGGCATCATCAGATGACCATTCTTCAGCTGATGAACGCCAAGTACTCCGCCATCTGTGAAGTACCAGCGGATGTCACCGGCACTGTCCAGTGCGTAGAGCATACCTGCAGAAGAGCAGACAAATGTCAGATTGGAATAATCATAGGCAGAATCATCACTCATGGTTGTCTCGATCGTGCCGACATTGACCTCAGTCTTTTCGGTGGTAACTTCTACGGTTGTGGAAGTGCCATCCTCCAGTGTCAGGACTACTTCTGTCGTATCGCCATTGTACAGCCCGTAGATCGGGACAAGATGATCCGTCGCAGCTTCGAAAGTTCCGGTAATGTCATCTTTTTCATCTTTTCCTTTAACGGTGACCGTGCCGCCAAGCTCTTTGTCCGTGTGGAAGGCAGCGACAGCAGTCAGCGGAGAATTGCCGTAAGGATTGACGATCACATTTGGTTCTTCAAAAGAATATCCGGCGGATGCCTCCTGCTGCAGGGCTTCATCAATGCTGTTCTGTTGCTCAAACAGATCCGTTTTTTCAAGAGAAGCAAAGGAAGCGGTCGTTGCAGATTCATTTTCAGAAACTGTTTCCGAAGAAATGCTTTCTGTTTCACTGTTGTTTGTTGTTTCAGAAGTCGAACCGGCGGAAGAACAGCCGGCGAGCAGAGAAACAGCCAGAGTACAGATGCAAAGACGGGATAAAAGCACTTTGTTTTTCATAAAAACACTCCTTGTATCATGATATATGAGGCAAAAATGCCATAGAGATCATAGTTTCAGGTTCTTGCTTGAACTTCCGAAAAACAATTACTGAAGATCCGGTAATTCACAGGAATAAGTTTCGGATTCAAATGGGTAAGATAAGGTAAGACCGGAAGCATCTTCCTTGATCTCGAAAGCGATCCAGCCTTCGTTGGAACCAAAGTTCAGTTTGGTTCCTGACATACGTGTCATGCCAAGATTGGTCAGGAATTCATCATCAATGCGGGTGTATTCATTTCCGTCGCTGTCGGTCAGTTTCAGGGAAGCCCAGTCGATGACTTCCGTGCTGCCATCTTTGTTGATCTGCATTTTGATCAGATAATAAACGTTTCCGTCAGAAGCTTCCTTCACATAATCATTTGTCTCAACGCCGGTGTATCCAAGGTCAACGCTGACGTTTTCCAGAGATTTGTTCTTTTCCAGTTTTTCGACAACGAACTGCCATCCGGCAACCGTGGTATCGGAGATATCAGCGGCAGCTTCGGTTGCTGTCACATTTTCAGAAGATGCCTCGGTATCAGCAGCCTCAGATTCAGCAGCTGTCTCGGAATGGTCAGCAGTTTCAGATTCTGCGGCACTTTCAGTTGCAACGACTGAATCGGCAGCAGAACGGGAAGAAGCGGTTGTACCGGCGTTGTCAAGATTTGAGCATCCGGTCAGTGCAGACGCACAGAACAGTGTGGCACACAGTAGCATAGCAATTTTTTTCTTCATAATAAAAGACCTCATTTCTTATTAATTAATAAATTTCGGAAACTATTTACAGGGCATCTGTTGCCCCCGACATCATGGAAAATCTGCTCATGATGCTGCGGGCAGAAGATGCCGTAAAGGATTAGGAATCCGCAGATATTTTAACACAAAGCATAAGAAAATACCACGTTATCATAAGATAAAAAAGTGAGAAAAAAATGGAGAAATCTCAGTTGTTTACCAGTAAAGAGTGACAAACACAGCAAAAAGCGACAAACAAAAGAGAAAGAAAATGAAAAAAATATAAAGTCGTTGACAGATACCGGGCAGGGTGCTATATTCTCGTTGAACAAATGTTGAACGAAAAGTTACAGGAGGTGTGAAAATGAGCAGTCAGGGGACAAAAAATCAGAGACAGGAGCAGGCGGCGGCAACCAGACAGAAACTGCTCACATCGGCACAACATCTGTTTGCACAAAATGGTTATAAAGGAACGACGGTCCGTATGATCAACCGCAGTGTGGATCTGGCGGACGGACTTCTGTATCATTATTTTCCAGGTGGGAAAAAAGAAATTTTCAAAGAAGTCATCACCGGCAATATGCAGGAAATGTTTCAGGAGCTTCAGGAGCCGGAAAAGCAGGATGTATACGAAAAACTGCCGCTGGATGCGGCATTGGATGCAGCCTATATCAATTTTATGACGGTGATCGATGAGCATTTGGAATTTATCCGCATGATGGTGCGTGAGAACGGTGTCAGGGAATTTCTGTCAGAAGAAGAGGTCAGAAGCATCTGGAAGAACCGGATTCCGTGGCTGCCGACACTTCTGAAAAGAAAGATGGAAGCCGGGGAAGTCAAAGAAATGGATTTTGAGATGGCAGCCCTTTCCGTAAATTCTATTCTGATGCATTATGTGATGAAACGCGTTACCGATACCGGACACAGTACACTGGATGACAAGGCCTGGAGAAAGCGGCTGGTCGATTATCAGGTAAGTGTCTGGTCTGTGGAAAAACAGCCGGAAAATGAAAAAGAGCAAGAATAAAAAATACCGGAAAAAATCTGGAAGATAAAGAAGAAAGAAAGGTGAATCATATGTGGCATTTGTTGAAAGATATGCGAAAGAAGGACAAAGGACTTGCGTTTCTTGCCGTTCTTCTGATCGCAGGTCAGGTGTTTCTGGATCTGAAACTGCCGGACTATACAAAAGAAATCACCGTTCTGATCAGTTCTGAGAGCAATACGATCTCAGATTATCTGTTATCAGGCGGGAAGATGCTGGCATGTGCACTCGGAAGTGCCCTGCTGGCGGTGATCGTCGGTTATCTGGCTGCAAAGATTGCAGCAGATTTCAGTTATGATGTCAGAGGAAAAGTATTCCATAAGGTATTTGATTTTGGGGCGGGCGAGATCAGCAAATTTTCTACCTCAAGCCTGATCACACGTACGACAAACGATATCACGCAGATCCAGATGCTCGTAGCCATGGGACTGCAGGTGATGATCAAAGCACCGATCATGGCAGCTTGGGCGATCGTGAAGATTGTCGGCAAGAGCTGGCAGTTATCCGTTCTGACGGCATCAGCAGTTGTGCTGATCATGGTCGTGATCGGAACCCTGATGGCAGTGTTGCTTCCGAAATTCAAGACTGTACAGAAACAGGTCGATGATGTCAACCGTGTGACCCGCGAGAATCTGACCGGACTGAAAGTGGTCCGTGCATTCAATGCCGAAAAATATCAGGAAGACAAATTCGAAAACGTCAACGAAAATCTGATGAAAACGCAGATGTTCACCATGCGTGGCATGGCATTTCTGTTCCCGGTGATGATTTTTGTACAGAGTGCATTATCTCTTGGTATTTACTGGCTGGGAGCAAAACTGGTTGATGACATTTCAATTCCGTTAAACGGAACAATGACGGAAATATTCACGGCCATCGGTTCAAGGGCGGATATGCTTGGTGATGTAGTGGCATTTAATTCCTATGCCCTGTATGTAGTTATGGCATTTGTGCTGCTGCTTATGATTTTTGTCATGCTGCCAAGAGCACAGGTATCTGCAGGCCGTATCAATGAAGTGCTGAACTCCGATATCGCAGTCAGAGAAGGAAAAGATGACGGCAGACAGACGGAAGAAAAAGGCAGCATCACATTCAACGATGTGTCCTTCCGCTATCCGGGAGCCGCAGAAAACTGTCTGGAACACATCAGTTTCCAGGTAAACCAGGGCGAGACACTTGCCATCATCGGAGCGACCGGTTCCGGAAAATCAACGCTTGCAGGTCTGGCAGCAAGACTTTACGATGCCAGCGAGGGCGAAGTGCTGATTGATGGCAAAAATGTAAAAGATTACAGTTTCCGCGGACTGTATGACAAGATGGGATATGTTACACAGAAAGCAGTCCTGTTCTCCGATACGATCGAAGGAAACGTTGCGTTTGGTGAGGCGGCACAAGCGATCACCGAAGGGGATGTAAAGAAAGCCATCGATATCTCGCAGGCACAGGAATTTATTGATAAAATGGAAGAAGGTCTTTACAGCCATATCGCACAGAGCGGCGGCAATGTTTCCGGAGGTCAGAAACAGCGACTTTCGATCGCCCGTGCAATCGCCAGAAATCCGGAAATCCTGATTTTTGATGATTCGTTTTCAGCCCTGGATTATAAAACAGATAAAGAACTGCGAAGAAGACTTTCCACCGACCTGAAAGGTACCACCTGCGTGATCGTGGCACAGCGTATTGGAACGATCCGCCACGCCGATAAGATCATCGTACTCGATGACGGAAAGATGGCAGGTATCGGAACCCATGAAGAACTGATGAAAAATTGTGAAGTTTATCAGGAAATTGCTTTATCTCAGCTTTCAAAAGCGGAACTTGCGTAAAGGAGATGCGGAATCATGCATAAAAAAAGACAAAAACCAAAGAATCTGAAAGCCGCATTGAGCAATCTGTTCTCTTACTGCAAAAAAGAAGCAGGTATCATTTTATTTGCACTGATCATGGCGGCATTAGGTGCAGTTCTGACGATCGCAGGACCGAATCAGATCAGTAAGATCACAGATTATATATATAACGGACTGACCGGCGGGATTTCCACCGAAGCAGTCCAGGAAGACATCCAGAAACAGATCCAGTCCGGACAGATCAACATCATGGACTATCTGCCGGAGGGAACCGATCCGTCAAGTATTGATTTTCAGAATCTCGACCTGACGGACAAAAACTCCGAGCTTGCACAGAACATCGTGAACAACATCCGTTTAAGCGATGAGTTCCGGGCAGCCCATCAGGATGACGGCATCGATATGAACGGCATTTTCAAAGTGGCAGTTTTTCTTCTCGGACTGTATCTGATCAGTGCCCTGTGCAGTTTCTCACAGCACTTTATCATGGCAACGGTGACACAGAAACTTTCCAAGCGTATGCGAAAAGATATTGACGGAAAGATCAACCGCCTGCCACTGAAGTATTTCTCAGAACATTCATATGGAGATGTGCTCTCCCGTGTGACGAACGATGTGGACACGATCGGTCAGGCATTTTCTAACAGCCTTGCAGCAATCGTATCAGCAGCGGCACAGTTTATCGGCTGCCTGATCATGATGTATTACACCAACTGGATCCTCGGAACGACCACTGTTGTGACCACACTGCTTGGTCTGGTGCTGATGGTGCTGATCATGAAACACTCCCAGCGCTACTTCACCGACCGCCAGAGAAGTCTTGGTGAGCTGAACGGCTACATCGAAGAAATGTATGCCGGTCATGATGTGATCCGTATTTCCGGAGCAGAGGGACAAGTCAGAGAACGTTTCGAAAAATTAAACGGAGATGTCAGAACGGCAAACTACAAATCACAGTTCTTATCCGGACTGATGCAGCCGCTGATGACGTTTATCGGAAACTTCGGCTATGTGGCAGTCTGCATCATCGGTGCCCTGCTCGTTATGAAAGGTCAGATCACCTTTGGCGTGATCACGGCATTCCTGATCTATGTGCGTCTGTTTGAACAGCCGCTGCGTCAGATCTCCCAGGGTATGACAAACATCCAGTCCGCGGCAGCCGCTTCCGAGCGAGTTTTTGAGTTCCTTTCCGAGGAAGAGCTGGAAGATGAGTCTGCAAAGATGGCAAATGTAGAAGAAGTAGAGGGCGATGTGGTATTCTCCCATGTGAAATTTTCCTACCCGAGCGTGCCGGACAAAGAAATCATCCACGATTTCTCCGTTCACGTAAAACCGGGACAGAAAGCAGCCATCGTCGGTCCGACCGGTGCCGGAAAAACGACACTTGTCAACCTGCTGATGCGATTCTTTGAGCCAACCGGCGGTACCATTACGATTGACGGTGTGGACACAAAAGATATGACAAGAGAAAATGTCCACAGAAAATTCGGCATGGTGCTCCAGGACACCTGGCTGTTCGAGGGCAGTGTGCGTGAGAATCTTCTATATAATAATGAAAATGTATCCGAAGAAACGATGATAAATGCCTGCAAGGCGTGTGGCATCCACAGCTTCATCAAAGCACTGCCGCAGGGCTATGATACCATTCTGACAGACAATACTTCGATTTCAGCCGGACAGAAACAGCTGCTCACGATCGCAAGGGCAATGATCCAGAACAGCCCGATGCTGATCCTTGATGAGGCAACCTCAAGCGTCGATACGAGAACGGAGCTTCTGACCCAGAGGGCGATGGATCAGCTGACTCAGAAACGAACCAGTTTTGTGATTGCACACCGCCTGTCCACGATCAAGAATGCGGATATCATCCTGGTCATGCGTGACGGTGACATTGTAGAGCAGGGAAATCATGAAGAACTTCTGGCAAAAGGCGGATTCTATGCAGATCTGTATACCAGCCAGTTTGAACAAAGTGAGGTACAGGCATAATGAGAGGAAAAACGATCGTAATTGACAGAGAATACGGAAGCGGCGGCCGGGAGGTCGCAAAGCTTCTCTCAGAGAAACTTGGAATCCCGTTTTATGACGGTGAACTGCTGGTACTTGCCAGCGAAAAATACGGCATTGACCTTGGCATGATGAAAGATTACGACGAGAAACGTATGGGAAGCATCCTGTACAGTATTGCCATGGCGACCAGCTATGCCAGCGATTTTGACAAGATCACAAAACCATATGAGATCTACGAGGCTCAGGCAAAAGTCATGCGTCAGCTGGTGTCTGAAGGACCGTGCATTTTTCTTGGAAGATGTGCGGCTGAAATTTTGAAAGACAAAACAGAGCTTTTAAATGTCTTTATCTACAGTAGCGACCAGCATGCAAAAACAGAACGCATCATAAGAGTGGATGGTGTTGCACAGAGCAATGCGGTCACGGAATTACATAAAAGAGATGTTCAGCGGGGCAATTATTATCATTATTTTTCAAAAAAAACCTGGGGTGACCGTAATCATTATGACCTTTGCCTGAATACCGCAGAATTAGGTTATGAGAAAGCGGCAGAGATCCTGGCAGCTGCCGCAAAATAAGACCTCATTTATCAGTGAAGGGATATGGTCTTGCATCTGATATGACTTTCAAGGGATGAAAGAGGTTCCAGATGAGAAATTGTTTCCTTTACATTACTCTGCTTTTTGTATATAATATGGCTGTAAGTTCATACTAACAAGAAAAGAAAAGGAGGCAATAAAATTATGAAAATTTTGTTTTTTGGTGCGAAAAGTTATGACATAAAATCTTTTGATGCGTATCTGGACAAAGAAGAATACAAAGATCTGGATGTTGTATACATTGAGCCGAATCTTACTCCTCAGACAGCAATGCTGGCTGCCGGTTATGAAGCCGTGTGTGCATTCGTAAATATGGACTTGAGTGCGGAGACAATCGATATTTTAAATACATGCAAGGTAAAACTGATCCTGATGCGTTGTGCAGGCTTCAACAACGTAGATCTCGAGAGAGCAAAAGGCTACGGCATGACCGTAACACGCGTACCGAGCTACTCACCGGAAGCCGTTGCAGAGCATGCGATGGCACTGGCTCTGACGGCAAACCGCCACACGCACAAAGCGTACATCAAAGTACGTGAGAACAACTACAGTCTGAACGGACTGATGGGTGTCAACCTCTACAAAAAGACCGCAGGTATCGTCGGAACCGGAAAAATCGGTGCTGCGATGGCACGTATCTGCCACGGATTTGGTATGAAAGTGATCGGCTACGATATGTACCCGAACAAAGATCTGGATTTCGTAGAATATGTTGATCTGGATACGTTGCTTTCACAGTCTGACCTGATCTCCCTTCACTGCCCGTTGATGGAAGAGACACATCACATGATCAATATCGACACGATCCAGAAAATGAAAGACGGTGTGATCCTGGTCAACACCTCAAGAGGCGGACTGATCAAGACAGATGACCTGATCCAGGGAATCCGCGAGAACAAATTCTTTGCCGTTGGTCTGGATGTGTACGAAGAAGAGAACGGTTCCGTTTACGAAGACATGTCCGAGACGATCCTGGAGCACTCAACCGTTGCAAGACTGTTATCCTTCCCGAATGTTATGGTGACATCTCATCAGGCATTCTTTACCGAAGAAGCACTGGCAGCGATCAGTGAAGTGACACTGGATAATGCCATGAGTTATCTGAAAGGCACACCGAACGGAAACGAACTGTAAGGTGCGTTTGCTGAAAGCGGATGACAGAAACAATATGAAATAAAATGATAAAAAATAAGAAGAAAGAGGAATTTTTGAAGAAGAGTTCCACTTTCTTCTTATTTTTGTTTAGGCAGAATACACGTGAAAGCCAGTATTTTGTATACAGAGTGCAGAATCCGGTAAAAAGAGATATGATCCGAAAAATCTGATGAAAAAGGGAGCGTCTGGAAAAATATTTCACTGGATTATAGCAGGAAAGCATGATATACTTACAGACAGTGCAGTTATTTCGCACAGTGAAAAGCAGTATCTGTGAAAGGCTGCAGCATAAAATCAAAAACAAGGAGGATCCAAATGGGAGATTTTAAAGAATGGTTATCGGATAACCTGCGTTATTTCCTGGTCGGTGTTGTCGTGATACTGATCATCGGCGGTTCAATCCTGGGACTGAAGATTTATTCTTCAAAGGTCAATGGAAACAGTGATCCGGCTGTGATCCGTAAAAATACAGAGGCACAGACAGAGACCGGAAAAGAAACTGAGACAAAGAAACAGACTGAAAAAGAAACGAAAAAGCAGACAGAGAAAGAAACGAAAAAACAGACCGAAAAAGAAACCAAAAAACAGACCGAAAAAGCGACAGAAAAGCAGACCGAAAGTTCAACATCTTCCAATGCAGGTACAGACAGTAAAGGAAGTACAGCAGATAACAGCCAAAATGGCAGCAATTCCGCAAACAATGCTTCACAGAACAGTGGCGGCACATACAGTAATGGCTCACAGAGCAGCGACGGTACATATGATAATGCAGGCAATGATGCAACGACCGATGGCAGTGACTACAGCAATGACACGCAGGATGTGACAACGCCGCAGACGGATGCTGCCCAGCCGGTTTACATGACAATCAATTCCGCATGCTACATGCGTTCTTACCCGGACTACGGTGACAACATCATCGGTCAGTTTGAGGCAGGTACGACCGTAGAGTTCTTAGGAGATGAGGGCGGATGGTACAAGGTTTCCGTAAATGGCCAGGTGGGCTATATGGGAGCCAGATTTTTTAACTGACAGACGTTGACAAAGCAGCATGGCTGAGGTATGATAACAAGAAGACAGAGAGGTCGAATTCTGGACTTCTCTGTCCTTTTTTATCATATTTAAAATTTAAAATGTAAAGGAAAACTGTCACGGCAGGTTTCCTGGATTGAAAGGGAGAGCGGAACAATGAAGAAAAAAGCATTAGCAGCAGTACTTGTAGCAGCAGTAACGATGTCTATGGCAGGATGCGGAAGCAAGCAGGCAGCATCCACAGATGGCGGAAGCAAAACAGAAAGTGAAGCAGGAAGCGATGCGGCAGCAGCGGATTCCGGGGAAAAGAAAACCCTGCGTGTCGGCATGGAATGTGCCTATGCACCGTACAACTGGACACAGAGCGATGATTCCAACGGAGCCGTTCCGATTTCAGGTTCTTCTGATTATGCATACGGCTATGACGTTATGATGGCAAAACACATCTGTGAAGAGCTTGGCTGGGATCTGGAGATCGTAAAGATGGATTGGGACAGCCTTCCGACATCGGTAAGTTCCGGAGCCATTGACTGTGCGATCGCAGGACAGTCTATTACCGCAAAACGTCTGGAATCCGTAGATTTCACAGACCCGTATTATTATGCATCCATCGTGACACTGGTAAAAAAGGACGGACCGTATAAAGATGCAAAAGGTCTGGCAGACTTAAAGGGTGCAACGGCTACTTCTCAGATCAACACCGTATGGTATGATACCTGCCTTGATCAGATCGAAGATGTAAACAAACTGCCGGCTTATGAAACCACAGGAACGATGCTGGTATCTCTGGAATCCGGAGCATGTGACCTGATCTGTACCGACCAGCCGACTGCAATGGCAGCTTGTGTGGCTTATCCGGATATGGAAATGCTGGATTTCTCCTCTTCGGATGACAATTATCAGGTATCAGACGAAGAGATCAACATCGGTATCTCTGTAAAGAAAGGCAATCAGGAACTGGTGGATGAGATCAACAGCGTTCTGGAGAAAATGACAAAAGAAGACTATGAGCAGATGATGAACGAAGCAATCTCCGTACAGCCATTGTCTGAATAAACACGTTTGGGAGGAAATGTATTATGAGCAGTACTTTGCCAACAGACTATTGGGCCAGAGTCGTTTATCTGGTCACACACTACAGTGCATCCTTCCTTCGCGGGGCAGGAAGCACCCTGCTGATCGCCCTGGTGGGTACCTTTGTCGGATGTCTGATCGGTTTTGCGGTCGGCATCGTGCAGACCATTCCGGTGTCCAAACAGGATTCCATCATCAAAAGAGCCCTGTTGTTTATCGTAAAACTGATTCTGAACATCTACGTGGAAGTATTCCGCGGAACACCTATGATCGTCCAGGCGATGTTTATCTATTTTGGTGCCATGCAGTATCTCGGCATCACTATGGGAATGTGGTTCGCTGCATTCTTTATCGTGTCGATCAACACCGGAGCCTACATGGCAGAGACCGTGCGAGGCGGTATCTTATCGATCGATCCGGGACAGACCGAAGGTGCAAAAGCAATCGGTATGACGCACTTTCAGACGATGCTGTACGTCATTTTCCCGCAGACGCTGCGAAACATCATTCCGCAGATCGGCAACAACCTGATCATCAACATCAAAGACTCCTCGGTACTGTCCGTAATCGGTGTTATCGAGCTGTATTATGCGGCAAAACAGACAGCCGGAGCTTATTACTGGTGGTTTGAGGCAATGACTGTAGCGATGGTCCTCTATCTGATCATGACCTTTGTCTTTTCAAGACTTCTGCGCTTCTGGGAGTCCAAACTGGACGGACCGGCAAGTTTTGATCTGGCAACGACCGATCAGCTGGCACATACGAGCGGAAATTACAGTTATCCGGGAGAAGGAAGCTTTGACAAAGAGAGAAATATCGAAACTGATGTGAACGGAGGAAGAGACAAATGAATAGAGATGCGATTCTGGAAGTAAAACACCTGTCCAAATCTTTTGGTGCCAACGCCGTTCTCAAAGACATTGATTTTGTTGTACATCCGGGCGATGTGACATCGATCATCGGTTCTTCCGGTTCCGGCAAATCCACACTGCTTCGCTGCATCAACCTTCTGGAGACACCGACCTCCGGGGATGTGGTATTTCATGGAGACAGCGTGGTGGATAAAAAGGTCAATGCGGCAGCATACCGTGCAAAAGTAGGCATGGTATTTCAGTCTTTTAATCTGTTCAACAATATGTCGGTTCTTGAGAACTGCATCATCGGACAGACAAAAGTTCTGAAAAGAAACAAAGAAGAAGCAAAAGAAAAGGCCATGCAGTATCTGACAAAAGTCGGCATGAACCCGTACATCAATGCGAAGCCGCGTCAGCTTTCCGGCGGACAGAAACAGCGTGTGGCGATTGCCCGCGCGCTGGCCATGCAGCCCGAGGTTCTGCTTTTTGACGAGCCGACCTCCG
>OGIO01000887.1_pt1 | contig 30222 bp, 25 predicted proteins | sample 1571841 | NCBI WGS metagenome assembly OGIO01 (sample SAMEA2582111, study PRJEB24529) | metagenome | biome: Human gut stool | place: China | collected 2011
AATTTGCTGTTACTCACCACCTGAAAGAGGTGGGAGTCTTCTCGACTGAGATAAACACACATAAAAAAGCATGTATTTAGATGTGGAGGAACGAATGAAGAGAGTAGAATTAATTGCCCCTTGTCATTTTGGCCTGGAATCAGTTCTGAAAAGGGAAATCATAGATCTTGGATATGAGATTTCAAAAGTAGAAGATGGAAGGGTTACATTTATAGGAGATGCTGAGGCAATTTGCCGTGCAAATGTATTTTTAAGAACAGCGGAAAGAATTTTGCTGAAGGTTGGCGAATTTGAAGCGAGAACATTTGATGAATTATTTGAAAAAACAAAGAGCCTGCCATGGGAGGATTATATTCCTGCGGATGGAAAATTCTGGGTTACAAAGGCCGCTTCGGTAAAAAGCAAATTGTTCAGTCCATCGGACATTCAGTCTATTATGAAAAAAGCGATGGTTGAGAGAATGAAAATACAATATCATAAAAAATGGTTTGAGGAAACAGGAGCATCTTATCCGGTGCGTGTATTCTTAATGAAGGATGTTGTGACAATCGGTCTTGATACATCGGGAGTATCTCTGCATAAGAGAGGATATCGTCAGCTTTCAAGTAAAGCACCGATTACGGAGACGCTGGCAGCAGCATTGATCATGCTTACACCATGGAAGAAAGACAGAATTCTTGTAGATCCATTTTGCGGAAGTGGAACATTTCCAATAGAGGCGGCAATGATGGCTGCCAATATCGCTCCGGGAATGAATCGTTCATTTACAGCAGAAAGCTGGACGAATCTGATTCCGAAAAAGCTGTGGTATGATACGATTGATGAGGCAAATGAATTGGTAAATGATGATATCGAAGTGGATATTCAGGGATATGATATTGATGCAGATGTGATTCGTGCTGCAAGACAAAATGCAGAAGATGCAGGTGTTGCACATTTGATACATTTCCAGCAAAGACCGGTCAGTGAGCTTAGGCATCCGAAAAAATATGGATTTGTAATTACGAACCCACCTTATGGAGAGCGTCTTGAAGAAAAAGAAGCACTTCCGAAGTTGTACAGTGAATTTGGGGAAAGTTTTCAGAAGCTGGATAGCTGGTCTGCCTATATGATTACAAGCTATGAAGATACAGAACGATATTTTGGAAGAAAAGCAGATAAGAATAGAAAGATTTATAACGGTATGTTGAAGACATATTTTTATCAGTTTATTGGACCAAGACCACCAAAACGTACTGTAAAGAACGAAGGAGAGGCGTAAACATGGAAAGAAGAATTGTTTTTGCAACAGGAAATCAAAATAAGATGAAAGAAATCCGTATGATACTGGAAGATTTGGGAATGCCAATCTATTCGATGAAGGAATTAGGAATTGAGGAAGATATCGTAGAAGACGGAGAGACATTTGAAGCAAATGCAGAGATTAAAGCAAGAGCAATTGCGAAACATTTGCCAAATGATATTATTCTGGCAGATGATTCTGGATTGGAAATTGATTATCTGGATAAAGCTCCCGGTGTTTATTCGGCTCGTTTTGCGGGAGAAGATACTTCTTATGATATTAAAAATAATCTGTTGCTGGACAAATTGAAAGGCGTTCCGGATGAGAAGCGTACTGCACGTTTTGTATGTGTTATTTGCGCTGTGTTCCCTGATGGGGCAGTAGAGTCAGCCAGAGGAACTATTGAGGGAAGAATTGCACATGAAATTATGGGTGAAAATGGATTCGGTTACGATCCGATTTTCTATTATCCGGAGTGTCAATGTACAACAGCCCAGATGGATCCGGAGATGAAAAATGAATTGAGTCATAGAGGGAAAGCACTTCGTAAAATGCGTGAAGTGATTGAAAAGAAATACGGAAAGGTAACAGAATGAGAGTATTAATTGTCAGTGATACACATGGAAAACATTACAATCTTGATCGGGCACTGGAAGAGGCAGGCAAAATTGATATGTTTATCCACCTTGGTGATGTAGAGGGTGGAGAAGATTATATTGAAGCAGTAGTAGAATGTGAAAAACATATTGTGGCAGGAAATAATGATTTTTTTTCACAACTGCCACGAGAGGATGAGTTCTATATAGGAAAGAAAAAAGCATTTATTACGCATGGGCATAATTATTCTGTATCTATGACAAAAGAGCAGATTCTCGAAGAAGGAAAGGTGCGAGGCGCGGATATTGTAATGTTCGGGCATACGCATCAACCGTATTTTGAACAGAAAGATGGAATTACGCTTCTTAATCCGGGAAGTCTGTCGTACCCAAGACAGATTGGAAGAAAGGGAAGTTATATGCTTCTTGATGTGAAACCGGATGGGAAGATGAATTTTGAAGAGCGTTATCTTGATATTTAGGGTATTAAGTAGCGATAAGGTCTTATAAGAAACATCAGATATGAATTTTTATCAGACTCCGTCAGCGGGAAATACATATCTGATGTTTTCTTACAGTACGTTATCGCGTGCTTGATGAATGAAAGAGCAGAACTTTACTGGAGAGGTGTTGTGGATGCGATTTTTGTGGGAATATCTGCGACAATGGATTTTCGGGAATTGCGGATGCATAATTTTGCTGGGGAGTATCTGCAAGTTATAGAAAGAGCAGGTTGCGGATGCATAATTTCAATGAGAAGCATCCTCAAGTTCTAGAAAAGGCAAGATGCAGATGCAATTATACAGGCCAAGCAGGCTGAAAAGCATCTGCAAGTTCAAAGAAGAGCAAGTTGCAGATTACATTGGTCTCTAAAAGAGCATCTGCAACAAGGAATATCAAAGCCTTGTAGATACATTGGTCCCCAAAAGAGCATCTGCAACAGCGAATATTAAGTCAGTGCAGATACAACAGCTGCAAAAAAAGCATCTGCGCAAGCGAATAAACCGAGGATATAGATACTCAGATACCAGAAAAGTAAATCCCTCATCACTTTACCTATTTCAATCACGATATGACACAAAATAAGAAATAGACTATGCAATCCAGCAAATTGGGGTCGGGCTTGCCCGACGAAGCTCCCGCAGGAGTGCATAGTCTGTTTCCTACTTGTGGGCTGTCATGAATGAAATAGCCATAAAAAACATAAAATTTCTCAAAACAACATTGAAGTTCCCCCATAATAGGTTATAATAAAACTATGATTTTAACCGGCGGGGAAAGGAGACTTATATGATGAAGACATTTTTTGAAGATTTAACAAAGAGACTTGGAGAGACAGCGGAACTCGTAGGTAATAAAGCGAATGAAGCAATGGAAGTTCAGAGATTGAAAAATCAGATTCGCACATTAGAGAGGAATAACGAAGATGATTTAGCAGAATTAGGAAGAGTCTTATACGCAAAGTTCCTAAACGGGGAAGAATTAGAAGCAGAAGAAGAGGCACTGTGCGAGGCAATTCAAGATCGTGAAGAAAGTATTGAAGAATACAATGAACAGATTGTTGAACTTAGAGGTGATACAAATTGTGCAGCATGCGGCAAGAGTATTGCGAAAGGTATGGCATATTGTCCATATTGTGGAGAGAAGGTTTCAACAGATGTTCCGACAGATGCAGATTTTGTAGATGAAGAAGATATTGTTGTAGATGTTAAAGAGACTGTTGATGAAGTAAAAGAAGAACCAACAGGAATGAAGGAAAAAGAAGAGCTAGAAGACAAGCCACAAGTTCAGGCAGAAGAAGAGTTAAAAGAAGAGCCACAAGCTCAGGCAGAAGAAGATGTGACAGAATCACCGGAAGAATAGAGGTGAGAGGAGAATGGGAATCTTGGTATTAATCAGCGTGACAGCAGTGCTGGCTATGCTTGATATCACTATCAAATCCTGTATAGAGAATGGCATCACGAGAAAAGAAGAACGGGAAACTTTAAAAGGGAAAGTAATTTTACGAAAAGTATATAATCGTGGGTTTGGATTGAATGTATTGCAGAACGATCCGGATACGGTAAAATATGTATCTTCTTTTGCTACGATAATTTTGACGATCACACAGCTGATTCAGCTGATGCGTAAAAAAGGAAGCAAGCCAAAGAAGATAGGTTTGTCACTTATGACAGCAGGGGCATGGAGTAATACATTTGACCGGTGGCTTCGCGGATATGTGATTGACTATATCGGATTTGAAAATGAAAATAAAAAAATCGAAAAGATTACATGGAATCTGGGAGATTTCTTTTTGATTGCAGGAGGAATTATTGTTTCTCTTGGTTCATTGCTTCATAAGAAGAAATAATAAAATATTGCTTCACAAGAAGATATAACAAAATGTTGCTTCATAGGAAGAGTTACAGGAAGAGAAGATATAATGAAGCAGACGAATACTTAACAGAAACAGAGGAAGAGATAGATGATACAGGATATCGCACCACATCAGTATAACAATGCATATAAGCCGGTGCCACCAAAGAAAGACAGCTTTGCTCTTTATTATGAAAAGAGAACGTGTCTGATGAAGAAAAGCGAAGAGGGGATGACATTTCCGACATTTGCAGATTTAGAACGATTGAACGAAGATATTTACGAGAATTACACATATTTATTTTCTATTGATGATAAGCCTTTTTATCTTGTAAAGGATATCAATCGTGAGAGGTTATCAGCTTACACTATGGAGAATACGGAAGTGTTTCGGACGATACAGCCGCGGTATCTGGCATTTGCCGGAATCACAGGATATCAGCTGTATTCCTGGTATCAAAGCCATAAGTTTTGCGGAAGATGTGGTTCGCCGACTCAAAAAGACGAGAAAGAGCGCATGCTTTATTGTGAAAAATGTGGTTCTATGGAATTTCCAAAAATCTGTCCGGCAACGATTATTGCTGTACGAGACGGGAATCGGCTTCTTCTTTCAAAGTATGCAGGAAGAGCTTACAAAAAGTATGCCCTGCTTGCAGGATACACAGAGATTGGCGAGACGATAGAAGAAACGGTGAAGCGTGAGGTTATGGAAGAAGTTGGCTTGAAAGTAAAGAATATTCAATACTATAAAAGCCAGCCGTGGTCATTTTCGGATACATTATTGATGGGATTTTATTGCGATCTTGACGGAGAAGATAAGATTACATTAGATCAGGATGAACTTGCGCTGGCAGAATGGTTTGAGCGAGAAGATTTACCGGAGGTAACATCAGATGAAAGCTTAACAAATGAGATGATACAGATGTTTAAGCTTGGGAAAATATAATTCATATTGCCTGAGATTCTGATAATACTGAAAAGTATAAAAAGAAGAGCGTTTGCGGATTATAATTGATATGATTTGCAAATGATCTTCTTTTTTTCGAGGAAATAGATAAATAAAAATAGATGTAAGGTAGGGATTACACAATGAAAAGTAACTGGAATATAAAAAAATTTTCATATGATATTTTTATAGATATTGTGGGAGGCGTTTTGATCGGCCTTGGAATTTACAATTTTGCTGCAAATGCAGAATTCCCATTGGCAGGAGTATCAGGTCTTGCATTAATTTTATATCGTTTGTTCAATATTCCAATCGGATGGGGAACAATTGCACTAAATATACCGATTGTAATTATATGTTTCAAGACATTAGGAAAAGAGTTTTTTGCACGTTCAATACGTTCACTTATTATTTCATCTTTAATCACAGACTATGTAGTTACATTACTTCCGGTTTATTCCGGCGACCGTATGCTTGCTGCATTATGTACAGGTATTTTTTCAGGGCTAGGCTATGCACTGATATTTATGAATCATTCTTCAACAGCGGGAATGGATTTCGTGTGTGTGGCAATCCATTCCAAACACCCACATATTTCATTGGGTAAAATTGTATTCTCAATCGACTGTGCAGTTGTATTATTAGGCGGAGCAATATTTAAAGACGTAGACGCCACGATTTATGGTTTGATCATTTCCTATTTTCTGACCGTTGTAATTGATAAGATCACATATGGCATCAATTCAGGTAAGATTGCATTGATTGTGACGGACGAAGGGCAAAAAGTAGCAAATATGATAGACGAACATGTAGGACGAGGCTCAACAATTTTAAGGGGATGCGGAAGCTATACAGGTGCTGAAAAGGATATTGTAATGTGTGCAAGTAATAATAAGGAAATGTATGCGATTCGCGAAATGGCCAGAAAGGCTGATGAGAAAGCATTTGTGATTATAATGGAGTCAAATGAAGTACTTGGAGAAGGATTCAGAGAAGAAATTCAATAGGAGTGCTAGTTGGGGAGTGCCAGTTGGGGACGGGGGTTAATGGCTCTTTTTCTTGGAAAAAAGAGCCATTAAACCCCGTCCCCAACTGGCACTCCCAACCGGTACTACCTGTTAATCCTGGTAAACAATCTTTCCGCGGCAGATGGTATATTTGATTTTTCCGTATAATTCTTTTCCGGTAAATGGGCTGTTGGATGATTTGGATGCGTATTCTGTCGGTATCCATGTTTCATCTGGATTGAAAAGTACAAAATCGGCAGCAGCACCTTCTTCAATCGTGCCGTAAGGCAGATGATAAAGTCTAGCCGGATTGATTGTCATTTTCTCTAATAATTCCATCATAGTCAAGTGTCCTGGACGGACAAGCGATGTAATGCCAAGTGAAAGGGATGTTTCCAGCCCGATGATTCCACTAGGAGCTTCTGTCAATGGTTTTTCTTTTTCTTCAGCACTGTGAGGTGCATGGTCTGTTGCGATTAAATCGATCGTTCCGTCTTTTAAACCTTCGATGATTGCCAGACGGTCTGCTTCAGTACGAAGCGGCGGATTCATTTTTGCAAGCGTTCCATGCTCTAACAAGGCCACATCGGTCAATGTGAAATGATGCGGTGTAGCTTCGGCGTGAAGTTTTGCACCTTGAGCCTTGAACATGCGGATTAGTTCAACGGAACGTCCGGAGCTGATGTGCTGGATAACAACGTCTGCGCCGGAGCGAAGAGCAAGCATACAATCGCGGGCAACCAAAGACTCTTCAGCAATAGAAGGAGAGCCATATACACCCAGCTTTTCAGACACATCACCATGATTGATTCCGTTGTTCGTAATAAATGCAGGGTCTTCTTCGTGAAGGCTTATCGGAACATTCAAAGCGGCAGCCTCTTCCATAGCTTTATAGCAGAACGCAGCATTTTTTAAAGGAATACCATCATCAGTAAATCCACATGCTCCGGCCTCTTTTAACGCTTTCATATCAGTTAGGGTTTCACCCTTTAAAGAATGTGAAATAGAAGCAGCCTGATAAATACGAATATCTTCAGCCTTGGCACGCTGTAAAATGTCCTCAAGTACAGGAACATTATCTACAGTCGGAGAAGTATTTGCCATGCAGATAACAGTTGTAACTCCTCCGTGTGCAGCAGAAAGCGAACCGGTATGGATATCTTCTTTATAAGTGAATCCAGGATCACGGAAATGAATATGCGTATCGATCAGACCAGGCGCAATGACCAGTCCGGAAGCATCAATGACTTCTTCTGATTCCGATGGAGTGATCGACGCAGCAATTTTAATAATCTTATCATTTTCAATAAGAATGTCACCAGAAATAATTGTTTGTGTGGCAGGGTTCATAATTGTACCGTTCTTAATAATCATGGGAAAAACCTCCTTAAAATTCATTGTATAATGTGAATATCTCTTTTCTTATCTCATAAATGTGTTGATAACATGAAGAACTCCGTCGTCATCATTCGAATGAGTAATAAAATCCGCATGCTCCTTTACAATTGGCTGAGCATTTTCCATAGCAACACCAAGTCCGGCGTATTCAATCATAGAAACATCATTGAAGCCGTCACCACAGCATATCATAGAGTTGGCGGTCAGACCGATACTGTTGAGCAATTTCTGCAGAGAGTTAGCCTTGTCAATTTTCTGTGGCATAATCTCTAAGAAAAATGGTTCCGAACGGTAAATATTTAAAAGTGAATGGAATTTACGCTTTAATTCTGGCATTAATTTCTCCAAAACAGCCGGTTCACCAGGGATCAGCAGCTTGTTTACTGGAAAATCCAAATATTCAACAAAATTGTCGACTTCTTTCACGGGCATTTTATTGATAAACATTTCTTTTTCTGTATATTCATTTACCTTAATTCCGGAAATGACACAATCATTCTCATAAGAAATAATATCCAGTCCCGGATAATTTTTGGTATATTCAAAAATTGGTGCAATAACTTCACGAGGCAGAGTTTTATTATAGACCGGTTTATTTGTTGCACAGTCAATAATGAGTGCTCCGTTAAAAGAAAGAATATAGCTTCCAAAACGGTCAAGTTCTAATTCTTTTGCGAGTGGCATAACACCACATGTCGGACGTCCGCTGGCAAGAACCACCTTTTTTCCGGCTTCCTGAATTTCTATAAGAGCCTGCTTTGTGGCAGGGGAGATTTCTTTTCTTGAATTCGTGAGGGTTCCGTCCAAGTCAAGGACAAGCATTTCATACTTCATAAACAACTCCTAAATTAAAATTGATAGTACACGTATTACGTGAATATTTACAGTAACAGTATAAATTCTTTGAAAAACCTTGTCAATTGAATAGGAAAAATAGGTTGGCTGTTGGACAACAAAAATATTTCTTGAAAAATTTAAAAAAGTACTTGCTTTTTCTCTCAGAGTCTGTTATATTAATGGAGTTGCAGCTGATAAGCAACAAACTTAATAACTGATGCGGAATGGTGTAATTGGCAGCACAGCAGACTCTGACTCTGTTAGTAGGGGTTCAAGTCCCTTTTCCGTAGCTATGGTGTGTTACTGCACGGCAGGCATTAACCAGGCATGAATATTACGAGAGTATATTTGTGTGGGTTAATGTCTTTTTTGTTTATTATCAACATAAAAATAAAAACACTCTTTGATAACTAATAAAAAAAGACAATTCTCTCAAAATAATATAGAACGTGATATTTATGGATCTTAAAAAAGAACAAGAAGGAGAGAAATGTCATGAAAGACAAAATTTTTGGTGTCCTGCAGAGAGTGGGACGAAGCTTTATGCTTCCAATCGCGATTCTTCCGGTAGCAGGTTTATTGCTTGGACTTGGAAGTTCATTTACAAATGAAACAACAATCGCAACATACCATCTTCAAAAAGTGTTGGGAGACGGAACCGTACTCCATGCCTTGCTGACAATTATGAATAAAGTCGGCAGTGCGATTTTTGATAACTTACCACTGATCTTTGCGGTAGGTGTTGCAATTGGTATGGCAAAGAAAGAAAAAGAAGTTGCAGCGTTATCTTCTATGATTGCATTCTTTGTTATGCATGTATCTATTAGCGCGATGCTCTCAATTAATGGAAAGATTCTTACAGATGGTTCAATTGCGAAAGATGTGCTGGAAGGAACAGTTGCATCAGTTTGTGGAATCCAGAGCCTGCAAATGGGTGTGTTTGGAGGAATTATTGTAGGTCTGGGTGTTGCGGCACTTCACAATCGATTCCATAAAATTGTATTGCCAAATGCATTATCATTTTTCGGCGGCTCAAGATTTGTGCCGATCATTTCTACAATCGTTTATATGTTTGTCGGAATATTAATGTATTTTGTATGGCCGGCAGTTCAGAATGGTATTTATGCACTGGGCGGACTTGTAACAGGAACAGGATATTTCGGGACACTGATTTTTGGTATTATCAAGAGAGCCTTGATTCCATTTGGACTGCACCATGTGTTCTATATGCCATTTTGGCAGACAGCAGTTGGTGGAACAATGGAAGTTGCAGGACAGATGGTTCAGGGAGGACAGAATATCTTCTTTGCACAGCTTGCAGATTCCGCTAATATAACACATTTTAGTGCCGATGCTACAAGATATTTCTCAGGAGAATTCATTTTCATGATCTTCGGACTTCCGGGAGCAGCACTCGCTATGTATCGCTGTGCAAAACCGGAAAAGAAGAAACAGGCAGGCGGACTTTTATTATCTGCAGCACTTGCAAGTATGTTGACAGGTATTACAGAGCCAATTGAATTTTCTTTCTTATTTGTAGCTCCAATGTTATTTGCAGTACAGGTTGTATTGGCCGGAGCCGCTTATATGATCGCACATATGTTAAATATTGCGGTAGGTCTGACATTCTCAGGCGGATTTCTTGATTTGTTCCTGTTTGGTATTTTACAGGGAAATGCAAAGACAAGCTGGGTAAGAATCATCCCGGTTGGTATTATTTACTTTATCTTATATTATGTGATCTTTACATTTTTAATTAAAAAATTTGATCTGAAGACTCCGGGACGTGAGGACGATGATGTAGAGACAAAATTATATACAAAGGCCGATGTAAATGCCAGAAAAGAAGGTCAGAAAACTTCTGATACAGGCTCAAAGGATGCTATCAGCGAGATGATCACAAAAGGTCTTGGCGGCAAGAAAAATATCAGTGATGTTGACTGTTGTGCAACAAGACTTCGTATTACGGTATACGATACAGAACGTGTAAACGATGAAATTTTGAAACAGACAGGTTCCAGAGGAATTGTGAAAAAAGGACAGGGGGTTCAGATTATTTACGGACCACATGTGACAGTAATCAAATCAAATCTGGAAGATTATCTGGAAACAGCACCTGACACATATGCAGAAACAACAGTTCTGGAAAATACAGAAACCAAAACAGAAGAAACAACAGTTTCAGAAAGTGCGGAAAATGAAACAAAAGCAAAAAGCACAATCATTATTTCCAGCCCTATCACAGGAAATGCAGCTGACCTTTCAGCGGTACCTGACGAAGCATTTGCAGGACGTATGATGGGAGATGGAGCGGCAGTTACACCAACAGATGCAATTATTACAGCACCGGAAGACGGAGAAGTGGCATTTGTATTTGATACAAAACACGCAATTGGATTTGAGACAGAAAGCGGTGTTGAACTTTTAATCCATGTCGGAGTTGATACAGTATCACTCAATGGAGAAGGTTTTGAGGTGTTTGTAGAAAATGGTCAGAAGGTGAAAAAGGGAGATGTGATGATGAAAATCAATATCCCATATCTGACTGAGCATGCCCCATCTTTATGCTCACCGGTATTATGTACAGATTTAGATGACAATCAGAAAATCCGTTTACTTGCTAAAGGCGAGATTAAAGCAGGAGAGCCGCTGTTTGCAATAGATCTATATTAGGAGATTTAAAATGATGAGATATGTTGCTGTTTGCGAGTACTCATGAACAGCAGCTAATGATGTATCTGCCTCGGCCAAATTAGGCCGAGGTACTTTACATTTTGGCGAGATTTTGTTACGCTGTTTTTAGTCTTTAGGAAATGAAATGGTCAGGGGGAATATTTATATGTATCGGGTGAGTAAAGTACTCAATAACAATGGTGTTATCGCAATAGAGATGGAAGAAAATCAAGAGTATGTCCTGCTTGGAAAAGGAATTGGATTTGGGAAGAAAGTCAGTCAACGATTTGAAGCACCTTCTGACTGTACAAGATATTCATTGAAAAATGATACAGAACGAGGCAGTGCGGCATCGCTTGTTAAAAGTGTGGACCCCGTATTTTTGGAAATTGCAAATGAAGTACTCAAAGAAGCAGAGCATACTTTCGGAAATATTGACAAGAGAATCTTATTTCCGCTGGCAGACCATATATCCTTTGCAGTTGCACGGATGAAAAACGGAGAACAGATCAGTAATCCCCTGACAGGTGATATACATGCTCTGTTTTATAAGGAATTTCAGGTCGCATCTGTATTGAAGAAGATTTTATTAGACAGGATGCAGATAGAGATTGGAGACGATGAGATTGGCTATGTAGCCTTGCATGTCCATTCTGCGATAGAAGATGAGAAAGTATCAGTGGCAATGCAGATGGCACGAACCGTTCGTGAATGTGTAAGCATTATAGAGACAGAAACGGGCAAAAAAATTGATGTTATGACGCTGGATTATAATCGTTTGATGAATCATGTGAAATATATGGCGGCAAGACTTTTGCGCGGTGAAGAACTTAAGGTTAATATCAATGATTATATAGAAATAAAATTCCCAAAAGCATTTGCAATTGCGACAACAGTCTGTGACCATTTGGGTGAGAATATCGGCGTTCAGCCGGGTGAACGAGAAATCGGATATCTGGCGATGCATATTGAGAGAGTATACAATTCCGGTGAAAATAACTAAAAATCCTCGCTTATTAATTGACAATATATGCAAAATGTGATAATCTGAAAAAAGATTAGAGAAGCTAAAAAAGAGTTTGGCAACCTTTCCTGAAAAAGGCTGACAAGCTCTTTTTTGAAATTAAAATTTTTTTACTGTGCGATTAGTAAAAAAATAATAAACGACGTATTAAAAGGGGAATAATTATGAAATTAATGAAGACAGAGGATGCAGTAGGCCAGATTTTATGCCATGATATCACACAGATCATTAAAGGCGTAACAAAAGATGCTGTATTTCGCAAAGGGCATATTATCATGGAAGAAGACGTTCCGGTATTGTTAAGTGTTGGAAAAGACCACATTTATATCTGGGAGAATAATGAAAATATGCTTCATGAAAATGATGCGGCACTGGTGCTTTATGACATGTGTAAGAATGATAACATGGCTCCATCTCAGATTAAAGAAGGAAAGATTGAACTGGTTGCAGAGTGTGATGGCGTATTAAAAGTAGATACAGAAAAATTAAATCGCATTAACAGTCTTGGTGAAATGATGATTGCCAGCAGACATGGCAATTTTCCAGTGAAGAAAGGCGATAAGCTTGCGGGAATGCGTATTATCCCTCTTGTGATCGAGAAAGAAAAGATGGAGAGAGCAAAAGAAGCTGGCGGTGTGGGACAGATTTTCGAACTGCGTAAATATTTACACAAAAAAGTTGGAATCGTAACGACTGGAAATGAAGTGTATCATGGGCGTATCGAAGATACATTTACACCGGTTGTCAAAGAAAAATTAGCAGAATTTGATACCGAGATCATCGGACATCGTGTAAGTGACGATAACCCGGAGCGTATTACAGGTTATATCCGCGAATTGCTCGATGAAGGTGCAGACATGATTATCTGTACGGGTGGAATGAGCGTAGATCCAGACGATAAAACACCGTTGGCAATCCGTAATTCGGGTGCAAAGGTCGAGACTTATGGAGCACCGGTATTACCGGGAGCAATGTTCTTGCTTTCCTATTATAATGAGACAATTCCTGTACTTGGACTGCCGGGATGCGTAATGTATGCAAAGCGGACAATATTTGACCTTGTATTACCAAGACTGATGACAGGCGAGAAAGTAACAAAAGAAGATATTGACACACTTGGCGAAGGTGGATTGTGTCTGTCTTGCCCGGTTTGTACATTTCCAAATTGCGGATTCGGAAAATAAAGGAAATGCAGGCAAGTAAGAAGCGGGCTGGCGACACGAAAACAAGAGATGTGTAGAAGGGGAAGGACAATGATTGACGGATATGGACGAACAATTGAATATATGAGAATATCTATTACTGACCGTTGCAATCTTCGCTGCCGATACTGTATGCCGGATGGGGTTGAACTGGTGTCAATGTCAGACCTTCTTTCTTTTGAAGAAATAGAAGAAATTTGCTGTGCGGCGGCAGAATTGGGGATTAATAAAATAAAAATTACCGGTGGCGAGCCGTTGGTACGTAGGGGATGTACTGCACTCATAGGACGAATAAAACAAATACCGAGAATTGAAGAGGTGACACTGACGACGAATGGAGTACTTTTGGCACAGCAGATGTCAGAGCTTTGCGAAAATGGGCTGGATGCGGTGAATATCAGTCTTGATACGTTGAGCAGATGTAATTATGAAGAAATTACAGGAAAAGATAAATTAGAGCATGTGTTAGAGGGAATTCAGGCAGCGGTAGAAGCCGGGATACGGGTTAAGATTAACAGCGTATTACAAAAAGAGCAAAACGATGCGGAATGGGGGCAGCTGATCGGCTTGGCGAAAGACCAGCCAATTGATGTACGTTTTATCGAGATGATGCCAATTGGTTACGGGAAACAATTTGAAACAATATATAATGAAGATATCCAGAAAAAAATCAGGGAAATATACCCGGATTTAGAAGAGGATACAAGAGTTCATGGAAATGGACCGGCAACATATTATCACATACCGGGATTTAAAGGAAGCATCGGATTTATCAGTGCGATACATGGAAAATTTTGTGATAAATGCAACAGAATACGTCTGACATCACAGGGGATGATTAAGCCGTGTTTATGTTATGGAAAATCTTATGATCTAAAAGAAATCCTAAGAGATTCCGGAGAAAAAATCGGAACAGAAGATATGAAGAGAATGCTGAAGCAAAGATTAGAGACAGCAATATTGGAAAAACCAGAACAACATTGTTTTGAGCATTTGGATGATATTACAGAAAAGAAAGATATGATACAAATAGGTGGTTGAAAATGGGAAAGATAATTGCAATTTGCATTAGTGAAAAAAAAGGAACGCAGAAGCACAGTATTGAATCTGCAGTCTTAAAAGAAAACTGGGGAATTGAAGGCGACGCACATGCAGGGAAATGGCATCGTCAGGTAAGCCTGCTTTCATTCGAAAAGTTTGATGAGTTCCAGAAAAAAGGTGCAGAAATTGATTACGGTGCCTTTGGAGAAAATATTCTTGTAGAAGGATTTGATTTTCGAACAATTCCGGTTGGAACAAGATTTCAGATAGGAGAAGCAATTTTAAAGTTAACACAGATAGGAAAAGATTGCCATAGTCACTGTGAAATTTACAAAAAGATGGGCGATTGTATCATGCCACGTGAAGGAGTATTTACAGAAATTATAAAAGGCGGCGTGATAAAACCAGGTGATGAAGTTATTCAGTTACCACTGCCAAAAGACAGACCATTTACCGCAGCGATTGTTACATTAAGTGATAAAGGTTATGCAGGAGACCGTGAAGATAAAAGCGGTCCGATGATTCAGCAGATATTAGAAGAATGTACAGACTCTAAATATCAGATTATAGAAAAAATGATTTTGCCGGATGAAAAAGCAAAGATAGAAAGACAGCTTTGCAGACTGGCAGACCAAAGACAGATTAATGTAGTATTTACAACAGGTGGAACCGGATTCGCAGAAAGAGACGTAACACCAGAAGCAACAATCGCTGTCTGCGACAAGATGGCACCGGGTATTGCTGAGGCAATGAGACACTATTCCTTAAGCATTACAAATCGCGCAATGCTTAGCAGAGCTGTAGCTGGAATCAGAAAGAAAACATTGATCATCAACCTGCCGGGAAGTCCAAAAGCAGTAAAAGAAAGCTTAGAATACATCCTTCCGGCACTGGGACATGGCCTTGGAATCCTTCGCGGAACAGATGGAGAATGCGGTAACGCTTAGCGAGGTCTTTTCGAGCTTAGCGTTACCGTACACTACGACAGCAGGCGAGGTACTTTCGAGCCGCTGCTCGGAGTGTTACCGCGTGAAAAATAACGCTTAGCGAGGTACTTTCGAGCTTAGCGAGGCATGGAAATGATTGTAAATAGAAGCAGCGCCCTAACTGCTTTCTATTTTGCATAGCGAATGGTTTAGAAAAAATATTCGCATGCAACAAATATTTACACAAAGTCATCAAGGAGGAACAGGATGAAAAAAAGAATTTTAGCAATGATGCTTGCGTCAGCAATGGTAGCAGGAATTGTAGGATGTGGCGGAAGCTCAGATTCGAAAGATACGAAAGAAGAAACAAAAATAGAAGAGACAGCAAGAACAGATGATGCCAAAGAAACCGAAATCCAGGTATTTATCGCAGCCAGCTTAAACACAGTTATGACAGAGCTTGCAGAAGAATACAACAAAGAACATCCAGAAGTAAAAATCACATACAACGCAGACAGTTCAGGAACACTGCTGACACAGATTGAAGAAGGTTACGAATGTGATATTTTCTTCTCAGCAGCTCAGAAACAGATGGACCAGTTGGAAAAAGACGGACTTGTAGTAGATGGAACTCGTGCAAATGTTGTAAATAACCAGGTAGTTGTAGTATCATTAAAAGATAGTGGTACAAAGGTCACAGGACTTGAGAACTTAAACGAAGCAAGCAGCATCGCTCTGGCAGGCGGAAGCGTTCCGGTTGGCAAATATACTCGCCAGGCACTTGTAAATATTGGAACATTAAATAAAGTAGATGATGTATCAACAATCACAACACAGGAAATCTCTGATGCTTTAGGCCAAGTTGAAATCAGCGAGCAGGATAACGTAAGTAAAGTACTTGCAGCAGTTGTAGAAGGTTCTTGCGAAGTAGGAACAACATATTATTCAGATACATATGGATATGAAGACAAACTGGATATTCTGCAGAAAGTAAGCTACGATCTGACAGGAAATGTAATTTATCCAATCGCACGCGTTTGGAATGACGAAGCCGATGAAGTACAAAACAAAGCAGCTGATGATTTTATCAAATTTATCACATCAGATGCAGCAAAAGCAGTATTTGATTCATACTATTTCGATACAAACGTAGAATAAGCAGTATATTTCGCTCAGAAGAATAAACAAAAAATCAGAAAAAGATGGCATTTGCTGATAGCGGATGCTCATCAGAAAGGAAAAACATGGAAGCAGTGATAGAGGTCATCAAGACATTAGACTGGAGTCCGTTATGGATTTCATTAAAAACAGGAATTGTAGCAACGATATTCTCCTTCTTTTTAGGTATTTTTGCTGCACGTAAAATTGTAAAAGCATCACCTGGAGTAAAAGCAGTGCTGGATGGCATCCTGACGCTTCCGATGGTTTTGCCTCCGACAGTAGCGGGATTTTTCCTGCTACTTATATTTAGCAGACGTCGTCCGTTTGGAATCTTCTTATATGAAACGTTTGATATTAAGGTTGTTCAGAGCTGGCTTGGCTGCATAATTGCAGCGACAGTGATTGCATTTCCATTGATGTATCGAAATGCAAGAGCGGCCTTTGAACAAATCGATGTAAATCTTGTTTATGCGGGAAGAACACTTGGAATGTCCGATTTGAAAATATTTTGGAGGGTAGTCATCCCGACTGCCGGACCGGGAATTGCATCCGGAACAATCCTTACATTTGCAAGGGCACTTGGCGAATACGGTGCAACATCGATGCTTGCCGGAAATATTCCCGGAAAGACAGGAACCATTTCACAGAAGATTGCAATGGTCATTCAAGACGGAGATTACCTGACAGCCGGAGTGTGGGTTGCAATTGTGATGGCAATTGCATTTGGAATTGTTGTGTTAATGAACATAATTGCAGGTAAGAAAATGAAACAAGTCAAACGCTGGTAAATCCAGGTGAAAAATAAAACAGACGAAACGCTAATAAAAAGGAGACAAAAAATGGCAATAAGTGTAGATGTCCAGAAAAAGCTCGGGGAGTTTGAGTTGAATGTAAAGTTTGAAAGCACATCAAAAAGAATTGGGATTCTGGGCGCTTCCGGTTGCGGAAAAAGTATGACATTGAAAAGCATTGCCGGGATTGAAACTCCGACAGAAGGAAAAATCCAGATTGGCGAACATGTACTGTTTGATTCCAAAAATAAAGTGAATTTAAAGCCACAGAAAAGAAAAATAGGATATTTATTTCAAAACTATGCATTATTTCCAACGATGACGGTAGCTCAAAATATTGCGGCGGGATTAAAAGGAAGTAAGCAGGAAAAAGAAAATCGAGTCAGGGAGATGGCAGAAAAATTTCAGATACAGGAATTATTAAAACGTCTGCCCGGACAACTTTCAGGAGGACAGCAACAAAGGGTTGCCCTGGCAAGAATCATGGCATACAGCCCGGATGTGATATTGTTAGACGAACCATTTTCTGCATTGGATGTGTTTTTGAAAGACCATTTGCAACAGGAACTCGAAGAGATGTTGAAGGATTACGAAGGAACAGTAATTATGGTTTCTCATAGCCGTGACGAAGTATATCGCTTTTGTGAAGAGCTGCTGATTTTGGATCAGGGAAGCGTAATCACAGCCGGAAAGACAAAAGTAATCTTTAGTAACCCTCAATATCGCGCAGCAGCAAAATTGACCGGATGTAAAAACTTTGCTGAAATGCAATATACAGAATCTCCGAATAAAATTATTTTGCCGGATTGGGGAGTTACATTACAGCTGAAAAAGGAAGTGCCAAAAGGGTGCACCTGCATCGGGTACCGTGCACATGATTTTGTGCCGATATGGGGAGAAAAAAAAGAAAATTGTATAGAGGTACGATTAAAAAGCATGTCAGAACTTCCGTTTGAAAATCAGTATTATTTAAATCCAGCAAATCCGAAGACACCTTCTATCTGCTGGTTTGTACAGAGAGAAAAGGAAAATGTAGTTGAGACAAATGGTTTGCCAGAGTATCTTCAGATTACAGAAGAAAGATTAATGTTTCTAAAATAACGTTTTTAATACAAAAACAAATGAAAAGTTCTCTTTTGGAAAGTGTGAAAACCATTTTCCGAAAGAGAACTTTTTGTATAGAATGGATAGGTAATATGAATTGTTATAGCTCATCTAACATCTTCTCAAAAACATCTTGTGGGACCGGCTTGGAATAATAATATCCCTGTATAAAATCACAGTTCACAGATTTTAAGAAGTTTACCTGCTCGTCTGTTTCAGCACCTTCGGCAATGACCTTGATGCCAAGTTCGTGAGCCATGGAAATGATGGTGTGCAGGACAGCTTCAATTTTTGGATTCTTCCCAATAGAACGTACAAATTCCATATCCAGTTTTAAAATGTTAAAATCATAGTCTGTAATCGTGCTGAAAGAAGAAAATCCACTTCCAAAGTCATCTAATAAAATGCGTACATTTTGATTCTGAATCTTTCTCAAAGGATGCAAATCCAGATTGTTAATAGAAATATAAGCACTTTCAGTAAGCTCTAACATCTTATGTGAACAAAGAAATTCGTCGTTTGAAAACTCATCTACAAGTGCACTTAACATATCAGGATCATAAAAATCCATCCGTGAAATATTCATAGAAATCGGAACTACCTTTTTGCCGGCATCATGACGCCGGTGCAGAAAGAGTGAAATCATGTCAGATACAAATTTATCTAATACCGAAATATGCCCATTTTTTTCAAGCGTAGGAATGAAAACGTCTGGGGAAATCATCCCTTTTTCCGGGTGAATCCAGCGAATCAGAGCTTCTGCGCCGACAATCTTATCTGTTGCAGCACTAAAGATTGGCTGATAGTACACCTGCAATTCATTATTTTCCAAAGCCTGTCCGATATTGCGTCGAATCTGGGACTGTGCCATATAGATTTCCTTCATCTTCAAATCATAGATGGCATAAGGCTGTAAATATTCGTTCTCAATATGCTGACATGCCAGATGGGCACGATCACACATTCCATTTACAGAAACATGCCGGTCATGAATATGATAAATACCACATTTCGCAAAAATAAGAATATTTTTATCATGATATGTGAAGGATTGCTTTAAAAGCTTTGTCAATTGTTCATAGTCCAGATATTTACGTTCTATAAGACAGACAAAATGATCGGAAGTCAGTCTTGCAGCAGCAATTGGATGCAAGAAGCAATTCCGAAGCTTATTATGAAAATGATGGAGAAACGCATCGCCACCCTCAAATCCAAGAATCTCATTCAATGCTTTAAATTCCTTGAAGTCAATAAAAAGAAGAGAAAACTTGTCAGTGTGAGGGTCATTTTTAATAATATTCGAAACGACGTGGTAAAATCCAATACGATTCAAATCACCGGTTAAAAAATCCTGATAAGCAAGATAGCTGATATCCTGGATTGTGCTTAAAACAAGCTGTTGTTTTTTATCAAAATAAACAAAATTGTAGCGTACAATCAGCTCTTTATTATTTTTAACATGATGCAGGGTATAACTATAGTCGCCTTGTGTATCCAAAGCATGTTTGACTTTTGTCAGAGGATTATGAGAATCAAAATAATCATAATCTGCCGGGGAAATATGAAGACGCTTCATCAATTCACAAATCCGTTCATAAGAGTCAGTGGAAGTAAGAAAATCTTCACCGGACTTAGCATCAAGACGACATCTGCTGATCGTATGGTGATTAAGGTCAATTAAACCGACAAAAGAATATTCGCTTTGATACAAAAGTTCTGGAACACGCGTAGCGGCAATTTTTTTCAAATCGTTCCGGTTAGGATTGAGTGTTTTCATGATGGACATTCCCCCTATGCTCTGATTTTGAGAATAAAAATGAGTTACGATTTACAGAGTAGCTGTAAAATTAGAACTATTAATTTATTATAACCTAGATTTAATATAAAAGCTATAGCGAAAAACAAAGCTCATAAGAAAAATTATGCGAAAATTTATGTGAAAATAAATAGAAGTTCCTTGACAGAAAATGCATTGGATTTTATCATGAAAGATACGTGAATTACGCAGGATGAAGGAGAAAAAATATGGATTATATATTATTGATCATCGGATTTGTATTGTTAATCAAAGGGGCAGACTTTTTCGTGGACGGAAGCTCCAGCGTGGCAAAAATATTAAAGGTGCCGACAATCATCATCGGTCTTACAGTCGTAGCATTTGGAACAAGTATGCCGGAGCTCTCAGTCAGTGTGACAGCAGCACTTCGGGGAAGTAACGACCTAGCAGTCAGCAATGTGCTGGGTTCCAATATTTTTAACCTGCTGGTTGTCTTGGGATGTTGTGCATTGGTAAAACCCGTGGCGGCAAAATGGTCCTTGCTCAAAAAAGAGTTTCCATTTTCAATATTGATCACAATTATTTTACTGCTTGTAGATTCTGATTTTTCTATTATGAAAATATTGGACGGAAACCAGGGATTTGTCCTGGGAAGATGGGCAGGATTACTGTTTTTGATTTTGTTTGTTCTTTATATATATGCAACCGTAAAATCCGCACTTCGCTCCAGAGCGGAAGCAAAAGATATGGAAGAGGAAGAGTATAAGACGATGAGCCCGCTAAAAAGCGGCATTTATATCGTAATCGGATTAATCGGAATCGTGTGGGGTGGCAATCTGGTCGTAGACAGCGCATCGAATATCGCATTGACATTTGGATGGAGCCAGACATTTATCGGGCTTACAATCGTAGCACTTGGAACATCACTTCCAGAACTGGTTACATCCGTTGTAGCAGCAAGAAAAGGAGAAAATGACCTTGCAGTAGGTAATGTTGTCGGTTCAAACATTTTCAACATTTTATTGATACTTGGAGTGTCTTCCTTTATCACACCAATCACACTCGATGTGACAGCGGTGTATGATACAATCATTTTAATTATAGCAAGTATCGTCGTGTATGTATCAGCAATCAGCAAACGCGAGATTCAAAGAAAAGAAGGAATTCTCTTTTTAGTTTGCTATTTTGCATTTTTCCTTTACGTGTTTATGAGATAGAAACAGGTGAGATATTTCATAAGGAATAGAGTTATAAAAAAGAAAAATCGTAGTCGATAGATTACAAAAGAAGGGAGAGGACAATGGAGAAGAAAAAAATTATTGAATTCCGTAACATTGTAAAAAATTTTGATGGTCAGATTGTATTAAAAGGTATCAATCTGGATATTTATGAAAATGAATTTGTGACCCTGTTGGGACCAAGTGGATGCGGTAAAACCACATTGCTTCGAATTCTGGGAGGTTTCCTGGATGCAGACGAGGGAAGCGTAATGTTTGATGGAGAAGAAATCAGTCAAAAACCCCCATATGAACGTGAGTTGAATACTGTATTTCAGAAATACGCATTATTTCCACATTTAAGTGTTTATGAAAATATTGCGTTTGGTCTTAAGATAAAAAAGATGAGCAAGGATATCATTGACCAGAAGGTTATGAAGATGCTTAAACTCATCGGTCTGGAAGGGTATGAAGATAAAAATACAACACTGCTTTCCGGAGGACAGCAGCAGAGAGTAGCGATTGCCCGTGCCCTTGTAAATGAGCCGAAGGTCTTATTATTAGACGAACCATTGGCGGCGCTGGATTTGAAGCTGCGTAAAGAGATGCAGTATGAGTTGAAACGTATCCAACAGGAAGTAGGAATCACATTTATTTTTGTAACACATGATCAGGAAGAAGCATTGACAATGTCAGACAAGATCGTTGTTATGAAAGGCGGAGAAATCCAGCAGGTAGGAACACCGGAAGAAATCTACAACGAGCCTGCAAACGTATATGTAGCCAATTTCATCGGCGAGAGCAACATCATTTCCGGAAAAATGCTCGAAGATTACAAAGTACGATTTGATGATGTAACATTTGACTGTGTAGATTTCGGATTCAGAAAAGACGAACCGGTAGATGTAGTATTGCGTCCGGAAGATATCGATATCGTTGATGTCAAAGACGGAAAACTTACCGGAGAAGTACAGAGCGTACTCTTTAAAGGAGTCCACTACGAGATTATTGTTGAGACAGTCCCGGGAACAAGTGTAACCGTAAACATGCGAGTAGTACATAACCGTGATGTGACAAGCGAAGACGGAACAGAAAAAATCAGTGCCAGCGATTTTTACGTCGATGTGGAAGATGTAGAAGCACTTGATGATAAAGACATTATCGCTTTCTCAAATGCACAGGCATGGGATCCAAAGACAGACGAGTACATTTCCATCGCAAGAATTGAATATGATTTGAAGTCGGAAGAAGGCGAATATCCAGTCACATTCTCAACATCGAAAGGAACAAGTGTACAAAGAAATATTTTTGTTGTCAACCAGCCTTTCGTTAAAAATGAGAGAGCAAATGAAGGTGTTATGGCATTTAACTTCTCAAAAACAGTAGATGAAATCATAGAATCCCAGGCATTGGATACAGATTTGAAGACATGGGCAAATGCACAAGGTTGGAAGCTGACAGACGAAGACCAGAGTGTAGATTTAAGTGTAGATTACGATTTTGAGCCGGAAGATGTAAAAGAAGGTGTATATAAGATCACATTCTCAACGACAGGTCGTGAGTTTAAGATTCATACAACAGACTATTCCGAGGAAGGTCAGGAAGTCGGGCTGACATTCTTCCCGGAAGATATCCATGTTATGTCGAAGGTGGTATTTTAATATGAAGAAATTCTCACAGTTAGCAATCCCATATATCGTGTGGGCGGTGTTGATGCTTGTACTTCCAATGGCACTGATTTTCCTTTACTCTATCACAGAGCCTGGGAACAGCATCATATCCTTCTCAATAACACTGGATCAGTACATCAAATTCTTTACCGACAAAGATTTCTTACTGATTCTGTGGCGCTCACTTGCAATTGCGGTTAAGACAACCATCATCTGTCTGCTGCTTGGTTATCCGATTGCATATTACATTGCAAGAACAAAAGAAAAAACACAGAACATGTTAATCTTATGCATTACAATTCCAATGTGGATCAACATGCTTGTGCGTACTTATGCGTGGATTGGTCTCTTAAGTGATGGCGGATTGATCCAGAAAATATTAAGCCTCGTAGGTCTTGGACACATAAAGCTCCTTTACACAGAAGGTGCAGTATTGCTTGGTATGGTATACAACTTCCTTCCATTTATGATTTTGCAGATTCAGACATCCCTGTGCAAGATGGATACATCCTTATTAGAAGCAAGCGCAGATTTAGGGGCAAGTCCGGCGCAGACATTTCGACGCATCACATTGCCATTATCATTGCCGGGCGTGATCAACGGAATCACATTAGTATTTTTGCCGGCAGTAAGCTCCTTCTTCATTCCAAAGCTGTTAGGAGGAGGTCAGTACTTCCTTATTGGAAATATGATTGAAAACCAGTTTATTACAGTAGGAGAGTGGAACTTCGGAAGTGCCATCTCTATGATCATGGCAGTTATTATGATGCTGCTTATGATGGCAGTGCGTAAAACTGAAAAACGAAATGCAGGCGGAAAGGAGGCATAATCTAATGAAAAAAAATAAGCATCCATTTGGTAAGATACTTCTGATTCTGACGATTGTGTTCTTCTATCTTCCAATTATATATATGATTATTTTTTCATTTAACGACGGAAAATCATTGACAAAATTTACCGGATTCTCATTGCGCTGGTATCAGCATATGATGGATTCCGGAGATATGATGAGCGCATTATCCACAACATTTAGCGTGGCAATCATCGCAACAATCATTTCAACAATTATCGGAACAATCACGGCAATCGGATTAAGCAAATCCAAAAAGATTATCAGAGATCTGATGGAGCAGGTAAACAATCTGCCGATGATGAATCCGGAAATCGTAACAGCGATTGGATTTATGCTGCTGTTCATTACATTTAAAATAGAAAAAGGCTATGTGACAATGCTTCTGGCACATATCGCATTTTGTATACCATATGTAATCTTGTCAGTCATGCCCAAAATCCGTTCACTTGACCCAAACATCGCAGATGCGGCGATGGATCTGGGGGCGACACCGTGGCAGGCATTGACAAAAGCCATTGTACCGCAGATTACACCGGGAATTATCTCAGGTGCACTAATTGCATTTACCATGTCAATAGATGATTTTATTATTTCATACTTCGTGACAGGACGCGGCGTAAAAAACTTAAGTATTGTAGTTTATACAATGAGTAAACGTGTAAATCCAAGTATCAATGCGGTGTCAACACTTGTTGTTGTCATTATTACAATAGCGCTGGTAATTATTAACATTGCACCGGTCGTAGCTTCAAAACGTGCAAAAAAAGAAAATGTAGGCCGAAGAAAATTTGTTTATCCGGCAACCGCAGCAGTATGTGCATTGTTAGCAATTGTGGTTTTTGTAAATATATCCGGAAACAAGGCTGCGTCAAAGCCATTTGAAGGCCAGACCTTGCACATTTACAACTGGGGCGAGTATACCGGTGAAAATATCATCAACGATTTCCAGAAAGAGACTGGGGCAACAGTTGTTATGGAAAACTTTGATTCTAATGAACAAATGTATATCAAAGTCGCAAATGGAGAATCCTACGATATTCTTGTTCCAAGTGATTACATGATCCAGAGATTGATAGGCGAAGGATATCTGCAAAAATTAGATCATTCAAAACTAGACTGCCTTGATAAGCTCGATGATGGCGTAAAAAATCTGGCATACGATCCGGGAAATGAATACTCAATACCATATTTCTGGGGAACAGTCGGAATCATTTACGACAAAACAAAGGTAGATATCGAAGATTTGAAAAAAGAAGGCTACAACATTTTCCTCGATGAAAAATATAAAGGAGATATCTATCTCTACGATTCCGAGAGAGATTCCTTTATGATGGCGTTGAAAGCATTGGGATATTCAATGAACACAACGAATGAAAAAGAAATCCAGGAGGCTTATGACTGGCTACTTCAGTGTGTGCAGACGATGGAACCGGAAATCGTTATGGATGAGATCATTGACAACATGGCACAAGGCCGAAAAGCATTAGGCTTAATCTATTCAGGAGATGCAACTTATGTCATGGCAGAAAATGAAAACATGGGTTACTATTTACCGGAAAGCGGAACAAACCTCTGGTCTGATGCGATGGTCATTTCAAAAAATGCAAAAAATCCAGAGCTTGCATACGCATTTATCAACTATGCAAGCGACTATGACGGAGCTTATGATAACTCAAGTTATATAGGCTATACTTCTGCAAATAAAGAAGTTATGGATGATCTTTCCGGAGTGGGCGGCGATTTCGAAGGAATCAATGCGTACATTCCAAGAAGCGATAATCAAAATGATGAAATATTTGAATATAATGAAGATACAAAGAAGATCATCAGTGATTTGTGGAGCAGAGTAAAAATTGCAGCAAGTAATGCGAAGTGATAAGAGGGGTGCGAAAGCACTCCTTTTTCTATGTGGCGAACGTAAGTATTTCTTATTATATGAAAGTGGATATGAGGGCTTACGAAAGCAGATTGGTATCTGAAAAGAGACATGAAAACAAAATTAGCACTCACCTTTAAAAAGTGCTAACAAAAGTGTTGACAAACCAAAAAAGCAGTGGTATTGTTATAGAGTAAATAGAACAATAAAGATTCATGGTAGCTTTTAGAACGCTTTTAAAAACTGCCATTTAGCAACCATTTTTTATAAAAAAGGGGGTTTGTATTATGAACATTAATAAATTTACACAGAATTCATTGCAGGCAGTTCAGTCTTGTGAGAAGGTTGCCTATGATTATGGCAATCAGGAGATCGCACAGGAACATTTACTCTATGCACTGCTCACACAGGATGACAGCCTGATTTTAAAATTATTAGAGAAGATGAGCATTCAGGGCACATTGTTTATCAATCGTGTAGAAGAAGCAATCAATAAAAGACCAAAGGTGCAAGGAGGACAGGTGTTTGTCGGACAGGATCTGAATAATGTATTGATCCATGCAGAAGACGAGGCCAAACAGATGGGAGACGAATACGTTTCAGTTGAGCATTTGTTCCTTGCATTGTTAAAACACGCAAGCAGAGAGATGAAAGCACTGTTTCGAGAGTTCGGAGTCGACCGCAATTCATTTCTCCAGGCATTGTCCAGTGTCAGAGGTAATCAGAAAGTGACAAGTGACAATCCAGAGGCAACTTACGATGCACTTGCAAAATATGGTACCGACCTGGTTGAGCGTGCAAGAGAACAGAAACTGGACCCGGTTATCGGACGAGATGCTGAGATTCGTAATGTAATCCGAATCCTTTCACGTAAGACTAAGAACAATCCGGTTCTGATCGGTGAACCAGGTGTCGGTAAAACGGCAGCAGTAGAAGGTCTTGCACAGCGAATTGTAAGAGGAGATGTGCCGGAAGGTCTGAAAGATAAGATCATTTTCGCACTGGATATGGGTGCACTTGTAGCAGGAGCAAAGTATCGAGGAGAATTCGAAGAACGTCTGAAAGCTGTATTGGAAGAAGTAAAGAACAGCGAAGGCAAGATCATTCTCTTCATCGATGAGCTGCATACAATTGTTGGAGCTGGTAAGACAGAAGGCTCTATGGACGCCGGAAATATGCTCAAGCCAATGCTTGCACGAGGCGAGTTACATTGTATCGGAGCTACAACTCTGGACGAATATAGAAAATACATCGAGAAAGACGCAGCACTTGAGAGACGTTTCCAGCCAGTTTTAGTAGATGAACCAAGCGTCGAAGATGCCATTTCCATCCTTCGTGGACTGAAAAAACGTTATGAAGTATACCATGGCGTTAAAATCACAGATGGAGCACTTGTGGCAGCGGCAACATTGTCCAATAGATATATATCAGACCGTTTCCTTCCAGATAAAGCAATCGACCTTGTCGATGAAGCATGCGCATTAATCAAGACAGAACTAGATTCCATGCCGGCTGAGATGGATGAACTGCGAAGAAAGATTATGCAGCTTGAGATCGAAGAAGCAGCACTTAAAAAAGAAGAAGACAGATTAAGTAAAGAAAGACTGGAACATTTACAGCAAGAGCTCGCAGAACTCAGAGAACAATATTCAAAACAGAAAGCACAGTGGGATAATGAAAAACATTCCGTAGAACGTGTTCAAAAAATCCGTGAAGAGATTGAACAGATCAATAACGATATCCAAAAAGCACAGCGCTCATACGATTTGGAAAAAGCAGCCGAGCTGCAGTATGGAAAACTTCCACAGCTTCAAAAACAATTAGAAGAAGAGGAAGCACATATCAAAGAGAAAGACTTACGTCTGGTACATGAAAGTGTTACAGATAATGAAATCGCCAGAATCATTTCCAGATGGACAGGAATTCCGGTAGCAAAACTCAACGAGAGCGAGCGTAGCAAGACTCTTCATCTCGATGAAGAACTGCATAAACGTGTCATTGGACAAGATGAAGGGGTAACAAAAGTTACAGAAGCTATCATCCGTTCCAAAGCAGGAATTAAAGATCCATCCAAACCAATCGGTTCATTCCTATTCTTAGGACCAACCGGTGTAGGTAAGACAGAACTTGCGAAAGCTCTCGCAGAAAGCCTATTTGATGATGAAAATAACATGGTTCGTATCGATATGAGTGAATACATGGAGAAATATTCCGTGAGCCGTCTTATTGGAGCACCTCCGGGATATGTCGGATATGATGAGGGCGGTCAGTTGACAGAGGCAGTGCGCAGAAAACCATACTCCGTTGTACTGTTCGATGAGATTGAAAAAGCACATCCAGATGTATTCAACGTACTTTTGCAAGTACTGGATGATGGCCGTATTACAGATTCACAAGGCCGTACAGTAGACTTTAAAAATACAATCTTGATCATGACATCCAACATTGGATCATCCTACCTGCTGGATGGAATTCAGGACAACGGCGAAATCAAGCCAGAAAATCAAGAAATGGTAATGCAAGATTTAAGAGCACATTTCAGACCAGAATTCCTGAACCGTCTCGATGAGATTATCATGTTCAAACCATTGACAAAAGAAAACATCGGCTCAATTGTAGATTTAATGATCGCAGATGTAAACAAGAGACTGGAAGATAAAGAAATCTCCATCGAATTGACACCAGAAGCAAAAAGCTTTGTTATAGATGGTGGTTACGATCCAACTTACGGTGCAAGACCACTCAAACGATATCTGCAGAAACACGTTGATACATTAGCTGCAAAACTGATCCTCGAAGGAAATGTCGGAACAGGCGATGTAATCTTATTACAAGTTGAAGATGGCAAACTTGTAGCAAAGATAAAAGGACGAAGTGATATTTAATAAAGAGAATAAATGATATTAGGTGGCAGACTGTGCGAGCAGTCTGCCATTGCTTTCGTAGAAAAGGAGCCGGTTGGGGACGGGGTTTTCTGGCTCTTTTCGGAGCCGGTTAGAAGGTTAGGATTCTACTACTTGACTCAACAGAATATCCCAGTTTTGCAGATACTGCAACATCAAAAAAATAACACAGAAGTTATCTTTACAACACTCCAGACTCATGCTATGATAACCGTATCTTCGGAGAACTTCTTTTCTCCGAATACATCTATAGCCGTAAGGCTCTCATCTCGGGTTTCAATTTCAGAAACAAAATCCGATATGAAAAACAACAAAATATCAAAAATGGAGGAAAATGCCTATGACAAACAAACTGCAACAGTATTTCCCTATGATTCGGACGAAAGAACAACTAATGGCCGAGATAGAGGAAAAACCAAAACTAAAATCAATTTTCTATAGTTGGAAAGAAGAAGCAAGACAAGATTTTATCAACTTCTGTACCGGTGCACGTGGGGTGAAGATGATGTATGATTTTATAAGTAAAGAAATTCTAAATCCGGAAATATATCGTGAGCGGGTAAATGAATTTTTATCATTACTTTTAAATCAAAAAGTAAAAATATTGGAAGTATTACCAAATGATGGGACAAGACTTGCGGATGAGTCAACTTTATTAATCATGGACATTGTCGTTGAATTAGAAGATGGAAGTATTGTAAACTTAGAAATTCAAAAAATAGGATATATGTTTCCAGGAGAACGAAGTGCCTGCTATTCAGCCGATTTGTTGTTACGACAATATAAGCGTGTAAAACAGAAAGCAGAAAAGAAAATTGATTCTCATACAAAAATGTCATATAAAGATATAAAAGATGTCTACACCATTGTTCTATTTCAGCAAAGCCCACAAGAATTAAAAAAATTCAAAGACGTATATATGCATCGCTTTAAGCAAGAATCTGATACAGGGGCAAAGATGAATCTTCTACAAAAATATCTCTTCGTAACGCTTGACAACTTCAATAAAATTAAGCACAATAATGACAAGACAATAAAACTAGACAATCGTCTTGAGGCATGGTTAGCATTTCTGAGTATGGATGCTCCGGAAGATATTGTGCAGATATTAGAGCAATATCCCGATTTCAAAGCACTTTACAATCAAGTGTATGACATTTGCCTCAACATAGAAGAGGTGATGGGAATGTTTTCAAAAGAATTATTAGAACTAGATCGCAATACAGTAGAATTGATGATTGATGAGATGCAGAAGCAAGCTGATAATTTAAGAACTCAGAATGAAAATATGACACGTGAGAACGAAAAATTGGGACTTGCGAATGAAAATTTGGTGTTTGAGAACGAAAGCATAAAAAGCGAGAATGAAAGTATAAAAAGCGAGAATGAAAGTATAAAAAGCGAGAACGAAAGCATAAAAAGCGAAAACGAAAGAATAAAAAATGAAAACAAAGAAATAAGAGCCATGATGGAAGAATTGAAACGGCAAAATGAAGAAATCCTAAAATCGTTAGGAAAGAAATAAATCGGGAGCATCCCAAAGTTTGTGTAAACCTCCAAACTGATGTAAGATAAAATTACTC
>OGIO01000898.1_pt1 | contig 30030 bp, 24 predicted proteins | sample 1571841 | NCBI WGS metagenome assembly OGIO01 (sample SAMEA2582111, study PRJEB24529) | metagenome | biome: Human gut stool | place: China | collected 2011
CACATTCTCGCGCCGAGGCGCGGTTGCTTTGGCAACCATCTACCTTTGCGCCGAGCGCGCATCCCTGCGGAGCACTTTTTTGTTTCATAGGACGCACTTTCCTATGAAATAAAAAAGGGACTGACAAATTCCGGTCAGCCCTCTTAAAGTCGCTTTTGTGCTTTTTGCTTTAAGTAGCTCTCCATCCGGTTGGATGACAGTTACAGGATTCTTCACCCTGTCCCCAGATAAATGACTTCCAGACCGTCCTCTATCTTCGGCGCCCGCCCTTTCAAAGAATCCTCTTCTGCTTCTGGTGCATCCGATTCTTTACTCATGCTTCGCGCAACCTCTACTTGCCTGTTTATGTATAATACTAGCATTAACCATTTTAATTGTCAACTTAAACCTATCTGGAACAGGTGGAACAATCTACATATTCCACTTTATCTGCGATCCGGTGGATGCCTTCCGGCAGTACCTTTCCGGTCACAATGACCTGGACCTGGTCACGGCAGTTTAAAATGCCCTCCAGTTCCTCTTCCGTTACGATATTCTGGTCAACCAGCCCAAGGGCTTCATCGAGAACCAGAAGATCACACTCCTCTGTGGTCAGTACCTTCTTTGCATAATTTAATCCATTGCGGATATTGACTTGCTCATCTTTCTTTTCAGAATCACTTAACTCTGCAAAGTAGCGGTCTGATTTTTCGAAGCGGAATATCTTCAGTTCCGGCTCCATTCGCTTTAATACGTCCAGATTTCCTGTTTTCTCACTGCCTTTTAAAAACTGGATCACGATCACGGTTTTCTGCTCTGTGAGCGCCTGGAGCGCTCTGCCAAGGGCCATCGCTGTCTTTCCTGAGCTGTCTTTGCCGCAGATGACCTCTAGTCTTCCTGTACTCATCGCTTTTGCACCTCTGTTTTTCTTAGCATCGTTTATACAAGCGTGCTAATCGTAACACATTCCCATGTGATTTGCAAGTTAATCTGTTAAGACTGCGGCTATTCTTATTGCGGTTCACATACATAAATCCGCCAGCACAGCCGCGCTGATGCTTCGCATCCTCACACTTCCTCTTCCGGATCCCCGCATTCCAGCTTGCTGATGGAAACCTCGTAAGCCACCCGCTTCTCGCACTCAGTCTCGCTGAGTTTTTTGGTGTACTCCCGGCTCTGCACACGGCCCCATACGCGCACTCTGGTTCCCACCTCGAAGCCAGAAGCAAACCGCGCATTTCTGCCCCAGGCAATGCACGGGATATAGTCTGACTTGCCGTAAGGGCGGTTGACTGCCAAAAGCAGATCTGCAATCTCCCTTCCAAGCGGTGTTTTCCGGTAAACCGGTGCCTTACAGATGTAACCATCCAGAAAGATCTGGTTCGTCTTGGTATAATCCGTAAATTTCTCCATAAAATGGATTTCCCGTACAAACACCGACAGTACCAGACGGTTTTTTATTCCTTCATGGCGGTTATAGGAACGGAACTGGCCAATGGCCTCCACCGTGCAGCCAATATAATCTTCCTTGACATCCAAAAGGCGCTCTGAGATCATGAGCGGGATGATATCGGCCTGCTCGCTTAAACGGCTCACTGCCACGTTCACAAGATAAAAGCCCTCTCCAAATACTTCGTGGCTGAAGGTAAACCCGGAAATGATTTCTCCGATCACACTCACCTTATTGTTTTCGATCACTTTTTCTGACATAGTATTTTCTCTCCTCTTCCCATTTCTTTTAGCTCTCAGCTATTATCATATTTACGGGAAAATGAGAAAAAATATTCAGGTTTTCGCTCGACAAATGGCGGCAAAATGTTACATTTCCCATGCAAAAGGCAAAAAAGCAGCAGATTTTATAATGTTTTGCTGTCTCCAACTAACGTTCCCGAAAAGCAGCGAAAGCAAATCGTCCTACAAGACAGGCTGAAACCGCCGCCGAGATCCACTCACTGATCCAGAATCCGTGCCAGACTCCCACTGGTCCCATGATCCGGTTTAAGATCCAGGCAGCCGGCAGGATCACCACCAGATAACGGCACAGGGAAATGATGAGGGAAGACATGCCCATTCCCAATCCCTCAAACGCGCCGCTTGCGGTCACAGAAACCGAAGAAATTAAAAATCCCAGGCAGATTAGGCGTAATGCCTGTGTGCCCGCTGCCACGGTTTCCGGGTTTGTAGTGAACAGCTGCATAAGCTGTTTTGCAAACAGAAGACAGCCAAACGTTCCAACCGCCATAATGACTGCACACATCACCAGCGTCAGTTCAAACAGCCTGCGCACCCGCTTCATTTCTTTTGCCCCATAGTTGTATCCGATCAGCGGACGCAGTCCCTGTACAATGCCGCTGGCCGGAAGATACAGGAAGGTCTGAAGCTTATAATAGATTCCAAGCACCAGCACATAACTGCCGGAAGCTGCAGCAAGAATGCCGTTTAATGCGGTAATCAGAAAGGAAGGCAACGCTATGTTTAAGATAGCCGGAATGCCGATCCCATACAGCTTCTTTAAGATTTCTCCATTTGGCTTCAGGTCCTGTCTGGTAAATTTGACCGGGAACGGTTTTCCCACGTACATCAGCAGATATACTGTCAGGGAAACCACCTGGCCGATCCCCGTTGCGATCGCCGCCCCGGTAATCCCCATTGCCGGAAAAATGCCGATTCCAAAGATCATCAGAGGGTCCAGGATAATGTTAGCGATACAGCCGCAAAGCAGGCTTGTCATGGCAACTTTCATGCGCCCTACCGCCTGAAAAAGCTTCTCAAAAAATAATCCCACCATGATCACCGGTGCAAACGAAAAAGCAATGGAAGCATAGCGGATTGCCAGCGCCTTTACGTCTTCATCACCCGTAAACATATTTAAAAAATGCGGCATGACCAGAAGGGAAAGCACCGCCAGAACGACACCGTGGACCAGGCAGCAGAAAAGCCCCTGCCCCGCTGCATTTCCGGCTTTTTTCTTATTTCCGGCACCCAGATACAGCGATACCAGTGCATTGATGCCCACGCCAAAGCCAATGGCAGCAGCACTGATAAAGTTCTGCACCGGATAGACCAGGGAAAGGGCCGTCATGGCGTTTTCACTGATCTTTGCCACAAAAAAGCTGTCGATAATGTTGTAAAGGGAATTGACCAGCATAGACACTACCATCGGCAAGGCCATCGACAACAGCAGTGGGAATACCGATTTTTCTTTCATAAATGTATCTGTCATAGTAAACTCCTTTCGAAATTATAAGAGTACGCGCCACTGGCGCCTCCTCGATATACAATGCAAAAAAACGCCACACAGCATCCTCCCGTACGGGAAGGAGCTGTGTGGCGAAAATAGCTTGGCTTTACTAGAAAAGTCCACACCAGGTTTTAGGGAATCTGGCAATATTTATTTTTTAAAGGATGCTCTCTTACGCATGGTCGGATCCAGGATCTTCTTGCGGATACGCAGGTTCTCCGGGGTTACCTCAAGAAGCTCGTCGGTATCGATGAACTCCAGGCACTGCTCCAGGCTCATGATCTTCTTCGGAACCAGCTTCAATGCCTCATCAGCACTGGAGGAACGGGTGTTGGTCAGCTTCTTGGTCTTGCAGACATTGACCTCGATATCCTCGGTCTTCGGGTTCTGGCCGATGACCATACCGGAGTAAACCTTCTCGCCCGGTCCTACAAAGAGGATACCGCGCTCCTGGGCGTTGAACAGGCCGTAGGTGATGGTCTCACCGCTCTCGTAAGCGATCAGGGAACCGGTCTTACGGTAGCTTAACTCACCCTTGAACGGGCCGTAACCATCGAAAATGGTGTTGATGATACCGTTACCCTTGGTATCGGTCATGAACTCACCACGATAGCCGATCAGGCCTCTTGCCGGGATGGAGAACTCCAGACGGGTATATCCGCCGTTTGCCGGGCTCATGCCCTGCAGCTCACCCTTTCTGGAGGTCAGCTTCTGGATTACCGCACCGGTAAACTCCTCCGGAACGTCGATGTAAGCTAACTCCATCGGCTCTAACTTCTGGTTGCGCTCGTTGTATTTGTAAAGAACCTCAGCCTTGCTGACTGCAAACTCAAAGCCCTCGCGGCGCATATTCTCGATCAGGACAGACAGATGCAGCTCACCACGTCCGGAAACCTTAAAGCAGTCCGGGGACTCGGTCTCTTCTACACGCAGGCTGACATCGGTGTTCAGTTCGCGGAACAGACGCTCTCTTAAGTGACGGGAGGTAACGAACTTACCCTCCTGGCCTGCAAGCGGGCTGTCATTTACCATGAAGTTCATGGCGATCGTCGGCTCAGAAATCTTCTGGAACGGAATGGATTCCGGATTCTCCGGGGAACAGATGGTATCACCAATGTGAAGGTCTGCGATACCGGATACTGCAACGATATCACCGATGGTTGCCTCCTGAACCTCTACACGCTTTAAGCCGTCGAACTGGTACAGCTTACCAATCTTCACGCGGCGCATCTTGTCCGGATCGTGATGGTTTACGATCACGCAGTCCTGGTTTACCTTAATGCTTCCGTTGTCGATTTTGCCGACACCGATACGGCCAACAAACTCGTTGTAGTCAATGGTGCTGATGAGCATCTGGGTATCTGCATCCGGGTCTCCTTCCGGAGCCGGGATATAGTTTACGATGGTCTCAAACAGCGGGCTCATATCTACTTCCGGATCGTCCAGCTCTTTCTTTGCAAAACCTGCACGGGCAGATGCAAATACGAACGGGCAGTCTAACTGCTCGTCGGATGCGTCCAGATCCATAAACAGCTCTAATACCTCATCGATCACCTCGGTCGGTCTTGCTTCCGGACGGTCGATCTTGTTGATGCAGACGATAACAGACAGGTCCAGATCCAGTGCCTTCTGCAGCACGAATTTGGTCTGCGGCATCGGTCCCTCATATGCGTCTACAACCAGGATAACACCGTTTACCATCTTCAGTACACGCTCAACCTCGCCGCCGAAGTCTGCATGTCCTGGGGTGTCGATGATGTTGATCTTCTTATCTTTATAAAATACTGCTGTGTTCTTGGAAAGAATGGTGATTCCACGCTCACGCTCAATATCGTTGGAGTCCATGACACGCTCTGCCACTTCCTGGTTTGCACGGAAAACGCCGCTCTGCTTTAACAGTTCATCTACCAGAGTGGTTTTACCATGGTCAACGTGGGCAATGATCGCGATGTTACGGATGTCTTCTCTCTTCATTTTCATAGTCGTAATAATCCTCTTTCTCTTTAAAAAAACTAAGGACTTGTTGCCAGGTCCTTAGTTTCACGTCATTCATCACAAGTTATTAATATAGCATTCTGGTGAACGGAATGCAAGCGTTTTTTCCTCAATTGCAGGGCTTTTTCTGTTTAAATTTTAAAACAGGACCAGTTCCCCGTCTGCAAAGCCATAATAGCATTCCTTTTCCCGGGTAATCACAGCTTTGCCGCCAGTCTTTTCGGTGATCTGGGCAACCAGGGAACCCTCTTTTTCGAGCGGCACCATGCAGATAACATCCACTGCATCGGTGTACTGGGTATCCAGAACCGAGATCTCCATCTGCGCATTGATGTACTGGATCTTGCCAATGCCATTGTAATCGGTATGGATCTTCCATTCCACACCCGGACATTTCTCCACGATCACGCTGTTTTTGAGTCCCTCCTGCACTGCGCCGGAATATGCACGCACCAGTCCGCCGGTTCCAAGCAGGGTTCCGCCAAAATAACGGGTCACCACGACACAGATGTTTTTCACTTCTGCACCCAAAAGCACATCCAGCATTGGGCGTCCTGCCGTCTGGGCCGGCTCCCCATCGTCACTGCAGCGCTGCACCTGGCCGCGCTCCCCGATCACATAAGCCGAGCAGTTATGCCGGGCATCCCAGTATTTCTTTTTCATCTCATCGATAAAAGCGACGGCATCTTCTTCGCTCTCTACCGGTCTTGTGGTAGCAATGAAGCGGGATTTTTTCTCGGTTAATTCCCCTTCGCCGCCCTCATAAAGAATTTTATATCGTTCCATCATGGGTATACTACTTCCTATCATCCTGTTTCTTTTACGATTCGCTTCTCTCGTTCCCTATCATACCAGTAAAGAAGACTTCTGGCAAGAAGCAACATGACTGCCCATGTGTTTCGCAGACACCAACGGATTTTGTCGAAGCTTCGCACGGTTGAATTATCAGAATCATTTTGGTATAATGATAGACGGATTTTTATGTTGTTCACGCATGATACAAACAACATTTTATCCCCCATCAGCAGCTGTCAGACCTCTTTACAGCTGCCAGTACACATCCTGAAAAGGAGGATTCCGAATGAATTATGGAAAAAACGCTACAGAAAAGCGTTTGCAGGCTGCCGAGTCGCGGGGCCGGAAATACCGCTCCCGTATTTTTCTCACCTTTGCAAAAACCTGCTGCGTACTCTGTCTGTTCTGCGTTCTGGTCATATCCAGTATTGGCATCGGCATTGTCATGGGTATCATCGACAATTCCCCGGAGCTGAATGTGGACAGTATCGTACCCATCGGCTATGCCACTACCGTTTATGACAGTGCCGGTAACTTAACCGACACGCTGGTAACTGCAGGCTCCAACCGGGAAGAAGCCACCTACGACGAACTTCCCCAGGACCTGATCAATGCCTTCGTTGCCATTGAGGATTCCCGTTTCTGGACCCACAACGGCATCGACCTGCGTTCCATCTCCCGTGCCGCAGTCGGCGTGCTGACCGGCGAGAACCGCGGAGGCGGAAGTACCATTACCCAACAGCTCATCAAAAACAATATGTTCAACGGCGGCATGGAAACCAGCTTCGGTGCCAAGCTCGAGCGAAAGCTCCAGGAGCAGTACCTGGCACTCCAGCTGACAAAATCCATGGACCGCAAGCTGATCTTAACCAACTATTTAAACACCATCAACCTGGGCAATAACGCCCTTGGTGTCAAGGTTGCAGCCCGGCGCTATTTTAATAAGGATGTTTCCGACTTAACACTCTCGGAATGCACCGTCATTGCCGGCATCACCCAGAATCCGTCCCGCCTAAACCCGATCAGCGGGCAGGAGGCCAACGCCGAAAAACGGAAGGTGATCCTGCAGTATATGTTTGAACAGGGCTATATCACCAAGGCCCAGCAGGAGGAAGCCCTGGCAGACGATGTCTATGCCCGCATCCAGATGGTCGACACCGTTTCCAAAGAAAGCTCCACTCCATACAGCTACTTTACCGATGAGCTGACCCAGCAGGTAAAGGATACACTAATGGAAAAGCTCGGCTACACCGAGACCCAGGCACACAACCTGCTCTACAGCGGCGGTCTTCAGATCTACACCACCCAGGACCCTGCGATCCAGGCCATTGTAGACGAAGAGGTCAATGACCCTGCAAACTACTCTGCTGCCCGCTACAGCGTGGAATACCGTCTCTCTGTAACCCATGCCGACGGCACCACGGAGCACTTTTCAGAGAAGAATTTAAAATCCTGGCACGCTTCCACTCTAAACCCGGGATGGGACGGTCTCTACAACAGCGAGGCGGAAGCAGACGCAGATATGGAGGCCTATAAAGCAGCCATCCTGCAGGAAGGGGATACCGTAATCGGCGAACGCTCCAGCAAGGTACTGGAACCTCAGGTTTCCTTCGTCATCATGGACCAGAAAACCGGACAAGTGAAAGCGATCAGCGGCGGACGCGGCACCAAGACAGCCAGCCTGACCTTAAACCGCGCTACCGACACGACCAGACAGCCTGGTTCTACCTTTAAGGTCATTACTGCATTCGCCCCGGCCCTGGACACCTGTGGGGCTACACTTGGAAGCGTTTACTACGATGCTCCATTCACTGTGGGGACAAAAACCTTTAAAAACTGGTACAAGCAGGGTTATCTTGGCTACTCCAGCATCCGCGACGGTATCATCTATTCCATGAACATTGTTGCCGTGCGCACCATGATGGAAACCGTAAGCCCACAGCTCGGTGTGGAATACGCCAAGAACTTCGGCATCACCACCCTGACGGACACCGACATGAACGCAGCAACAGCCCTTGGCGGTATCACCAACGGTGTCACCAACCTAGAGCTGACCTCCGCCTTTGCCTCCATCGCAAACGGGGGACTTTATACCAAGCCGGTCTTCTTCACGAAGATCCTGGACCACGATGGAAAGCTTCTGATCGATAATGAGCCGGAAACCCACCGCGTTTTAAAGGATTCCACTGCATTCTTACTGACGGATGCCATGGAGGATTCCATGCAGCCTAACCACATTTTCGCAAGCTCCGGTGTCAGCGTCAGCTCCACCAGTACCCGCGCCGCACTGCCAAACATGTCTGCTGCCGGTAAGAGTGGTACGACCAGCAACAACAACGATATCTGGTTTATCGGCTATACACCTTATTACACTGCCGGTGTGTGGGGCGGCTGCGATGAGAACCAGAAGCTGACCGCACAGAACGGCGGAACCTCCTTCCACAAGGATATCTGGCGCAAGATCATGACCCGTGTCCACGAGGGATTGAGTGACCCGGGCTTCACCGTTCCGGACAGCATCGAAACCGCAGAGATCTGCCGCAAATCCGGCAAGCTGGCCATTCCGGGTGTCTGCTCCCACGACCCGCGTGGTGACGCTGTCTACACGGAATACTTTGCCAAGGGAACCGTACCGACAGAGATGTGCAACACCCATGTGCTCACAACCGTCTGCAGCGTAACCGGACTCCTTCCGGGCCCGAACTGCCCGAAGACCTCCCATGTGCGTATTGCCCTGCCAGCTGACGAGGAAGGCGAGACCGACGATTCCAAATACGCAATGCCAACCAAACGCTGCTCCGGCCACACAAGCGTTACCATCGATCCGTCCTATCTGGGACCGGACGATGCAGGCACCACCTCCGGAAGCTCTGGAAGCTCCGGCGGCTCCGGAACTGCCGTTCCAGGTCTTGGGCCTGGCGGTGCAAGCACCCGCCCTTCTTCCGCGGTATCGAATGGGCCTGGACGGGACTAGGTGTTGCTGACACTTCCGCATTGTGAACCATAGCGCCACTGGCGTCTCCATGATATCCATTTACACAAAAATGCAGGAAAACCTCTCCGGCTTTCCTGCATTTTTTATATTGCATTTCTTATATTTCGAAACAACTCTTTTTACCGGTATTCTTTCGCAATCCTCCGTTTTATAACATGGTTCCAAGCGTATATCCAATGAGTGTTACCACAAGCGGTGTAAGCAGCATCATGATGATACCATATTTATATATCTGGTTCTTACTGCTGTATTCGTTGCCGTGGAGCATTGCAATGACTGCGAAGCTGGATGGCATCAGGTATGCAGCGGAACCACAGAAGCTGGTTACCATGGAGATTGCCACCAGATTGACCACTCCGGTGCTCATGCCAAGGGCAACTCCCAGACCGGTCATAACCGTGATCGTCGATACGTTTGACGCAAAGTTGGTCATAAATACTGCTGCATAGGCAATGATCAGAACCACCGCCATCGTCGGAACATGGCTGATCAGCGGGCTGATGTAGGCAGACATGAATGCATTCACTCCAGTTTCCTCTGCACAGATCACGCTTCCGAAATAAACACCGATGCTGATGAAGATCAGAATGCCCCAGTTGATATGCTTATTCACGATATCACGCACATCGATCAGCGGCTTATTGTCAATGCTGACGATTCCCATCAATACAACGGATAAGGTCGCCCAGAAAGTGATTCCGTAGCTGTTGAGCGCCGTGACAAAGGCCGCATCCGGGATAAAGAGCTTTAAGAAGCCCGGGATGATCCACAGAAGGACAGTCAGGAAGAAGACAAATACAGTTACCTTCTCGCGCAGGTCCATTGGTCCCTGCTGGTCCAGAACCCGGCTCACATCAAAATTTTTGAATTTGCCGAAGTCCGGCTTTGCGATCAGGCGGATGATCAGTGCCATGATTGCAAACAGAACAATGCCGGTCGGGATACCAAACAGAAGGTAGGTAAACAGGCTGATGCTCTGTCCTGTTGCAGACTCATACACGCCCAGTCCCAAAATAATCAGCGAATGGGAGATTGGAGTCATGGCACCACCAATATTGACACCAAACAGGGTAATGATATTGGTGATATGCGGGTAGCTGTCATCCTTGGAATAGCCAAGCTCCTGATAGATCCGGTTCACGAAGGCAAGCATAAATGCTGCTGCCGGAACTTGGTCGATAAACGCGCCAAGGATCATGCCAAGAACACCAAGGGAAATCGTGAAGGTCCATGGATTCCTGTTCACGAATTTCTGGCTCATGAATTTTGCAACCAGACGTGAGGTAAAGCCGGACTCATTCAGCGCATGTGTCATAATAAAGGTCATCAATACAAAATATACGACCCAGTTTCCAAGGCTTCCGCTGATGGCTCCGTTTAATGTGGTTGCACCAGTTCTGGACAGTAATACGACTGCCAGCATAGCCGGCCACACGGTATCAACCGCAGACAGCAGAATTACGGTGGCGATAAATACACCGATCACGCGGATACCGGCTGTTGTCATCGGCGCCGGTGCCGGCATCACCCAGAAAATTGCCACGATCAGAAAGCAGATTGCGATCTTCACCAGCTTTGCCCGTTCCATACTAAATTTCTGTGTCATTCTAACCCCTCCTAACATTCCGTGTTTTTACATTTTTTCCTTTGGAAGATCCCACTCACAGAACTTCCAGTACGGTGCATTGACACGTTCACGGTATGCGTCCATGTCCACTCCACGCCAGTCGTAAAAGCCCTCTCCCGCCTTCACGCCTGTTTTTCCTTCTGCGATCAGCTTATCGATACATTCCGGCACAGTCTTGGTATCGCTGATGACCGGGAACAGATTTTTACAGGTTGTCCGGTTCAGCTCCAGACCGCCATTATCGAAATGCTCGAAAATACCGATGGAGGTATAGCGCGGGCAGAAGCTGTACTGCAATGCCCGGTCGATGTCTCTCGGATCTGCCACACCCTCCTCTACTAGGGCAAGTACCTCTCTCCACAATGCGAACTGGAGTCGGTTTCCGATAAAACCCGGGGTCGGTTTTTTCAAAACAACCGGTTTTCTGTCTAACTCCTCCAGAAGCTGGTAGACGTATTCGATCACACCCGGAGCAGTCCGTTTTCCACCGCATAATTCAAAATAAGGGACCATATGTACCGGATTGAACGGATGCGTTACGATGATCCGATCGCCATATTTTTCACAGGTTTCTGCAAGAATATCCGGCACAATGGAGGAGCTTACCGAGCAGATTGCCTTCACATCCGGGCAGGTATCCTCCAGAATATGATAGATATCATGCTTGACATCCGGGTTCTCCAGTGCACTCTCAAAGACGATCTCCGCATCCGCCATAGCCTTATAGTCCTGTGAGATTACCAGATAAGTTTTGCAGATGTCCACCTGCTCACTGGTCGCAAGCCCGTGTCCTACCAGACTTTTCCAGTGATTTTCATAATCGTTGCGGCATCTTTGTGCCGATGCTTCGCTGCGCGCATAAACCACCGTCTTAAACCCATGTCCCGTTGTCAGCACTGCCATGCTGGTCGCAATGATCCCGGTTCCGACAATTCCGATTGTGCGTACCTCTTTGCTCATAACATGTAACCTCCTTCGTTTTTATTTGTTAATTATTTATCACTATCAGCATCATATCATTTATTGCATGCATCTGCAATTCGAATTGCGTTGTCATCATTTCCAGAATGGAATAAATTGTTTTCTATACTCTTTCCATTTTGGAACAGATGCGCTATAATAAAAAAAGTTTACAACAATAATCTGACAGTTTATGAGAAGGTATCTTATGTCAAACATACGGTATTATGAGGAATTTGCCGCATTATCGCATTATTTAAGCTTTTCCCGCACCTCGGAGGAGCTTTGTGTGTCCCAGTCTGCCCTTTCCAAGCACATTGCTGCATTAGAGCAGGAGCTGGGGCTGACCTTGTTTATCCGCAATTCTAAAAACTGCGCACTCTCCGAAGCTGGCTATCAGATCTTACCCTATGTTGAAAAGATGCTGGAGGCACACCGGAGCATTGAACAGATCAGCAGGGAACAGTATCTGAAAAAAGAGCAGGCACGCAAAAACCCACAGATCTGCATTGCCTCCTGCCCACTGATCGGTGCCTACAAAATCGCCGATCTCATGGCACGCTTTAGCAGTCTCCACCCGGAGATTGCCGTAGGAACCTCGGAGTTTGAACCCGGTGTCATTCCCAAAATGCTGGACTCCGGCGATGTCGAGCTGGCCTTTGTCCGCCCATTCCGCAGCGGTATGTCTGCGTATGACGCAATTGAGTTTGTGCGGGAGGACATCATTGCTGTGCTTCCAAAAAGCCACCCTCTTTCAAGAGAAACCAGCATCCCTCTTTCCGCCTTAAGGAACGATCCCATGATCCTCATCGGGGAGCAGGCAGAGCTTCACTATGTCTGCATGCAGCTTTGCCTAAAGGCCGGGTTTACGCCGGCATCCCGCTTCAATGGGCTCAGGCCCGACAACATTATGGCGCTTGTCTCACTGAATATGGGTGTCGCATTGCTGTCGCAGAATTTTTACGAATACTACAAACGGGAAAATACCGTTGGTGTTCCCATTACCCCAACGGTCTCCACCTCGATCCGGCTGATCCGCAAAAAAGGGCGGAAGCTTTCCCGGCCAGCCCAGATTTTCTGGGATTTCATCAATCAGGGTTCTCAAAAAACTATAAAATAATCAATCAGGGGGTATTCACATGCAAAAGAAATTTGAATCCGGTACCTTTCTTCCGGACAGTCTCATCTCCTGCCGCACCCTTTACAAGGCAAACGGCTTCTCCAATGATGACATGTCCCGCCCGATCATCGGTGTCTGCAATTCCTTTACCGACATTGTCCCGGGCCACCGCCACCTAAAAGAGCTGGCAGAGCAGGTCAAATACGGCGTTTACCGCGCTGGCGGCACTCCGGTAGAATTTGGCTGCATCGCAGTCTGTGACGGTGTCTGCACTACCCACAGCGGTGCCCGCTACTCTCTCCCGTCCCGTGAACTCGTGGCAGACAGTATTGAAACCATGGCACTTGCCCACCGTCTGGACGGTCTGGTGCTCATCGGCTCCTGCGACAAAACCGTTCCCGGCATGCTGATGGCAGCCGCAAGACTGGACATTCCATGTATCTTCCTCGCAGGAGGATGCATGCTCGGCGGCCAGTCCTTCGGCGGCAAGCGCAAATCAGACTCCACCTCCATCGAGGAGGCTTACGGTATGTACCAGGTAGGAAAGATAGGCCACGATGTCCTGGAGGATATCACGGAGCTGTGCTGCCCGACGGTCGGCTCCTGCCAGCATATGGCAACCGCAAACTCCATGTGCTGCATGGCAGAATCTCTCGGCTTAAGCCTTCCGGGCTCCGCAGCGATCCCGGCTGTATACAATGACCGTCTGCGTGCCGCACTGTTGTCCGGCGAGGCCGCTGTTCATATGGTACTTGAGGGCATTACCTCCCGCGATATCATCACACCGGAGGCAATCCGCAACGCCATCATGGTGCTCATGGCAACCGGAGGCTCCACCAACTGCGTCATCCACACTCTCGCCATCGCACATGAGATCGGACTGGATTCCAAAACTGTCATGGGATGGTTTGAGGAATACGGAAACAGCATCCCGCTGATCTGCCGCATCAACCCGGCATCCAAGGAATTCGACGCCGAAGACTTCTACAAGGCCGGAGGTATCCCGGAGGTTCAGCGTCAGATGAAGCCACTTTTGTATAACGACTGTATGACTGTAACCGGCAAGCCCATCGGCGAAAACGCCGCCTCCTGCCGCAGCCTGTATCCAAAGAACCCGGATGTCATCACCTCCTTAGAGAAGCCATTCTCAACCCTTGCAGGTCTCGCCATCATGCACGGCAACCTTGCACCTGACACTGCCGTGGCAAAGCCTGCCGCTGTGGCAGAGGAGGTCCGCCACTTTACCGGAAAAGCCATCTGCTTTGACAGCGAGGATGCTGTCAGCGATGCCATCGCAAAGCAGCTGATCAAGCCAGGACACGTTGTGGTTGTCCGCTACGAGGGTCCGAAGGGTGCACCTGGCATGCCGGAAATGTTCAAGCCTATGAAGCTGCTCTACGGCCAGGGCTTAAATAAATGCACCGCCCTCATCACCGATGGCCGCTTCTCCGGCACCAACAACGGCTGCTTCGTCGGCCATATTTCCCCAGAAGCTGCTGCTGGCGGTCCGATTGCCCTCATTGAAGACGGCGATGAGATCGAGATCGATATCCCGAACAAAAAGCTGGAGCTTCATGTATCCGACGAGGAGCTTGCACGCAGAAAGGCGGCATTCCACTATGAGCCACAGCCAGTAGAAGGATACCTGAAACGGTATGCACTGCACGCAAGAAGTGCTGACCAGGGCGGAATCATCATCGATTAAAGTACATTTAGCAATTTAAGTATATGACAAGGGCCGTGTGAGTTGCCGAAAGGTAACTCACATGGCCCTATTAAAGTTAATCAAATTGTTATTCTTTCATTTTAGGTTTGAAGATCAGCGCCCCCAGATACCCAAACACCAGCGCTGCTGCGATTCCGGCGGAGGCAGCTGTGAGGCCGCCTTTGAAGATTCCAATGCAGCCTTCCTCTCCGATTGCCTTTGCGACCCCCTTCCACAGCGTATTGCCAAATCCAAGGAGCGGTACACCTGCTCCGGCTCCGGCCCATTCCAAAAACGGTTCATAAAGTCCAAGCCATCCTAAAATGGTGCCGCTTACAACCAGAAACACCATCACCCGGCCCGGCATCAGCTTCGTCCGGTCAAGCAGGATCTGCACAAGGGCACAGATCACGCCTCCCACAAGAAAGGCCCGGATCAGTTCCATTACCACACTGCCAGATGCACTGCCCATACTGCTACCTGCAACATCAGCCAGCATGCTGATCATATGATTGATATCATTGTTCATCGTATCGTTATCCCTCCATCCGTTCCAGCACAACTGCGTGGGCAATTCCCGGAATGCTCTGTCCTTCATTATAGCTTACGGTGGAAAGCAGTGCCCCGGTCGGCACAAACAAAACCCGTTTCCATTCCCCACGCTTCAGCTTTGGAAGAATCTTTGCACACAGCGTTACCGCCGCGCAGCCGCATCCACTTCCACCTGCGTGTACGTCCTGCCAACCCCTGTCATAAATTTCAAGACCGCAATCCATATGGCGTCCCGCAAGCTCCTGGCCGCTGCTCTTCATAAAATCGAGAAGTACCTTTTGCCCGACTGCCCCCAGATCCCCGGTGATAATCCTGTCATAATAGGAAACATCCACACCAAAATCCTCCAGATTCTGACAGATGGTGTTCCAGGCCGCCGGGGCCATGGCGGCGCCCATATTCATGGAATCCTTCGTTCCCATATCCACCATTTTCCCGGTTGTGATCCCGGTTACCGCAATACGTGGCGCTGGCAGGTTTCCGGCTTTTTCCCCACGTTCCAATACTACCGCCCCACAGCCGGTCACTGTCCACGATGCGCTCTGTGCCCTCTGGTTTCCATATCCAAGCGGAAAACGGAACTGTTTTTCTGCTGTCGCAAAGTGGCTGGATGCCATTGCAAGGACCCGGTCTGCATGTCCCGCATCCACACACATCGCCCCAAGTCCCATGGCTTCTCCCATCGTAGAACAGGCCCCGTAAAGCCCAAACAGCGGAATTTCCAGATCCACCGTCCCAAAAGAAGTCGCGATCAGCTGCCCCAGCAGATCCCCCGCAAAGAGATAGCGCACCTCTCTCCGGTGAATATTTCCCTTCTCCAGCGCCAGATCTGCCGCCTGCTTCTGCATGGCACTCTCTGCCTGTTCCCAGTTTTCCATTCCAAACATCTCATCCTGCTCGGTGACATCAATCCCGCCCGATAGCGGCCCCTGCCCTTCCTTCTTTCCCGCGACCGAAGCCCAGGATGCCACAAAAGCAGGATGCTCAAAACGCAAGCTTGCTTTTCCCACCTGCATAAAAAAACTCCTTTCCTGCGCCATTCATTCTGAACATAGTATGCGCAAAAAAGGAGTTTTTATTTTAAATTTCTATATATTATATAACTATTGTAGATTTTAATAGGCCCGTATGAGCTGCCGAAAGGCAGCTCATACGAGCCTTGTCACATATTTTAATTGTTTGCAGAAAGAATCTGGCGGATGATCAGTTCCTGTGCTTCTTTCCATTCATCGCTCATTCTTACGGTAAATCCATGATGGCTCTCCCGGAATCTGCGCATTGTCACGGTAACACCGGCCTCAACCAGTTTTCTTCCGTACTCTTCATTCGCAAGACAGAACGGACAATTCTGCGCATTGACAATCAGCGTTTCCGGCTGATTCTCCATCATGTCCGCAGTCGCGAATACCGGTGATACAAATGGCTGTTTTAAGAGTTCTTCGTCTCCATCCGCATAAAGCATGGAAAACGCCTGGGAGCGGTCTGACTTTCCGCTTGTATCGGTCATTGGCATATAGTTGTCATTTGCTGCATAGTCGAGCACCTGTAAGCATACTTTAAAATCCTTTGTCTGTGCGGCTTTCAGGGAGATTGCTGCTACCAGACAACCACCTGCGCTGTGTCCACCAATGGAAACCTTTTTCGGATCAGCCCCCCAGGATTCACACTGTTCAAATACCCACTTTACAACGCGGTAAGACTGTTCAAACGCAACCGGATAAGCATGATCTAAAGAGCTTGCGTAATCAATATCTACAACAATTCCATGAATCCGCGCAGCCAAGTGTTCACAATACAGATCATCATCCCCGTCCTGAAGGAAAATGAATCCGCCGCCATGCATGTTGACATGAACCGGGCATCCGTTTTTCCGGTCTTTTGCCATTGTGATATAACATTTTACCGGAACACCCACAGATGGAACTTCAACCACAACTTCTTTGCGTTCCGTATACTGTTTCCACTGTTTATAATCTTCCGGAATTACACGGCCTTCACGTCCCGTTTTTTTTCTTCCTCCGGTTCTGTCGAGAACTGCCAGCCATTTTTCTCTCTCTTCTTTTGTTAATGCCATCTTTCTCTTCCTCCTTTTATTTGCTTAACCATATACCGGGAAAAACAGATTTGTACTGAAAATCAATGTTGCAACAGCAATAATCAGATATGGAATGTTAAATTTCAACAGCTTAATCGGATCGTATTTACCAATTGCATAAACCATGGTTCCGGCAGCGCAGCCAGTTGGAAAAGCAAGCGCAAACCAGGAAGCAACATTTACAACCAGCACTACCGCCCTCGGATCCATACCACCAGCCAATGCAGTACTTGCCGCGATCGGAGTTAATACTGCCATGCTTCCGGTGTTGGATAAAAATGTTGTCATAACTACGGTTGTTATTCCAAAAACAGTTAAAACCTTAAGACCACTTGGGTTTTCCCCAAGAATTTTCAATACAAAATTTCCAATTGCTTCTCCTGCACCAGAAGAGCTAAGGGCCGAAGACATAGCCAGCATGCCGGCAATCATCCATACCATATCGCTTGTCATGATTTCTACAACTTCTTCGCGTTTCATCGTCTTTGTATAGATGATCAGCAGCACACCTACAACAGAAATCATATATGCCTGATTTCCAAGTAAATCTGAAAAAAGGAATCCAATCACTACCGCAAAAAATACTGCAAATACAATAAATTCCTGAAATCCAGAAATTGATGTTTCTTCTTTCTGTGCGCTCTGGTTTGTTTTTACCGCCGAACTGTCCAACGTAGTTTTCGGTAAAAGTCTCCACGCAAATAAAGAATACACTGTTAAGGCCAATGCCGGAATGATAGCTACTTTTGTCATATCAAACATGCCAAGTGTCTGTGCCGGGTCTGTCACCATACCTTCATAGTAAGCGTTGGCCTGCATCGGCAATGCGGCACCCATTCCAACAGGGAACCGTCCGGTCCATGCACAAAGCATTGCAACAATCAGATACAGCATTCTGGACGAACACACCTCTCCATCATCATCCAGAGTCTGAACAAAAACAAACATGATCGTGAGAACTGCAACCTGTCCCATAACCTGACACAACAGTATCGTAAATCCGAACATGGCCAGCATCAGGATCAATCCGCTTTTTCCTTTCAGGTGGTTGATTCCTGCTTTTATTTTTCTGGTCACACTTGTCTTTCCAATTGCGTTTCCTACTACCATTACCGTTGCAACAAGAATGGTATTTTTATTGATGATGCCAGAAAACGCCGTCGTGAAATCCAGCACTCCGGTAAGTACCAGAATTGCAACGCAGGTCATGGCAGTTACGCCATACGTAGCTTTTTGCAGTAAAAACATGATGATCATAAAGATCAGCACGCCAACAACAATATACAGATTCATATTCTCCATCGTATCTCTCCCTCCAATATTTTCCTTTGTAATTTTTCACCACATTCACACTCTTATTTCATTTATCTGCAGATATCAAATTCCTCCTTCGCATTATTATCATGTGGTGTAAGCAGGAACTTTAGTTTTATTTTATGCTTCCAACTGACGATTGACAATCGCACGAAGCTTATATAAACTATGTATAAAAGTTATGGAAAAGGAGTCTTTATGAAATTAGAGCAACTGCCTTATATTTTAGAAATCGCTTCCTGTCAGAATCTTTCCGGTGCCGCCCAAAAACTTGGAATCTCTCAGCCCGCGCTGAGTAAATATCTTTCCAATCTGGAAGGAGAACTTGGTATGGAATTATTCCGGCGCTACCGGAAAAAGCTATATCCTACCCCTGCTGGTTTTCTTTACCTTGATATGGCACGGCGTATGCAGGAAATTCAGGAAAAAACACTCAGCTCCATGAACCTTTTGCACACTGCCCAGACAGAGTATCTCTCCATTGGTATTTCTCCGCATCGTGGTGCCGCTGAAATAGCAAAATTGTATCCACTTTTTATCCATCAGTTTCCGCAAATCAGACTGTCTATTCAGGAAGGTTATACAAACCAGCTTCGGGAATACCTGAAAAACCGGCAAGTATCCCTGATTGTCAGCACCGCCCTGAAAAATGACCGCGATCATTTCTTATTTGCCCCCATCCATCACGAAGAGCTTTTGCTCGCAGTTCCGCCATATCACCGCATGGCCGGGAAAGCTTCCGCAAATCCTGATTTCCCCGCAACTGCCAGCCTGAACCAATTTGCAGATTCCCCATTCATCATGATGACACCTGACACTTCGATTGGTCAGGTATGTGCCGAACAATTTGCCCGCTGTGATTTTTCGCCTATGATTGCATATCAGACATCCAATGTTACCATACTTTCCACTTTGATCCGTTCCGGACTCGGTATCGGAATGCTTCCAAGGCTTTACGCAGCACAATGCACGGATCTGTATTTCTTCCGGATTCATTCTTCCTTCCGGATCACATCCGGGATTCTCTGGAATTCCAATCACCGTTTAAGTTTTCCAGAGCGCTATCTCATCTATCTTCTTACAGAACAGTTGTCTGTAAATCCGTTATATCAGATGGAATGTGATCCCCTGATTGAAAAATTCCGTGAAGAATTTATGAATCAAGCAGATAGAAAAGACAAGGACTGATTTGAAATGGATATAAAACAATTAGAATATTTGATTGACATTGCAGAATTAAAAAGTGTAACCCGGGCTGCGGAAAAAAATTTCATGTCGCAGTCTACACTTTCCAGAGAAGTAAAGATTTTAGAAAAGCGAATTGGTGTGAACCTGTTTGTCTGGGATAACCGGGAAATGCGCCTGACAGAGGAAGGGATTCTTTATCTAAACGGAGCGCGTGAGCTTCTGCAGGAATATAAAAAAGGAATGCAAGCACTGGAACGACTGAAAGCAAAACAGCATCAGGTCATCCATCTGATCTTATCTCCAAAAGTACAGTATTTTTTCCGCTCCCATATTCAGCCCGAATTTGTCAGACAATTTCCACACACCTCATTGGAAGTTACGGTCGGATCTGTTTCTATGGCTGAAGAATATCTGGAACATGGATTCGCTGATCTCGCAATTACAGCTACCCACACACCAGAAAAGTTCCAATCAGAAGCAATCCTTCTTCATCGGGAAGCTTATTTTCTGGCACTTCCAGAAAGCCATCCTGCTGTTTCTGCTATCCGAAATCAAACATTTTCGTTCACTATGCTCGATCAGACCCCTTTTCTGCTGACCAAAGGAAACAATGTTTTTCGGAAAATGGAACAGGACGCTCTTTCCTGCAATCATTTTTTCCCTTCAATCACCTACGAGGTTGAAACACTTCATACCATTCGAAAAATGATATCAGAAGGATTAGGTGTTGGATTTCTCCCGGAAGATCTGACCAAAGACGAGCAGTTAAACCTTTGCTTTTTTCCGTTAAAACCTGCTATGCATGTCAGCACAATACTTCTGCTTCCACGTACCGGCATTCACAAAAACAGTACACTAGCACTCAGGCAATTGATTTTACAAAAATTCCTGTATTTTGGGAAATTCAATCAGCAATAATCCTGTATACTGCCCAATTACAGAATAAAAATATTGATAACTTAAAGGGCCGTGTGAGTTGCCTTTCTCAGCTCACGCGACCCTTGTCATATTTTAAATTGTGAATTTTACGCAGCCAGCGCTTCCTTCTCTCTCTTCGCTGCCTGATATCCCAGTACGCACACAGCGCCTACGAGAACCAGTCCGATGAGGTCAGTCAGGCTGCCCGGTACTAAAAGGGTAAGTCCTCCAACGATGCAGAGGATTCTCTCCCACCACTTCATGTTGCGGAATACGAAACCGCTTAAGCCGGCTGCCACACCAAAGATACCGATGATGCTGGTAATGGTGATCATAACAACCTCCGGGATGGTGGTGTTGATGAACAGCATTGCCGGGTTCATGGCGATGATGTACGGTACGATAAATGCTGCGATGGCAAGACGGCTTGCATTGAATGCGGTCTTCATCGGTCCGGCCTTTGCGATGGCGGCGCCTGCGTAGGCGGCCAATGCAACCGGCGGGGTGATATCTGCAACGATACCAAAGTAGAATACGAAGAAGTGTGCTGCAAGCATCTCAACGCCGATTTCCGGGCTCATGAGGATCGGGGCACAGGTTGCTGCCATAATGCAGTAGGTTGCGGTGGTCGGAACGCCCATACCAAGAACGATACAGCAAAGCATGGTCAGAAGCAGTGCTACGATCATGACACCGCCGGATGCGGATACAATGGCACGCAGGAGCTTGGATGCAAGACCGGTAGAGGTGATGCAGCCCGCTACGATACCAGCCATGGTACATGCAGATGCTACGGTGATGGTTCCCTTGCCGCCTGCCTCCAGCGCATCGATGATCTTGCTTACGTTGATGCGGTTATCGGAGTTGAACAGGCCTACAACGATGGTTACCAGGATTGCGATTGCTGCGGAGCTCTGCATGGTACGGGTACCATTGGATACCAGAACGACAAGAACTACAAGCGGAGCCAGCAGATAGATTTTGCGGATCAGGTAGCTGAATTTCGGAAGGCTATCTTTATCAAGTCCCTTTAAGCCAAGCTTCTTTGCTTCCAGATGTACAGCAATGTAAATACCTGCAAAATACAGGATTGCCGGAAGGATTGCAAGGACTGCAATGCGGGAGTACGGAACACCGGTGTACTCTGCCATGAGGAATGCGGCTGCGCCCATGATCGGCGGCATGATCTGTCCGCCGGTGGATGCTGCTGCCTCAACAGCGCCTGCAAAATCCGGTTTGTAGCCGGTCTTGATCATCATCGGGATGGTGACGGAACCGGTAGTTACGGTGTTTCCTACGGAAGAACCGGAAACCATGCCGCACAGAGCAGAGGAAATAACAGCTACCTTCGCCGGACCGCCGCAGGAGGAACCTGCCACGCAGTTTGCAAGGTCAATGAAGAATGCGGAAATACTGGTCCGCTCCAGAAAAGCACCAAAGATAATGAATACCACAATGTATTTCTGACATACATTGATCGGAGTGTTCATAACACCGTTTGTGGTGTAGAACAGATCGTAAACAACCTTACCAAAACGGACATTTGCAAAGGTGTAGATCAGCAGTGCACCGACTACAAACAGGATCGGCAGACCGACACACCGACGGCAAAGCTCAACCAGAACAAGAATGGCAACGATGGCCAGAGCCAGCATAAACGGGTCTTTGGAAATGACACTGTAGCTGGTTAACAGGATTTTCTGTGCGTTTGCTGCAAAGTAAAGAAATGGACCTGCGCCTGCGACCATCAGTACAACATCGTACCACGGAATGTAGTTTACACGGACGTGCCCTTTTTTGACCGGATAGTTTAAAAATCCGATGATAATGATCATAGCCAGAAACAGTGTCAGGCGAACCTCCGGAAGACTCTTATCTACCAGGGTCAGGTAAATGCAGAACAGGGAAAATGCTGCCATCAGGAAACGGATCACGGCTTTCGGCTTTCCTTCCCATACACGGACGTTCGATTCCCTATCATATTTTTTCATCACCGCATCGACATCCTCTGCGGTTCCGGTTAAACCGTCAGCTGCCGGGGCACTGTCCACAGCGGCTGTATGTTTTTTGTTCAGAAAGCTCATAGTCGAATCCCCTTCCTATTCTTATTCAGGCGCTTCCTGGATTCGGAAACGCCTGATCATCCTCATTTTGGATCAGTCTCACCTGGCCCTGCATGAAATGCGCCAGCCAGATGATACTTTTCCACTGCTTCCTATTTGGTCGGAACAGTCAGGCCTTTTTCTGCGAAGTATTTTGCAGCGCCAGCGTGATACGGAACTGCGGTTACAGATGCTGCAAAGTCAAGGTCCAACTCATTCTTCTTGTCGTGTCCAAGTGTGTCGATGCTGTCGTAGATACCTGCTACTACGTTGTAGATATCGTTCTCATCTACATCGTCCTGCGCGATGATAACTGCGCCGACTGCAACGGTGGTTGCGTCTTTCTCAAGACCGTAAGCATCTTTGGAGATCACGTTCTTGGTGTAGTAAGGAGAAGTCTCCTGAAGTTTTGCGATGTGCTCATCGTCTAACTCTACCAGATATACGTCTCTGGTTGCTGCCAGGGAGGTCACTGCGGTGGTCGGTGCACCTGCTACGATGAAGGCTGCATCGATCTTGCCGTCCTGCATGGCCTCTACGCTGTCACCGAAGGACTGGTAGGTAGGTTTGATGTCGTCGATGGTTAAATCGTATGCGCCTAAGCAATCCAGAGCGTTGAAGTAAACGCCGGAACCGGAATCACCAACGGATACGGTCTTGCCCTTTAAGTCTGCCACGGTTTTGATCTCCGGGTTGAGGGTTACGATCTGTACCTGCTCCATGTAAAGCGCTGCCACGGTAGAGAAGCCGTCGATCTTTGCGCCCTCAAAGAGGTTCGTGCCGTTGTAAGCGTATGCCATAACGTCGGACTGTACAAAGCCAAGCTGTGCGTCGCCTGCGTCCATAGCCTCGATGTTGCCCTTGGAGCCTTTGCCAACGATCGCGGTTACGGTGGTGTCGGTCAGGTCACTGATCTGTCCTGCGATCACGCTTCCGAATCCGTAGTAAGTACCCTGGTCACCGCCGGTGGTAAAGATCAGCTCTTTGCCGCTTCCAGCCTGACCGATCTTGTCAGCCGGTGCAGCTTTGGTGTCTGCCGCGCTGTCTGCTGCGGTGGTATCTGCCGCGGTGGTAGATGTAGAAGCGGAACCGCCGCAAGCGGTGAGGGATAATGCTGCCATCATAGATGCCATAACCAATGCCATGTTCTTTTTCATAATCGTGTCCTCCTCGGGTTTTGTTTTTACAGCTTACAATGCCTCTTTTCTGCTGTGTTTTTCTCAACTTGGTGCCAATTATAGCACAGGGATTTTTAAATATCAAGCTAAATATTGTAATTATTACAGCTTTTTAGTTGTACTTTTCCATATTAAACTGCTAAACTAATTGAGATTGACGAAAATTTGTATAAAAAAGAGCCTGTGTGATGTTTTCTCACACAAGCTCTTATCTTCTGAAATAAACTGTAAATTTTTATTTAAACCGCACAGCAGTTCCTGATTCTCACACTTAGTCCAGCTCAAACGCGCCGGTATACAGCTGATAGTAAGTACCCTTCTGGGCAATCAGGTCGTCGTGATCACCACGCTCAATAATGCGTCCGTGGTCAAGAACCATGATGGCCTTACTGTTACGGATCGTGGACAGGCGGTGTGCGATGACAAGCACGGTTCTGCCCTCCATGAGGTTATCCATACCCTGCTGTACCAGTGCCTCGGTACGGGTATCGATGGAACTGGTTGCCTCGTCTAAGATCATGGCAGGCGGATCCGCCACAGCCGCACGGGCAATGGAGATCAGCTGGCGCTGTCCCTGGGACAGGCTTGCTCCGTTTCCGGTCAGCATCGTATTGTAACCGTCCGGCAGACGGGTGATGAAGCTGTCTGCATTCGCCAGCTTCGCAGCTGCGATGCATTCCTCATCGGTAGCATCCAGACGTCCATAACGGATATTCTCCAGAACGGTTCCGGTAAACAGGTTGACCTCCTGCAGTACCACACCTAAGGAGCGGCGCAGGTCTGCCTTGCAGATCTTGTTGATGTTGATGCCGTCGTAACGGATCTTTCCGTCCGGGATATCATAGAACCGGTTGATCAGGTTGGTGATCGTGGTCTTTCCGGCACCGGTCGCACCAACGAATGCAATCTTCTGTCCCGGCTTTGCAAACAGGGAGACATCATGCAGCACCAGTTTCTCCGGAACATAACCGAAGTCCACATGCTCCAGACGGATATCGCCCTTTAACTCGGTGTAGCTTACAGTTCCGTCCGGACGCGGATACTTCCATGCCCAGATATGGGTCGGGTGATCGGCTTCCACCAGTTCCCCGTTCTCATCGTGTTTTGCGTTGACCAGGGTAACAAAGCCCTCGTCCTCCTCCGGCGTTTCATCGATCAGCTCGAAGATACGTCCTGCACCTGCAAGACCCATCGCGATCAGGGCTACCTGGTTGGAGCTCTGTCCCACGGTCTGTGCCAGCTGTCTGGACATGCCGAGGAAGGTGATAATGATGCCGACAGACACCGGGCTGAAACCGCTAAGGGTCAGGTTCGGAGCCTTGCAATATACCATCAGACCGCCTACGATCGCCAGGACCACATACATCAGGTTACCCATATTGCCCAGAATCGGCATCAGCGCGTTGCCGTACTGGTTTGCCGTCTTACTGTCGCTAAACAGCTGCTCATTGTACTTTAAGAAGTCCTGCTTTGCTTCTTCCTCATGACAGAAGACCTGGACAACCTTCTGACCGGACATCATCTCCTCGATGAAGCCCTCTTCCGCTGCCAGGGAACGCTGCTGGTACATCATGTACTTGGAGCTCATGCCGCCGTACTTCTTTGTTACGGTCAGCATCGCTGCCACAAACAGGCATACTACGATGAACATCGGAATGCTGAAGCTGGTCATCATGACGATCATCACTGCGATGGTAAGGATGGACTGGAACAGCATCGGCATACTCTGGCTGACCATCATACGGATGGCATCGGTATCGTTGGTATAGGTACTCATGATGTCGCCGTGTGCATGGGTATCAAAATATTTGACTGGCAAAGTCTGCATCTTGGTGAACATATCCACACGGAAGTTCTTTAAGGTACCCTGGGTGACGGTCGCCATAATGCGGGTGTAGATCAGGGATGCGCATACACCAAGTGCATAGATCAGAGCCATGCTTCCAAAGATGGAAACCATCTGCGGCCACACGCTGTCCATGCCGTTCTCCACACCAGGAAGAATACACTGGTCGATCAGCGCCTGGATGTAAATGGTCTGTCCGACGGAAGCGACCGCCGTAATGATGATGCAGACCATAACCGTGATCAGATGTGCCCGGTAATGGGAAAATAAATATGCCATCAGGCGTTTGAAGGTGCCCGGCTTGATGCCGGAGCCATTTGCGTTTCTCATTTGTCTCATCCTCTTACGCCTCCTTACTCTTAGTCTGGGAATCAAAGATTTCCCGGTAAATGCCGTTGAATGCAACTAATTCGTCGTGGCTGCCCTGCTCAACAATACGTCCGCCGTCCATGACCAGAATGAAATCTGCATCCTGCACGGAAGAAATACGCTGGGCAATGATGATCTTAGTGGTATTCGGCAGTTCCTCGCGGAATGCCTTACGGATCAGGGCATCGGTCTTGGTATCGACTGCAGAGGTCGAGTCATCCAGAATCAGGATGCGCGGCTTCTTTAACAGGGCTCTTGCGATACACAGACGCTGCTTCTGACCGCCGGATACGTTGGTACCGCCGCGCTCAATGTAGGTGTCATAGCCGTTCGGGAACTGGCTGACAAACTCATCGGCCTGGGCGAGCTTACATGCGTGGATGATTTCTTCATCAGTCGCGTTCTTACTGCCCCAGCGCATGTTTTCCTTAATGGTGCCGGAGAACAGGACGTTTTTCTGCAGGACCACGGCAACCGCATCACGCAGGGATTCCAGATCGTACTCGCGCACATCTTTTCCTGCGACCTTTACGCTTCCCTCGCTGACATCGTAAAGTCTGGAGATCAGCTGGATCAGGGATGTCTTGGAAGAACCGGTTCCTCCGATGATGCCGACCGTCGCACCAGACGGGATATGCAGGTCAATATCAGACAGCGCAAACTTTTTGCTCTTCTCGGAATATTTGAAAGAAACATGGTCGAAATCCACGCTTCCGTCTGCAACCTCAGTTGCCCCGCTTTCCGGGGAAGTCAGGCTGCTCTCATGGTTTAACACTTCTGCGATACGCTCTGCACACTCGGAAGCCATGGTTGTCATGATAAATACCATGGAAAGCATCATCACGGATGCCAGGATCTGAACGCCGTAGCTGATCAGGGAAGAAAGCTGTCCGGTCGTCAGCTCGGTCGATCCGGAATTGACGATCATCTGCGCTCCGATGTAGTACACCAGGAACATGGACAGGTACATGCAAAACATCATGGTCGGGTTATTGAATGCCAGGATCTTCTCAACAAAGGTGAAGTCCTTGCGCACCTCTTCTGCCGCCTGGTTGAACTTCTCGGTCTCGTAGGATTCACGGACAAAGGATTTTACCACACGGATACCGGCTACGTTCTCCTGCACGGAGTTATTTAAGGCATCGTACTTTTTGAAAATGCGCTTGAAGATCGGATGCACATGGGTGGCAATTCCAAACAGTACGCCTGCCAGAATAGGCAGGATGCATAAGAAGATCAGAGCCATCTTCACATTGATGGTCATCGCCATGATCACGGAAAAAATAATCATGAGCGGGGTACGCACAGCCAGACGGATTAACAGCTGGTAAGCGTTCTGTACGTTTGTAACATCCGTTGTCATACGGGTTACCAGGGACGATGCGGAAAATTTATCGATGTCCGCAAACGCAAAATCCTGGATTTTAAAATACATATCCTGTCTTAAGTTTTTCGCAAAACCACAGGACGCCTCTGCCGCGTTTCTCGCAGCCAGCACACCACAGCCTAAAGACATGATTGCCATGACCAAAAGGACCAGGCCATACTGTAAGATTGGTGTCATGGTGTCGGCAGACAGATGATCGATTAGCTTTGACATCACCAGCGGGATCATACACTCCAGTACAACCTCGCCTGCTACAAAAAGCGGTGATAAAAGAGACTGTTTCTTGTACTGCCGTACACTCTTCAGTAAAGTTTTAACCACTGCAATTCCTCCTTGTTTCCCTTGTAAATGATTCTGTTGCCGTTCACGCATACGTGAACAACAAGCATTACTCTGCCAGATTTTTCAGCATCTTGTCTGTCACAGAAAAAAAGACCTGCATCTCTTCCTCTGAGATACCGGCTATCAGCTTTTGATTGAGCTTATCCAGACCTTTCAGCACGCAGTCCTTATACTGCAGCGCTTTCTCGGTCACCACGATCTTTTTTCTTCTCGCATCGTACGAAACCGGCTCCTTGCGGATCAGCCCCCGCTGCTCCAGCTCCTTTAAAAGCGCAGTAGCCGTGGGTGGTCTGAGTCCAAATTCCGCCTCGATGTCTTTCTGGAAGACATCACTTTTCGTATGCTCTGCCAGAAGAAAATGAAGTGTGCGTCCCTGCGCTCCACTGAACATCCCGGAGCCGAAGGCCGCACACATCTCTCTGCTGATTCCGTTTGACAAACGTTTGATGCTGCGCATGGCAATTCTTTCTTCCTGCTGTTTCATTGCACCTCATCATGTTGTGTGACTTTGCAGCCGCCTTTTCGCCTTGCTTTTTTCGAAGCAGACCTTGATGTTACCTCTGTCGGCCGCATGTTTTATTTAGTTTCCTAAGTATGTTAGGACATTATCGCTAATTTGTCAATCGAAAATTTGTGAACTTTTTATGAAATCATACCAGGGGCAAAAAGTCTGGAATCCGATGCAGGCTTACTTGCAAGAGGATTGTGGACCTTTTACTGCTTTTCGTTTCTGCGTTTCTGGTCCAGATAAGAAACCGCAGACAGTGCCGCAATATTTCCCTGCCCGGCCGATTTGATATACTGGTAAGGCCGTCCTGCAATGTCACCGCAGGCAAAGCATCCAGGCACATTCGTCTCCATCTGCAGGTTGACCGCCACATGGTTTCCATCCATTTGAAGTCCCGGTACCAGGTTCTTCGGAGACACACTCTCCCTTAAAATAAAAATGCAGTCTGCCGGATAACTTCCGGCACTGGTCACCAGTGTATCTGCCTTCATGCCGCCGGTAATCTCCTTCGGCACTCCGTTTACTACCGTAATCTTTTCCGAAACCTCCACCGGCTCCTTGTACATTGGGAAATAATACACCTTTTCTGCAATGTCAGCCAGAAAATCTGCTTCCGCTTCCTCGGATTTCTGATATCCGATCACGGCTACCGTTGCACCACGGTAGAGCGGCGCGTCGCAGGTCGCGCAGTAGCTGACGCCGCGGCCCAAGAATTCTTCTTCTCCCGGAAGCGGCTTGCCAAAATTGACGCCGGTTGCCAGAATCACAGTATCCGCCTCGCAGATGTCCTGTCCCACCTGCAGGGAAAAATAATCGCCCATTGGATAGATCAGATTCACCCGGTCCTCCACGATCGGGATCTGCATCCGCTCAATGTGTTCCTCAAATGCCTTTCCAAGCTCTGCCCCGCTGATTTCCGGGAACCCAAGATAGTTCTGGATTTCCTGCGCTTTCTGTACTTTACTGCTCAGATCCCGGCTTCCTACTAATAAAATTTTCTTTTTGCGGATGGCCGCCGTAACTGCCGCGGAAAGTCCCGCCGGGCCGGTGCCGATGATGGCGATATCGTAACGTTCCATGTATAATCGTGCCTCCTTGCTTTCTCTGTTCTTTTGAATAGTTCTATTATACACAAAATTGTTTTCTTCTACAATCATCCTGCAAACAGGGCCGGAAGTTCCGAAATATCGAATTTCAAAAATCCCGGCACAAACGGCAGCGAAAAATTTAGCAGCATCAGCACCGTTGACACCGCTCCCATCATTCCGATAAATACCGACTTTTTTACGCTTGACGTTCTTTCCATTCTTCTCATTTCCTTTCCAGGATCCCGAAAATGCTCATGTTGCCGGTTCGCGGTTCGCACATGCATGTCCGGCAACGCAGAATGCCCCATGATCTGCTGACCACGGGGCATTTTGATTATCCTCTTTCATCCGGACTATACCGTCGGTCACGGAATTGCACCGTGTCATGCCTTTCGGCTTGCGGACTTTACCGCCGGTGGGGACTTACCTGCTATGATTCACCCCGCCTCGAAGATCCTTATGCAATTTTTTTGATAGTTTTATTTTTTCAAAAATTTTTCAAAAATTCAAAAAAGTACTTGCGCATTTTTCAATTTTATAGTATAGTATGTTCTTGTCGGCGGGAGTGCTGGAATTGGCAGACAGGCTAGACTAAGGATCTAGTGGCAGTTATGTCGTGTGGGTTCAAGTCCCATCTCCCGCAGTATCTTCTAAAAAGAGGGTACGGGAACATTCCTCGATAGCTCAGTCGGTAGAGCACGCGGCTGTTAACCGCGCTGTCGTAGG
>OGIO01000906.1_pt1 | contig 29904 bp, 26 predicted proteins | sample 1571841 | NCBI WGS metagenome assembly OGIO01 (sample SAMEA2582111, study PRJEB24529) | metagenome | biome: Human gut stool | place: China | collected 2011
CCGGAATCTCTCCGCCTGAGAAAATGTTTGCCAGAGATACATACTGGGATAATTTAGATTTAAGGTTCAGTCTGTCACCTTCGCCTGTTACTAATTCTACTCTGCCTTCGCAGCTGTCAACTACAGAAAAAAATTTATCGATGTCTTTAATGTTAGATACTTTCATGTTCATTCTCCTTTCAACATGGAAACCATTATTCTCTCTATTCCTTATGTTCGCGATAATTATAACGCAGATAAATTTCAAAAGCAATTATTTATATTTCACGAATTTTTCATATATTATCGGGCTTACCCTGCAATATTGTCAAATAAATAACATACCCCTGACAATAATTCTCTCAGATATTTACATATATCCTGAAATCATCCCTCAAAATTAATATGTAAAAATCGCAACCCCATAAGCCGGCAACGGATATGCGAAGGAAAACTCTCTGTTATCACATTCCTGTTTCACTGCCTTAAATGTCTTTGGCTGCTCCAGAAGTCCATTCTCGTCCATGATCAGCTTGTACTGTTTTTTCTTCGGAACACCAACCCTGTAATCCGGACGGTCAACAGGTGTAAAGTTAACTATGTAAAGAATATTGTTTCTCTTTGTAGGAGACTTTCTCACAAAGCTGAAAATACTTCTGTCCCCGTCATCCGCATTGATCCACTCAAATCCTTCCGGATTATTATCACCGGCATAAAGTGCCGGATATTTCTTATAAATAGTCAGGAGATCATGCACATAATTCTGAAGTTCCTTGTGTGGCTCTTCATTCAGAAGGAACCAGTCAAGTTCTCTCTCCTCACTCCATTCACGAAGCTGTCCGAATTCCTGTCCCATGAACAGAAGCTTCTTACCCGGATGGCAGTTCATAAATGAATAGGCAGCCTTTAAATTCCTGAATTTGTCCGGTAACTCTCCCGGCATCTTCTCAAGCATGGAGCATTTCAGATGAACCACCTCATCATGAGAAAGAACTAATACATATCTCTCACTGTATGCATATGACATGGAGAAAGTCATCTTATTATGATTAAATTTACGGAAATACGGATCCAGCTTCATATATTCCAGGAAGTCATTCATCCATCCCATATTCCACTTCAGACTAAAACCAAGTCCGTCCTTCTCTGCATCCCCTGTAACCATCGGCCATGCAGTAGATTCCTCAGCGATCATCACAGTTCCATGATTCCTTCCAAGAACTACTGTATTCAGATGCTTAAAGAATTCAATAGCCTCCAGATTCTGATTTCCGCCATATTTATTTGCGATCCATTCTCCATCCTTCTTACCATAATCAAGATAAAGCATGGAAGCAACAGCATCCACACGAAGTCCGTCTACGTGGCACTCCTCCACCCAGTAAAGGGCATTTGCGATCAGGAAGTTCTTAACCTCCGGGCGTCCGTAATTATAAATCTTGGTACCCCAGTCCGGATGTTCTCCCTGTCTCGGATCTGCGTGCTCATACACTGCGGTTCCGTCAAAGTTCGCAAGACCATGGGCATCTTTCGGGAAATGTGCAGGTACCCAGTCAAGGATAACTCCAATCTTATTCTGATGTAAATAATCCACCATATACTTGAAATCCTGCGGCGTTCCATATCTGGAAGTCGGTGCATAATATCCGGTCACCTGATATCCCCAGGAACCGTCAAAAGGATGCTCTGCGATTCCCATAAGCTCTACATGGGTATATCCCATTTCTTTCACATAAGCTGCCAGGGCATGTGCGAATTCTCTATAGTTATAAAATCCTTTTTCATTTTCCTCTGACTGCGGATGCTTCTTCCATGAACCCGGATGAACCTCATAGATTGCCATAGGCTCTACCTGCTCATCAAACTTCTCTCTGTTCTTAATCCATGTGGCATCCTTCCATTTATAGTCTGTGATATCTGTGATCCTGGAGGCTGTACCCGGACGGAGTTCAGCTTCATTTGCATAGGGATCTGCCTTATAAAGCTTCTCTCCATGCGCACCCACGATAAAGAATTTATACAGCTGTCCGATCTTTGCCTCCGGAACAAATACCTCATAAACACCGATCGGCCCAACCTTCTCCATCGGGTTTGCTTCTTCCTCCCAGTCATTAAATTCACCGATTACAGAAACAGACTGTGCATTCGGTGCCCAGACTGCAAAATATACACCTTTTTTTCGTCTGTATGTAGTCGGATGGGCACCCAGTTTCTTGTATACTTCATAATTGGTTCCCTGTCCAAATAAATATTGATCCAAATCCGTAAATTTCATACTCACACCCATCTGGAGTCCTCCCTTAACTTCGGTTTCTATCTTTTTTACAGATACTGATTCCATAAAATAATGCTGTAACAGGATATCTTACGTTACTGTTCACTCCATTCTCAGTAACGTAGCCAAAATTCATTCCAGATTGCCTGCGGCAATGGAATTTTGGCGTATGAACAGTAACTATCTTACAGCAAGTTCAATCAGGAATACGAACTGACTTTTAGTCATTCTATAAGCCCTATTATACCAACGGACATTCCATACGTCAATTAAAAATATGTGTATATTTAACAATTTTTTCATATATTTTATGTGTTTTTTGTAAGAAACATAAAGAGCAAAGAAGTACCATTGCTCTCTTCTTTGCTCTTTCGTATATTCGTAATTCTTCTGTATGATCCACACTGCAGGATTGCATATGTTTTTTATTCCGTTCCATCTCCGTAATCTACAGAATCATCGCTGTAATCTTCCGAATCATCTGAACTTCCATCATCATAACTTCCGTCATCCGAACTTCCATCATCATAACTTCCATCGTCTGAACTTCCATCCGAATAATCCCCGCTTCCATCTGAGGAATCTGTGCTTCCGTCAGAAGAGTCTGCACTTGCATCAGATGTACCATCTGTTCCGTCTGTGGAAGCTGCTGCATCAGAACCGCCCTGATATCCCGGCACACCTCCATTACTGAGTGTGCTCGGCCAGAAATCCACATAACATGCATTCTGTAAGGTCACATTCTTGGCTTCTGCCATCTCACTTACTGTTACAAGCTTATATCCCTGTGCAATAAGATCCGGTATCAATCTCAAAGCAGCCTTTACAGATGGCTCATGAATATCATGCATCAGGATGATAGTTCCATCTGTCAGATCTCCATTCATTACTGCACTGTAATCCGCATCTGCATCCAAAAGTTTCCAGTCTTCTGTGTCCAGCGACCACATAAAGAACGGCTTATTTACAGTATTATAAATATCTGAATTTCCATCACCGTAAGGTGCACGTGCCACGCTCGCAGCCTGGCCACATGCCTGAATCAATGCGTCATCTGTATCAGAGAACTGCTTTGCAACTGCATCAAGATCAATTGTCGTCAGCTGTGTATGATCCCAGGAATGACTTCCAATCTCACATCCAAGTTCCAGCATACGTTTTGGTGCATCCGGATATGAACTGACATTCTGACCAAGCATAAAGAATGTTGCATGAGCATTATTCTGTTCCAGACAATCCAGTAATTCATCTGTATACTGTCCCGGACCATCATCAAAAGTCAGTGCCAACATCGGACGTACCTTACTCGGATCATAAGATCCGTCTTCATTAAAGTAATAATCCTTCACTCCCTTTTCTACCCATCCTGTCTGTATATATCCGTTTCCGTCAAAAGAATAGGTAACACCATCTATATCCTGAAATCCATTTGAAAAATATGTACCATCTGTATTCTGATACCACTTTCCGTTAGCATCCTCATGCCATCCGGCTGTCATCGCGGCAACCTTATCTGTATCTGATTTACCCTTCAATGGCTGTCTCACAGCAGCATCGGAATTTGCCTGAACTTCCTCTGTATCTGCCTGAGCCTGTACAGTCTGATCACTGCTTCCGCCTCCGGCTACATGATGTGCGATCGGAATAATAATTCCTCTCACTACAAACACCACCGCCAGAATCATGCCAATAACACAAAGTCCGATCTTTGTATAATGCCTGATCATCATCTGGCGTTTTTTTCTGCGCATTCTTTCGCGCAACACCCTCTTATCCATGGTTTCCTTTCCCCGCTTCTTTTTGTTAATTAGTCCCTGACAGCGTACATCACAGTACGGAGTAATCCACTTTTATCAATAATCATAACTCATTTATCAGGTAAATACAATGCCAATTATTCACTCTGATCAACATCTTCCGTACCTAATTCCTCTTCCAGATTCTCATCTACATCTGAATTGTCCTGTCCGGAATCATCAGTATCTTCATCTGATACATTCTGATCACTGTCCTGTTCTGCATTTTCTGCCGCAGCATCTGCATCATCTGCCAGCACATCACCGTTTGCAACTTTCTCACTCACACTCGCATTTTTTATAATAAAATCCTCCACTCTGAGAAGTCCGACTGATTCATCTACATAATCCTGTCCGTAAGTTCCAACCAGCTCTGCAATACTGGAAACACCCATCTGTTCTACCAGTTTATCCTGCAGCTGAAGGCTCTCTTTGTCGTCAAGTGACAGTCCCTCTGCATCCATAATCCCCTGCACGATCAGGTTCTGCTTAACCTTACCCTCTGCATACTGCTGACATTGTTCATCAAAATCATCCTGCGAAATACCCTGACTGTCTGTAAACTCTTCCAGAGTCATGTCGGCCTGTTTTGCATAAACTTCCATACTCTTCTTAAATTCAGAAACAGCCTTATCCACATCTTCCTGTGGGTATTCTTTTACTTCAGAGTTCTCAAGCACTGTACTCCATGCAGTATTCTTAAGAACCTCCTGCGCAGATTCCTTTGCGTTTTTCTCAAGTTCACTGCGAATACTCTCACGATAATCATCTACTGTTGTATAATCAGTGTTCTTTGCAACCCATTCATCTGTAAGTTCTCCTTCACGCCGCACGTTCTGCACCGTAACCTTATATATAACTTCCTTACCTGCCAGAGTTTCGTCTGCATAGTCTGACGGAAAATCAATTTTAATCTCCTTTGTGTCACCCTTTTTCATCCCGATCACACCATTTTCAAATTCCTCAAACATCTGTCCGTCGCCGATCACAAAGTCATAGTTATTGGCAGTACCACCGTCAAAAGTCTGTCCGTCTTTAGTGCCTGTATAATTTACAGTCACCAGATCCCCTTCTTTCGCTGCATCAGATACAGGTTCTGCCTTATCTTTCAGATCCTCATCGATCTGCGCCTGTACATCATCGTCAGTGATCGCATCCACCGTATTGTCCAGAGTCAGTCCTTTATATTCTCCGATCGTAATATATTTCTCTACATTCTCAACAGAAACAAGACGCGTAGTTCCTGTCTCTGCTTTCTTCCCGTCAGCAGCTCCTTCTGTCTTTGTACCGTCTGTGATAACAGCACCGCCATCACCACACGCAGATGCTGTCAGTGCAAAACAAACTGCAAGCATGGCAAGATATATTTTTTTCTTCATAATAATCAATACTCCCTTCTACATTCCAGGTACCGGAGTTGGTCTTGAAGAATCCCATACTTCCGATACATCAAAAAGATCACTGAGCATTTCCGGATTATAATACATTCTGTATCCATCCAGATTTCTTCTTCCCTGTCGAAAATAATCATCTGTAATCTGTACAAAATACTGACTGGAATCTACATTACAGAAATAGCGGTATCCCTGACTCTTATAAAACTCATATTTCTCATTGTCTGCCGAATATCCTTCCCAGCTTCCGATATCCGCACCAAATGCAAAAATGATCATATCTGTTTCTCCAAGTATGGGAGCCACATATTTCTTCCATTTTTTATCATCTCTTTTCAGATCATCCAGAGAAGTGGCAGCCACATCCTTATGTCCCCATGTATGGCTTGCAAATTCCCAGCCTTCTGCCTTCATAGCCTTAGCTACCTTTTTTGCATTTTTCACTTCCTGCTTATAGTTAAAATCCGGATGATCTTCCAGGAATTTTTTCTGATCATCCTGCAGTTTTTTTCCGGTCTTATATGCAATATCCGTACGATATCCCAGAACACCGTCATAACCTGTCATTGCAAGGATTCCCTTTCTTCCATGATAGGAAAAATCCGGATGTTCTTTTACAAAAGTATCGATCAGCGGAACCATATCATAATCCCCTGTGGAAACACTTCCGTCATCCTCAATATATTCGTTCTTAACCTCACCATTGGAATCCACTACAAATTTCGATGCGAAACCATCTCCGTCCATATAGTGATAATAACTTACATCATCCTGAGAAAGCACAAATGGAATTTTTCCCGGCGGCAGCATAATACTGCCTCTGGACATAGTTCCGTCCTCATTGATAACCGCCATGTCGTGCGGACTGACCATGACATATCCCTTATCATACATACTCTGTATGATTTTGTTAAACTCATCAATTGTTGTCATATACTGGTTATATCCATTACTGTCTGAATCCCCGTCAAATGCTCTGGCAGTGTCTTTGATCAGTGTATGGAAGAACACGTGCGTGATCTGCTCCAGCGGATATTCTGTACAGGTGGCTTTCGTATTTTCGTAATCCGAAACTGCACTCTGCATATCCGTATTACTTTCGTAATCCGGCTGACTCTTAAGCAGTTCTATGGCGCCGTCATAATCATACTGTACAGCCATAAGCGCTGCCTGCTCCATAGGATTTTCCTGTTTCTCATCTGCCTCTTCTGTATCTTCGTTGTCAGTCTGCTCTCTCTCATTCAGACCATCATCCTGCTGTGTATCTTCTGTACTTTTCTCTGTATCAGCATCCTGTTCATCAATTGTCTGCTGTTCTGTTTTTTTCTCAGTTTCCGCATTTTCAGCTCTGGAACTCAGAAATGGAATATCCTGTTCAAACGGAATGAGCCCACATCCGCTTACTCCTAACGAAATACTCAAAATAGCTGCTGTTACACATGCTATCCTTTTTCTCATATATTGTCCCCTTTCAGTTATGCACAGAGATCATACTCACCCCATAGTTGGAACCGGCACCGGTCTGGAAGAATCAAACACAGACTGTGCATCAAACAGATCTGAGAGAAGTTCCGGATTATAGTACATTCTGTATCCGTCCAGATTTCTTCTTCCCTGCCGGAAATAATTACTGCGGATCTGCACAAAATACTGGCTTGAATCCACATTACAGTAATAATTATAGCCCTGGCTCTTAAGATATTCGAACTTCTCCCCCGAATAATCTTCAACACTGGTAAGATCTGCTCCAAATGCAAAAATAATAATATCTGTTCCGCCTATCAGAGGATCAACATTCTCTTTAAACTTCTGTGTATCTGCCTGTAATCTCTCCAGACTGATCTGACTTACATTCTGATGTCCCCATGTGTGGCTTGCAAACAGCCAGCCTTCATCTTTCATAGCCTGCGCTACTCTGGCTGCATTTTCTCTCTCTGTATTCAGATTAAAATCCGGATGCTCATCCAGCCATTTTACTTTATCTGCATCCAGATCATCCGGACGGGTTTCATAACTGCTGTCTGTGCGATAACCAAGAATTCCATTGTAACCGGTAAGGGCAACAATTCCTTTAGCACCTCTGTAAGAAAAATCAGGATGTTCCTCTACAAAACGATCGATCAGAGGAACCATATCATAATCGCCTACGGAAATACTGCCATCATCTTCCACATATTCATTGCGGATTTTTCCTTCCTCATCTACGATAAGTTTGGTTGCAAATCCGTCCCCGTCCATATAATGATAATAACACACATCATCCTGCGAAAGCACAAACGGTACTTTACCCGGAGGAAGGAGAATCTCCCCTGCATTCATATTCCCATTTTCATCCGCTGTCGCCATGTCATAAATGCTGACCATGACATATCCCTTATCATACATGCTCTGAGTAATCTGGTTAAATTCATCAATCGTTGTCATAACCTGATCGTAATCTCCTGACTTGTAATCCCCATCAAAAGCCTTACCGGTATCTTTGATCAGAGTATGATAAAAGACGTGTGTCACCTGGTCTAACGGCCAGGAAACGCAGGATTCCTTCTTTTTCTGATAAACCTTAACCGCATGCTGAAACTTCTCACTTGTCTGATAAGTCTCACTGTTTTGCAGCATACTTATGGCCTTATCATAATCATACTGTTTTGCAGCATACTTTGCCTGCCTGTAAAGAGTTTTGTCCTCTTCACTCAGTCCATCTGTATCCTGAACTTCAGGTGTCACCGCATTCTCAGCTTCTGCCTCTGCATTTGTCTGCTGAGCTGTTTTTTCTTCTTCTGTTTTCCTGTCTGCAGATTTCACCATCTGCGCAATCTTAACCTGCTGCTCACTGACAAAATTCTGCAGCTCTTCCCCGTAAAATCCTATTCCAATCCCAATTGCAGCGGCTGCCGCCACCACTATGCAGCCTGCGATACGCAGTCTTTTTTTTCTGCGGCGAAGTTTATTGCGGCGTTCCAGTCTGGCTGCCCTACGGGCTTCATAAGCTTTATTATCATCAAAAAAGAAATCTTCGTCCTCGCTTGCTGCCGGAGGTTCTTCGTTTATCTCTTCTGTATTTGGTTTTTCTACATTTGGTTTTTCTGCATTTGGTTTTTCTGCATTTAGTTCTTCTGCATTTAGCTCTTCTGCATTTAGTTCTTCTGCATTTGGTTTTTCTGCATTTATCTCTTCTGCATTTATCTTTTCTGTATTCACTTTTTCCTTATCTGAAAGTCGCTCCTCTTTCTTCTCAGAGTCGGGCTTTAATTCGCTCATGCTTTTCTCCTTTTTATCATATCCGTTTTTTTACGCACGAATTGTTCTGTCGCAAAACAACTCCTCAATTCCCGTTACATATATTATAACCACACATCATGATTCCATCCTGTAAAAATGGCTTTAACTGTTCCGCATATTTCCCACTACTGTTCGCTCCGGCAAATATTGTCGCATTACAGTTTTGCTACAATTATAACCTTTCATAATGTAAATTTCTACCGCTTTCCATCCATTAATTCTTTTTTTGCAATTGCGTTTTACCTTATTTAATGATAAAATAATTTTTATGCAATGGACTGTCCGTACCAACAGTCCCTGTGAAAACACATACATTAGGGAGGATGCAAATGAGTACAGTAACAATAGTCCTTCTGGTCATTCTTGTTATCCTGATCGCTGCACTGATCGGTTTATATTTCTTCGGAAAAAAAGCCCAGAAGAAACAGGAAGAACAGCAGGCTCAGATTGAAGCAACTAAACAAACCGTTTCCATGCTGGTTATCGATAAAAAGAGGATGCCACTGAAAGAATCCGGACTTCCTCAGATGGTAATTGAACAGACACCTAAACTTATGCGCCGTTCCAAGCTTCCAATCGTTAAAGCTAAAATCGGACCAAAGATTGCGATTATGATCGCAGATGAGAAGGTTTTCGACCTGATCCCGCTTAAGAAAGAAATCAAAGCCGAAGTAAGCGGTCTTTATATTGTAGGCGTAAAAGGAATCCGCGGTTCCCTTCAGACACCGGCTCCCAAAAAGAAAGGTTTCTTTGCAAAATTCAAGAAAGACAAAACTGCCAGATAAATGCAGTCAGACATATAAACTAAAGGTCAGTGAATCGTGTCATCCATACACACAGATCACTGACCTTTTTCTGTTTGGATCAGACAGATATCTGCAACGAAGCAGAGAACTTACCAGATCTGATCAAATTGTAAAATTCTTACAGTCCTTTGGCTGTGCCTTAATCGCAAGATAACAGTCTGCCACATGCTCCTGGTTCATATCAAGCGCATAATCCACTTTCATGTCAAGACCGCCATCACTCTCCTGCAGATTCAGATTCGTCGCCGCAATCCCCATTTCAATAGTTCCATAGGGAGTGGTATAGTAAGTCATATTCTTCTTACCCTGTTCAAAAACCATATGAACATTGACCACACCTTTCTTGCGGACCTCCATTCCCTTCTGGGAAATTTTTATGTAATTGACGGTAGGTTCTGCAAAATCCTCCATGACTTCCTCATAGCGCAGATAATGACTTCCGTTCCGGAAATAATACTGTCCCGGTACAACAATCTCCAGAGGTTCCTGTTCACCGTCTGCATCCATTGTCTGAAGTCCCCTTACATGAATCAGCACTTCTTTATCCATTCTTCTCATACTCCTGTTTTTATACTGTTCAAAACCTGTTTTTATGTATCTATATTATAACCATTCAGCAATCTGCTGTTTTTAATACTTCTCAATATCTATTTTTTTCGTCATCTCCACATCATATGGAAGAATCGAATTGGCAAATGCCTTAAACTCATCTGCCAGATCACTCACATAGAAGCGATACGGAAATTCATTCTTCTCTGTACCTTCACCGGCAAGTCCTTTTTCCTCCAGAAGCCTTCCCAGCTCCAGTGCGGTTTCATAAGCCGGATTCACCAGACATACTCCGTCTCCCATGATCTTTCTGATGGTGGAACGAAGCAATGGATAATGAGTACATCCCAATATCAGTGTATCCACCTGCTTATCCTGAAGTTCCTTCAGATATCTGGCAGCGACCTCATCAGTCACCGGATCATGAAGCCACCCTTCTTCTACCAGTGGCACAAACAGCGGACATGCTTTGCCGAAAACAGTGATCTCCGGATCCAGATGCTTCAGATACTCTGCATGTATCCCACTTCCTACAGTTCCCACAGTACCAATGATTCCTACCCTCTTATTTCTGGTCTGGGCAGCCGCCACTTTAGCCCCCGGTTCTATCACGCCAATGATGGGAATGTCAAACTCATCCCTCACTGCATCCAGGGCAAAAGCGCTGGCTGTATTACATGCAACCACAATCGCCTTTACCTGCTGTTGCTGAAGAAAACGAATGATCTGCCGGGAATACCGGATGATAGTTTCCTTCGATTTACTTCCGTAAGGCACTCTCGCCGTATCACCAAAATATACGATTTTTTCTGAAGGAAGATTACGCATGATCTCACGCGCAACAGTCAGTCCTCCCACACCGGAATCAAATACTCCTATCGGTGCCTCTCTGTCTATTTTCATTGATTTCTATTCTCCATCTCTATTGATTGTCTCACTATTCTATCACCAATCAAGAGCCTGTGCAAGCCAGAAGGATATCTTTATGTCATCTTTCTGTCCTTTATTTTCCTCAGGGAACTGCGAGAAGCAGAATTTCGGGTACAATGTCCCCCACCATGCAGTAACTGCAACCTGTTCTTGTCGTCTTTCAGCGATTTTTGCTATCTTCCCGGACATTCCCGGCATTGCTCTCATCATAAGAACACCAACAGCTGCCACGAACAGAACAAACGACAGTTTTCTTCTTAATTTTTTGTTCTTACTCTTTTTATTCATCATTGTCCCTCTCTCCTGTTATATCTTATCAGTTACCATATCTGCCTTTGTTATTTTCCTATATATTTTCTTAATTTTATATGGAATTTCCAGGCAGCACTTTAATATTTGGATTATGCCAATATTTTCCTGATTTATACTTCCACTTCCAGACTTCCATTTCTGATCTTCACAATCGGAAGTCGCAGGATTTTATCTTCTTTATATTTTTCATAGAAAAGCTCTCTGAGTGTCACAGCCGTAATATTTCCTCCTGACATTCTGTTTCGGATCAGTCCTGTAATATATTCTCCTGCTGATGAATTATCCTCTCCATGCCAGTTCAGGATCTCCCCTGCGTCCTCCGCTTCAAACACATAAAGATCTTCCCCCACAAAAATCTCCTGTTTCAGATAATCCAGCACCATTCTCCATCTTCCGTCCTCCACCAGTGTTCTCCCCATGACCAGAACCTGCAGATGCCCCATATCAAGAAGTTTTTCCTGTGACTGATCATACATTTTTTCAATCCGGGTGAAATCAGCACCACTGATCTGCAGAACCCGGGAACCGCCATCTTCTTCCTCTTTTCCCTGCCCCGTACTCTCAGAAAGATCCGGCATCCCATAGGTAAGACAGATTCCTTCTTCTGAGGCATCCACGCCAAGTGCCATAGGATACATTCTCTTCTCCGGTTCCACAGCCGCACCACATCCGCTCATAAAAAGACTGACTGACAAAATCCCGGTCACCACACCGACTGCCCTTTTCCTCTGCTTCCTGCGGTGTCCCTTTCCTCTGATAAACATATAAAACTGACAGATAAGAATTCCCGGAACGAAAATATGCGCCAGACACCATCCAAAATAATCCAGTATTCCTTTTCCCTCTTCTTCCAGAAGCGAAATCAGAAAAACCAGTGCCGGAAGCCAGAACCTCCCCGTACCAGGATGAGATTTCCCGATAATCTGATTTCCATAATACAGCAGACTCCCTATTGCAAAAAGCAGGCTGTAAAGCAGAAATCCCATCCACAGGATGTCAAATCTGGCCAGTACATTTCCCGGAAGATCTGCGCCTGCCAGCAGAGGCAGGACCGGATAACTTTCCGCCGCTACCCTGTCATATCCCAGAACTGCCGGAAGCAGAAGCTCCATTCCAATAAGAATCCCGCCAAGTGTCAGGATCCCTCCTGCCACCGTCTTTCCCGCACTTCCGTATTTCTCCACATTTCCCAACAAAAATGGCAGCAATGCAACCGGCGAAAAAGCACACAGAGTTCCATAAAAAGACTGACTGACATTTCTCACTGTAAGCTCCTCCCACCGGATTTCTCCCATGAGATATTCCGTTTTTGCCTGTGGCACACAAAGTATCATCATTATCATAATCCCGCCAAGAAGCAGGCCACCTGATACTTCCGCCATTCTTCCTCTTCTCTGTACACCTTTGCAGGTTCCGACAGAACATACCAGAACCGCCCAGAATGCGATCCATCGGCCGGATACTCCTGTGATCAGCTTTGCAGGAACCAGCCTCCTGAGAAGTGCCAGCAGATATCCTCCCGCCATCAACACATAGATCAGAAAAAAAATCCCGATCAGCCTTCCCGCAAAAGCACCTGCAGACTTTACCGGATCTTCAAATGAAGGTGTCAGCCGTATCAGCCAGATTACATAAAACCCAAGCAATATCAGCGCAAAAATCATTCCCGCCACTGCACTGATTCCGTTCATTCCACCCTTTCCGAAAACGCAGAGCATAAATGGTGCCAGTAATGCCAGTATCATCTGCCTGTACAGCTGCCTGTGGGAAATTCTGTTATTCTCTGCAAATCTCATGAACCGGACTCCTTTCTCTTCAAACGGATCTTCTGCTCCTCTCTTGCATAAAGCGGTCGTAATACCCTCTTGCGCAGCGGAACTCTCATAACCCCTTCTCCTCTGCTGCCCTTCTGTTCTTTCTTTATAAAAGGAACCAGGTAAGGAATACCAAAACTTATCAGGCCTGCCAGATGCCCTATAACCAAATATACTCCCAGCACGATTCCGTAAATTCCCAGATAACCTCCCAGGATCAGAAACCCATACTTCACCAACCGAAATGCTGCTGCAAACTCTTCATTTGGAACAGTCATAGAGCCAAGCGCAGTCAACGCCACGATCATCACCACGATCGGACTCACAAGATTTGCCTCTACCGCTGCCTGTCCGATCACCAGTCCGCCAACAATGCCAATAGCATTTCCCAGAGATCCCGGAACTCTCACCCCAGCCTCCCGAATCAGTTCAAAAGCCAGTTCCAGAAAAATCAGTTCCACCACACTGGAAAAGGGCACTCCTTCCCTCGCCTCCGCAAAAGACAGTATCAGTGCAGATGGCAGAATCTGTGTATGGAAACGTATCACTGCCAGGTAAAGTCCCGGCAGAACAGTCGCCATGATCACAGCCAGATATCGCAGTATTCTGAGAAAGGATGCCATCTCGAACCTGTGATACCAGTCCTCGCTGCTCTCCATGAAACTGCTAAAATTTCCCGGAAGGATCAATGCTTCCGGAGAATTATCACACAGAATCACAACCTTACCTTTCAGGATTTCCTGTACAGCACGATCCGGACGTTCCGTTGTCTGATACTGAGGAAAAGGAGAATACCACACATCTTCTGTCAGCTGTTCAAGCATACCGCTGTCAAGGATTCCGTCAATCTGAAATTCTTCCAGCCGTTCCTTCACTTCTTCCAGAAGTCCCTCATGTACCAGATCATCCATGTATAACACCTGAGTTAAGGTATGAGAGCGCACACCGATTTTATATTCTTCCACCTTGAGTCTGGTATCACGAAGCCTTTTTCTTACCAGTGCACTGTTACTTTTAACACTGTCCGAAAATCCTTCTCTGGAACCCCGCAGCACCTTTTCCGATTCTGCCTCCATTACACCTGTGGATGGATAACCTTTACTGGAGATTTTCATCGCCTTGTCATATCCATCTATGAAAAACACCGCATTCCCTGCAAGCATGGCATCTATGGACTCGTCAAGATTCTCCAGTTTCTTTACATCTGCGATTCCAAGACTGTTATGTCTGACAAATTCCTGAATATCCTCCGGAGAAATCTCCCAGAAATGATTGATCATCTTTCCAAGAGCAGAATCATCCAGCATCATGTTGGAAACCGCAACTTCTATATAGATCATAAGGCAGTCCACCTTATGTTTATCTCCCAGCCGCATGGGACGGATCAGAATATCACTGCAGTTTTCCAGCCTGCTTCGCAGATATTTCTCATTCTCCCGCAGATTTGCAGATACTTTCCGGGATTCTTCCAGTTTCTTCAATAATTTTCCACCTCGTTTCATACCGGTACATCGTTTTCGATGTATCAGACAGATCTGTTGCCAGTCGGCAATATTCATAAACTCACTTACACACATGGATGCGCAAAAAAAGAGAGGCATCCCGCCTCTCTTAGAATTTCCCGATATTCAGATATTATACCATTCTTATCTGTGTCCCCTGGATTTCTCTTTCTCTGCACGCTCACGTTCTGCATTCTCAGCCTCAATAGAACGCATTATAGCCATTCTCTGATTCTCGATATGCTGGAAAGAAAGCTGTTTCGCACGTTCCACGTCGCGCTCTCTGATCGCCTTTGTCAGTTCCTCATGTTCCTTCACCAGAACATCCCGTGTTTCACCTTCTTTCAGATATTCCACACGATAACGATAAATCTGCTCACGCATATTGTTGAGCACCTGGATCAGCCTCTTATTATCAGAAGCCTGATAAATGACCTCATGAAATGCAACGTCAGCCTCTGCAAGCTTAACAAGATTTCCCTCTGCGATCGTATGTTCAAACTCCTTGGCAGCAAGCCAGAGTCTTCTCATTTCTTCTTCTGTCATACGGGCACAGGCCTTCTCAATAGCTACATTCTCAAGAGCAATACGAACCTCCAGAACATCATTCAGATCCTTCTCTGTGATATTGGCAACCTGGGCACCACGTCTCGGGATCATCACTACCAGACCTTCCTGCTCCAGCTTACGCATTGCCTCCCTGATAGGAGTTCTGCTCACGCCAAGTCTCTCTGCCAGCGCAATCTCCATCAGTCTCTCACCAGGTTTCAGTTCGCCCTTCAGGATTGCCTGACGCAGCGTATTAAAAACCACATCCCTTAACGGAAGATATTCATTCATATTTACCGAAAAATCACTTGTCATTTGTATTCCCTCCTGCTTTCGTTACTTCTGTGGCAAAAACCGTCTTCGCCAGCCGGCTCTCTCTGAGAACCTCTGCTGCCGCCTCCATCTTCTCACGATCATCAAAGATTCCGAACACTGTAGGACCGCTTCCACTCATCATCGCCTTTAACGCACCATGACTCTCCATCAGTGCTTTGATTTCGCCAATTACAGGATATTTCTCTATAATTCCCGGCTCAAAAACATTTCCCATCTTCTGTGTCATTGCCGAAAGATCTCCACGTTCTATATCTCCTATCATCCCGTCAATATCCGGATGAGAAGAAATCTTATCCAGCTGAAGGCTCTCATAGGCAGCTTTAGTGGAAACATTAATTCCGGGCTTACCGATCAGCACAAAACAGTCCGGCACCTGAGAGATTCTGGTCAGTTTCTCCCCGATTCCCTCTGCCAGGGCAGTTCCTCTCATCACACAGTACGGAACATCTGCCCCGATATTCACAGCACGATCCATCAGCTCCTTCTGGCTCAGTCCCAGTTTAAAAAGCCGGTTGATCCCCACCAGTGCAGCTGCCGCATCCGAGCTTCCGCCTGCCATACCTGCTGCCACAGGAATAAATTTCTCAAGATGGATATCCACACCACCCTTAACCTGAAATTCATCCATCAGAAGCTTCGCCGCCTTATACACCAGATTTCGTTCATCATTCGGAATATAGGAATAATTGACAGACAGGGAAATCCCCGGTTTCCTCACCCTCTTCATCTCCAGAACATCATACATCTGTATAGTCTGCATGATCATCCGGACTTCATGATAGCCATCCTCTCTCTTTCTGAGAATATCCAGTCCCAGATTTATCTTCGCCAATGCACGTAAACGCATACAATCCTCCGTTTCCAGCAATATCATCCGTATATAACTGTACTTTCGCAATTATATTTGTACTTTGTATACAATAAAACTCTTTGTGCATATTTTAAATCATTTTTTTTTAGTTTTCAATATAGGAGTTTTCATTTTTTCCGGAAATTTTTTTCATTATCATCCCTGCCTGACAAGAATTAACGACTGCCCCGGCTTTACCTCTTTTTCCGTAAGACTGTTCACACCCGAAATCTCATCCACAGTTGTATAAAATTTCTTTGCAATATCCCACAGGGTATCTCCGGCCTTTACAATATACACCGTAATTCCCGGCATACTTTCCAGTTTCTTACGATCCAGCGGCTGTTCTTCCACAGATTCAATAAGCTGCTCTTCCCACTGTCTGAACACAAGCACATTCAGTCCCACCGCCGCCTTGACTTCAATCTCATCCCCATCTGCCATTGCAGTAGAAAGCTGTTCAAGGTCAGCCTGCAGTAAATATGTGCAATCCTTCCCGATCTCTTCTGCCTCGATCAGATGGGTAAACGGAAGCATGGCATCCATAGAATAAAACGGCATTTCATCATTTCCAATAATATACAGAATCTTGAGTGCTACAATTCCTTCTGCCACAATTCCCTTATCCGTAATCCTGGTCTTATCTACTTTTACCTTACCGCTGCTGTGGCAAAGCTGCAAAACTTTCCCCTGGCTCTCCTTAACTTCTATCCTGTCTGTCAGACGACACCTGGAAAAATTCCGCACCAGAAGACTTTCCAACATTTCCTTTTTCCGATGAAGAACACATTCTTTGTGTGGGCTGTATGCATCAAGAAGAAGTTCATGCTCCTCTTCCCTGTACATTTTCATATTTAATTCCAGTACCACATCCACCTGCAGGATACGTTCTTCACCATCCGGATCAGGCTTTACCTCTATCCCCTGATGAAGAAGAGACACCTCAATATGTGGGATCAGATCTTCCATACAGCCACTGCATTCCATCTCACTGGAAAAAGGCATGGTATACTCCAGCCACTGAGGTGGATTCTCTTCTTCATACCCTGTATACAGAAGAAAAACTGCAAGCTCTCCCTTCACCCGGATTTTGTTCTCTCCCGGCCGCAGATCCAGGTTCCTCGGTTCAGCCATATACCACAAAAGATTCTCTACATTCGGTCTGTTTGACGCAAGAGTAATATCATCCTTAATGCGCAGAGTATCTTTTTTATGTACACGAAGGCTCATAAGCCGGACTTTTTCTGTTTTCACAGAGACTTCCTGATCCTCTGTGGAAACCGGAAGTTCAACAACTGCCAGTTCATCTACCACTGCATAAAAAGTTACAATTGCTTTAATATTCAGTTTTCTGGAGTGGATCATATGAACGCTGAGATCCTCAATCTCCCATTTCAGACACAGCTTATCTCCCCCTTCTATTCCCTCCAGATTAATCATCTCATCCAGCGGAAGCTTCGCAGAAAGGCTGTAAATCCTGCCCTCTTTTTCCCCCACATAAAGCAGATCTGTATTTAATGTCCCTTTAAGAAGAGCTCTTCCTTCACTCAGCCTCACTTCCTCCATGGAAACATCCGCTTTGCTCTGCACCAGTCTCCCGATATCCGGTTTCACATCGGGCACATTATAGTCCTCGTCAAAAGTCGCCTGCGCTGCCGCTTTGTTTTTGATCCGCAGCATCTGAATACTTTCTTTTTTTAATTCCAACCTGCTTCCTTCCTTTCTCTGTTTACTTTATGATAAAACCCAAAAATTCTATCGGTTTCTCTGTTTCTCTGATTTTCAGGACAATACAGGGATAAGACGGTTCACTGCCTGCATCCGCTTTCTCCGGACCTATCAGCCTTGTTTTGCAGAATACTGCGTTCTCTGATTCGGAAACCTCCTCCACCTGAATACTGTACCCTCCTGTAAGCTGCTCTCCATATCCCTTCATCAGATACCTTATATCTCCCACCTGATAGGTCATCTGAAATACTTTCTTTTTCTTCTGTTCCATCAGTTCTGAAATCTCTTCCGGAATTTCCTCCTGCTTTACGATCGTATATTCCAGAGGTGTACGTTCGCCCTCCTCAATCCTGATAAACTGACAGCCCGCCGGCAAAAGAGCCAACAGCAACACACAGAGCAGTCCTCCTGTCCTTTTGCCCATAATGCACCTCTGCTCATTCTTCGCTAAATATTCTATGCCGGATACAGCCCTGTTATTACCATACTCTATGCTATATATCTGACAGTAACTGCTTTTCTGCAGGAAAGAATCCTGTCCTGAGTGCTTTATTTAATGCCAAAAAATCATTATACTATGATTTATTTCTTGCAGGATATCTCATAATTCCTTATAATAACTTCTATACTTATATATGGGCATCAGCATTATATAATGCCCGGAAAGGAATTAACGAATGATACGATTTATCCTCGTCTGTATTGTTGTGATCGGATACCTGATCCTGTCCATCCCCATCCTGCTGGTCGAATGGATCATCGGCAGATTTTCTCCTGAAAAGAAGGATATCAGCTCCCTTAGGATCATTCAGGCAGTATTCCGATTTATCCTTAAGATCACCGGTGCAAAGATTACTGTGATCGGAGAAGAAAATGTGCCAAAGGACACACCTGTACTTTATATCGGCAACCACAGAAGCTACTTCGACATACTTCTTACTTACTCCCGCTGTCCGATCCGTACAGGCTACATTGCCAAAAAAGAGATGGAGAAAATTCCTCTTCTTTCCACATGGATGCGTTATCTCCACTGTCTCTTCCTTGACAGGAAAGACATCAAACAGGGACTCAAAACGATCCTGACCGCAGTAGACAAAGTAAAATCCGGAATTTCCATCTGTATTTTCCCGGAAGGAACCCGAAACAGAAATAAAGATGAGCTGGACATGCTTCCCTTCCATGAAGGAAGCTTCAAAATCGCTACCAAGGCCAATTGCCCGATCATCCCAATTGCGATCAGCAATTCAGCCAACATTTTCGAGGCACACTTCCCGAAGATATCTCCTGCAAAAGTTGTAGTAGAATACGGTAAGCCGATCTATCCGGATGAACTGAGCAAAGAAGATAAGAGGCATGTCGGAGAATATACGCAAAACGTAATTCGCGAAATGCTTATAAAGAACAAACCACTGACCGAAAACTAATAAGACCATCACCAGTCCGGCAGAGCGTAAAGACAAAAATTTACGCTCTGCCGGACTGTTATATATCAGAATTTCCATTGTATCTGGACTGATCCGGGAAATACCTTAAGTGACCTGATCATCTTATCAACTGTAAACCTCTTCTCCTCAAAATCAATCTCTCCCCACAGACTTACATTAGATGCTACCTTTTCCATCTGCTCCGGTGTTGCATGATTCTCCGCAAGCACCGATAATTTCTCCAGCTTTAACTGATGCATCTGGTCTATTTCTTCCACTCTCTGATTAATATAATCTGTCAGTGTTTCTCCGGCACCTGCCAGAGAATCCACAAGCAGAGAAATCTCCTTTTCCATTTCCTCAATCTCCCTGTAAATCTGCTTTACCTGCGGATTTTCATTTAATTTCGTATAAGCGGCAGGAGACTGTCCTTCGCGCAGCTTACGTACCATCTCTTTATATACATAATTCTCCACATCTTCAGTATAAACCTTCCCGCACCCCGGGCAGGCTTTGTTGTTCAGACGCTTCGTACATCTCAGGTACTGTTTACCGGACTGTATTTTAATACTCATAAGTGCGTATCCGCAATTGCCACATTTCACTTTCCCTGCCAGCCATGTATTCACAGCTTTCCTATTGGCCTGAATCGTTTTATTTCTCATAAGCTTGATCCTGCAGTTCAGCCACTGCTCCGAAGACACAAGCCCTTCATGAGGTGCCACCACCAGCATATGACCCTTAAGATTCTGCAGCTTATCTGTCTGCGCATCCCGCCCCTGATAAAGATAACATCCATGAATCCCGTCAAACTGCTCCGGACTGCTTACTATATTGGTTCCATGGCTCCTGAAAAAACGGTACACATCCATATCAGCCCGCACATATACCGGATTTCTCAAAAGCTGGGCCAGCATGGAACGTATCAGTTCCTTTCCGTAGAACTGCACTCCCTTTTCCGCATAATATCTGGTGATATCCCCATAAGAAGTGTCCGGTTGTTCGTACATATCAAAAATTTCCCGCACAATTTCCGCTTCCCCGGGTTCTTCCACAAGCTTCTTTGTATGGATTCCTTCCATCAGGATCTCCTCTAGCCGATAACCATAAGGAGGCTTGCCACCCATGCGAAAACCTTTCTGACTTCTGGAATAATATGCGTCGCTGACACGCTTCTGAATAGTCTCACGTTCCAACTGCGCAAACACAATGCAGATATTTAACATTGCCCGTCCCATAGGTGTCGAAGTATCAAATTTCTCTGTAGAAGAGACAAATTCCACCTGATACTGCTGAAACAGATTCATCATATTGGAAAAATCCAGAATAGAACGGCTGATCCGGTCCAGCTTATACACGATCACTTTCTCCACTTCCCCTCTGCGGATATCTGTCAGAAGCTGCTGAAGCTGTGGCCTGACTATATTCTTGCCGCTGTAACCCTTATCCTTGTACTCTTTGAAACTTCCACCCTTTAACTCGTACTTGCAGAACTCAATCTGACTTTCAATAGAAATGCTGTCTGCTCTGTCCACTGACTGCCTTGCGTAGATTGCATTGATTCTCTTCATAGGGATCCTCCTTTATGAAATGAAATAATTGTTGTTTTGCCGGGCAATGTTGTTACCGTTCACCCTGCATTCCGCAACACGTCTTGCAATGCACAGAATAAACAGTAACCGGCACTGTAACCATTCAACAATTCCTCCTCCGGGAAGAAAAACCTGAGCGATTACATTTTGTCTATACAATTACGATAACAAATATTTAAAAATGTGTAAATCGACTTTTTTCTATCTTTATGTATAGATTTTTCCGACAGTTCCATTGTATAATGATGTCATAAACATTCCTCTACAATCAACTCGTTCCTCTGCTGATCATTTATAACTGTCCTGTACCGTTACCGTTCACTCTATACCTGTGTCACCGACTAAAAGGAGATTTCCCATATGAGAAGAAAATGTACCGATTCCCTGATATACTGGAAAAAAAATCCCGGCCGCAAACCTTTAATCCTCCAGGGGCTTCGCCAGACAGGCAAGACCTGGCTGCTTATGGACTTCGGAAATAAGCAATACGAACATACACTCTACATCAATCTGGAAACAGACCGCTCTGCTGCAGACTATCTGTCTGTTCCACATGATCCACAGGAAGTACTGCTTTTTCTGGAAACCTGTGCAGGAAAACCACTGCGCCCTGCCTCTTCCCTTCTGATTCTTGACAATATCCAGTGCATTCCTCAGATTTCCACACTTCTTACCTCTATTGCCCTGGACTTTCCACAATATCACATTGCCTCTATCTATAAAGGTGTGGTTAACTCTGATTCTTTCTCCGTCCACGACTTTGATATCCTGACTCTGTATCCACTGGATTTTGAAGAATTTCTGTGGGCCAATGCTGAGTTTGCCCTTACAAGAGAAATCCGCAATCATTTCTCCGATTTCAGCCCAATGGGAAAAAAACTCCACGAAAAAGCCCTGTCACAGTTCCGTCTCTATCTGATCATCGGCGGAATGCCTGCTGCCATTATGGAATACAAAAAAGAAAAGAAGCTCCTGCTGGTACCTGACACCCAGCAAAAGCTCCTTAATCTTTTTCTCAGCGATATTACTGCCCTGGCTCCAAAAGGAACCGCCCGCCACTGCCGCAATGCCTGGCTCTCGATCCCTGCACAGCTCGGCAGAACCAGCCGTAAATTCCAGTACACCCGCATTGCAAAAGGTGCTACTGCCAAAGTCTATCATGAACCCCTGCAGTGGCTGATCAGCGCCGGACTTGCCATTCCCTGCCAGACAGCTGTCTGCAGCAAACCTTCGGAAAACGCCTTACATCTGTATCCTGTTGACACCGGATTATGCTCATGCATACTAAAAATCCCTGCCTTCCAGCTTCTCTCAGGAGAAGAAACCACCGCCGGTACAGCCTGTATCGAAACCTTTCTGGCACAGCACTTTATCCGGAATGGCTATGCCCTCTCCTACTGGTCCAGCGGCAACCAGGCGGAAGTTCCCTTTTTACTGTCCAAAAACAGTCATTTTATTGCCATAGACTACCGCACCACCCCACATCAGAAGTGCAGGAACCTTATGCAGCTGAATAAATCTTCCTTCTCTCCTGCACCCACGCAAATGTATTTAATCTCTGCCGAAGACTTCAGACAAAAAGAAGCTTATCGGATCGTGCCTGTATATGCGGTATTTTGCATATAGAACATGACAGCTGCAACAGGCAAAAGCAGACTCCAGCCGGTAGTTCTTCTCGCTTTCCTATCTTCGGAAACAATCGAGTAGGAGGGAGTGATTAGCTCCCTCCTACTCGATTTATAATCTGTTTTGCTACAGGTTGGCAGTCCTTTTGTATCCCAGGACATCCCAGATGGTATTTGCGTAATTATACTGCCATCCCCTGTATGCATATCTACAATTGCTACGGAGATAATTAAAAGCAGTCAGGACTTTATCATAATCTGACATTCCTTTCCGGATATAATTCAGTTTAAAGCTCTGTACAACACTTCTTACCTGCGCCAGATGGGCAGTATCCAGATATGGACCCTACACAATGCCGTAACTATAATCACCTTTTACAGTAGGAGATTTTAAGGTTATCTTTCTGGCTGCGCTCTTATCACTATATATGTTTTTCCCATTTACATTCTCTGTTCCGCGAAGCTTCTGCAGATGAGGCATTGCAGAAATCGTATATCCGGTTACTTCGTGCACTGTTTAAAGGGGTACAGATATCTCAGTTCCTGGCAGGTTCTTATATGACAGGAAGCCTGCCAATAAAAAAATATGGAACACAGTCTGCATTGACAGACTTTCGTGAATTTTCAATGCTGGAACCGGGGCTTCTGGCAGAATATATTGGCTTTACGGAAAAAGAAGTCAGGGATTTATGCCAGACAAATTATATGGATTTTGATGGATTAAAACAGCAATCCAGATGCTCTGGTAACTCAGTTGCCGAGTAGTTCACTATGATGCATATATAAGTCTTTCAAATGATAAATCTCATATATTTTTGTAACCGCATTGGTAAGAGATGTTTCGTGCAGCGGATAATACTGCTTATATAATTTTTCCGGTTTTACAATGTCAATTATTTCAGAAGACCAGAGCCGGTACTTCCATTGCAGAGTAATATAACAGTCAGACATCCATTCCAGAATAAATTCATCATAAGTATTACTTATTTCTGCATTTAAATCTACAGTAATTCCCATATTTCCCATAATCTGTTTCGGAGTTTTACATAAATACAGGGGATTCCCCATATCCATATATCTACGATAATCACTTTTCATATATTTATAGATTATACCAAAACAGTCAGAACAGTTTCGAGCTATCAATTTAAATAAATATCTTCCAGATAGTTTTGCACTGTTCAGGTAACCTGAATCATATGCCGGATTATTCATAAAAATCGCCCTCCTGATGATAGAGTAAAAATTTCCCCATAGCAGTTCTCACCGTAATTCCCGGAACCTCGAATCCTTCCAGCAAAATTGCACGGTTTCTTGCAGAAAGAAATTGATTTACTTCTCTGCGAGCGTGAAAATCAGCTTTTACATCTGATTCGTCTTTGTATACCTGCCATGCATCTTTCCATTCAATTTGTTTAAACGCTTTTTGTGATTTCAAAAATATCTGATTACCAAGAGAACCTTTATAGAAAAGTTTCTTTATTTCTTCAATATTGATCTGATTTAGCAGAAAAGCTTCTATGACCTGTGTATAACTGTCATCTGCGCGATAGCCTTTGATAATATCAAAATCTGCTGTAGAAATACGGTACATTTCTACAATCCGCGAACCTGTGATTTCAGCACTCTCCAGGCTTGTTCCCCTGTTGGCAATGACCTCTGCGATCCAGGCTAAGATACCATAATCGTTCAGATCCATTATTTTCAGGCCAGAAGTATTCAAAATATACCGGTTAACAAAAGAGTGTTCCGGATCACCATTTAAAACAGCCCAGCTTTTTGCACGGTCTTTATATTCAGTGGTATAAAATCCATTTCCATAATCATTATCTGCTTTTCCACCCTGATAAATTGGTTCTTTTAAAATACGATCAGAACCATGATAAACAATTACATTCTCATATGCTATATCAGAGTCCATAATATTAACATGACTTTTCATTTTATACCCTCCTTAAATTCACTTTTCAGCTGATTTTATTATAACATTGTTCTAACATCTATGTCAGTATAAAGATTTCGACACAAAGCGCTTGATTTTTACCTGCAAAAATGGAAGTGGTAAAGCAAGTGTATTAGATGCAATAGTATATTATATTTTATCCCAATATAAATAAAGAGCCCCTGACCAGATGGACCAAAGACTCTTGCTGATGTTTTTTTGTTTACCAGTATTTTTTTACATAGTTGACAGCTTCTTCCTGTGACAGGGAAAATTCATTCATGATATTTCTGACTGTATCTTCCTCACTGATATGAAAATTCCTGCAGGTCCTTACAATCGCACGAATGCCTTCAAGGATACCTTCCCATCTTCCTTCATGTCTTAACTCTTCCAATGCATTACACATATTGATCTGCCCTCCTAAAATGATTTTTCAAATAAAATTAAAGTGAAAACATTCATTTTTAAGTGGAGGACGATAATAATTTTGAAATATGTACTTGTTGAGCTTAAAAATCCATGGGAAAGTAATCATAGCAGTTTTTGAGATTATGAGGTTGTTTGGTGTGGTAACTTAACAATACATCATAAATTAAAAAAACTGCTATTTTTTTATGAAAAAAATAGCGATTTCACGTACTTAGGGCTAGCCGATGCGCCAGCGTCCTGGTACAATCAACATACAGAACCATTACTCAAAACATCTCTATATGAAAGGAAATCATGTATGAAGAAAAGAAAATCATGTTTTATCTGGCTCTTGTGTATTCTTCTCTTGGTCACAGCTTTATCTGCTGTGGATTTTACAGAGGTCCAGGCAGCATCCGTCAACAGTACTTTCACCGGATGGAAAGCCGCCGGTGGAAAAAAATACTATTATAAGAATGGCAAAAAGCTGACAGACCTGCACAAAATCGGCAAGTATTATTACTGTTTTGCCGCAAACGGTGCTATGCTTACAGGGTGGCACCGTATTCATAATCGTTTCAGATATTTTGGCAAACAGACTGGAAGAATGCGTATCAATCAGACTGTAAATGGACGAAAGATCAACAGTAAAGGGGTCTGGACTCCTGTTGTTGTACTGGATCCGGGGCATTCTGCTGTTGTTGCCAGCGGTTATGAACCTCTTGGTCCTGGTTCCGGCCAGCTGAAAGAGAAGGATACTTCCGGAACCCAGGGTGTTGCTACAGGTGTGGAGGAATATAAGCTTAACCTGAACATTGGTCTTCAGCTACGAACCCTTCTTCAGAAAAGAGGGTTCAAGGTAATAATGACCCGAACCAACAGTAAAGTAGCTCTCAGCTGTATTGACCGTGCAAAAGTGGCAAATAAAGCAAATGCAGATGTGTATATCCGTATCCATGCCAATGGAAGTGATAATTCTTCTATCAGTGGAGCACTGACTATCTGTACAACCAGAAACAGTCCTTATATTTCATCTATGTACAGAAAAAACAAAGCTCTTTCTGAGGCTGTGCTCAATGCATATGTGGCAACTACAGGATGCAGGAAAGAATACGTCTGGGAAACAGACTCTATGACCGGAAATAACTGGAGCAAAGTTCCGACAACGATTATCGAGATGGGATATATGAGCAATCCCTCTGAAGACCGCCGTATGCAGCAGAGTTCTTATCAGAAAAAAATGGTACGGGGAATTGCAAATGGAATTGAGAATTACCTGATTAAATAGCCTTGCTTTTGTGTCGCAGACAGTTTATACTGGACTGAATAGGTATAAAAAATAATTTGGAGGATTTTTCAAATGAAAATTGCAGTAACATACGATAATGGAGAAATTTTTCAGCATTTTGGAAAAACAGAGTCTTTTAAAGTTTATGAAGTGGAAGACAACAAGGTAGTTTCCAGTGAAGTGATCGGTTCTAACGGTACAGGACATGGTGCGCTGGCAGGTCTGCTTGCTGAACAGGGTGTAAATGTTCTGATCTGCGGTGGCATCGGCGGTGGTGCTCAGACAGCTCTCACAGAGGCAGGAATCGAATTATGCGCCGGAGCCCAGGGAAATACCGACCAGGCAGTTGAAAGCTATTTAAAAGGCGAATTAGTATCTTCCGGAGCTAACTGCGACCATCACCACCATGAAGAAGGTCATTCCTGTGGCAGCCATGAGGAGGGACACTCCTGTGGAGACAGCTGTGGCGGCGGATGCGGTGGATGTGGCGGATCACAGCCACAGCTTACAGGACGCAATGTAGGAAAAACCTGCCGCACACATTACAGAGGAACCTTCAATGACGGAACACAGTTTGATTCCTCTTACGATCGTGGCGAACCGCTGGAATTCATCTGCGGCGCAGGTCAGATGATCAGAGGATTTGATGCGGCTGTAGCTGACATGGAAGTTGGACAGATCATTGATGTTCATCTTATGCCTGAAGAAGCATACGGTATGGCAGATCCAAACGCTATCTTCACTATGGAAATCGCCCAGCTCCCAGGTTCCGAAGACCTGACAGTTGGTCAGCAGGTATACCTGTCAAATCAGTTTGGCCAGCCATTCCCTGTTAAAGTGACAGCTAAGGATGAGAAAAATATCACATTTGATGCAAACCACGAAATGGCAGGAAAAGAACTTAACTTTAAGATTGAATTAGTAGAAGTAAAATAAGACAAATACTCAGGGCAGCCTCCCGGCAAAAATTTTGCCGATGAGACTGCCCTGTTTTATACTTTATTTACCAAAGTTAAGATGCTTTTTTTATTTCTCTTCTGTATTTCCAGTGAAATCCTGATCGTTTACTTAAGCATGATAGTCATATATTCTCTGATACCGGTTTTAGAATTAACTGCGGTAAACATGATTCTGAAACCTTTACCTCCTGCCACCGGAATCTTGCTGCCGTTTGCTACAGATTCACTGCGCATCCATCCTTTTTGCAGATATTCAATTGCAGGTTTCATACTGCCATTCGCAGGATTATTTCCACTATATATGTACAGTTCACCAAGTTTCCATCCTTTTGCAAGCGTAACGGTTGTTTTTACTTTTTTGCCGGCAAACTTTGCATAGCTGAGACTTGTTTCGGAAGAAGATTTAAATTTGGAACCTGATACAGTAGTTGCACCGATCTTTACTGATTTAACAGGATTTACATATTTTTTTACAGTTACTTTTATTTTATATGCTTTTCCCTGACATTTAAAAGAAACAGTAGCTGTACCGGCCTTCTTGGGGGCTGCCAGAATCGTATAGTATGTCTGTGAAGTGCCGTAGGTGGATTTTGACAGTTTGACAGTGACAACTGCCTTATTACTTGATTTTAGTCCGGAAACTTTGGATGATAAGGAAGCCAGGGATTCTGTTGACGGCTTCGGATAGGCAACTAAGGTTGCCGATGCAGGAACATGTTCATCTGCCGCCCAGATTGTGGCAGAGTTCACTGTAAACATGGAAAGGATCATTCCAAATGCCAGTAAAAAAGAGAGTAATTTTTTGCTTATTTTCTTCATTCTTTTTCCCTCCTAAAAGTGTATGTTAGAGTTAACCGAACGTTTCAGACAGAAGCAGATATCTGGAACATTCCTATATAATCAATATAGCACACAACCTTTACAACGTCTAGGACAGATTATGTCGATTTAGTGCACGAAATTTCCTGTCGGAGGATATTTACGAGTAAAGATTTATCGTTTTTGTGGGCTTACTGTATATTCGCTTACCGTTTACTGTCTTAAATGCTCTTACATAATAATTATAAACCCAGTACATACCTGTTTGGGAATCATAAGCTTTTGTGTCTTTTCTAGTTACGGCAGAGAACTTCACCGTTTTTGCTGTGGGACTACCAGGTTAATCTTATCGGTAATCTGACCTTGGTAGCTATTTTTATAAAATAATTAACTTTATATTGCTATCATCTCTATTTTCGGCAGTAATTGTTAATGTTCCCTGAGTATCACAATTAAATTTACAATAATCACTCCTATATGTTGAATAAAATCTGTCTGTAAAATCAGATTTTGGGTCAGTATGTACCTCCAGCTCCCACTGTCCCTCGTCTTTAATAGTTACACTTATATAAACTTCTTCATAAAAAAGCTTATCTTGTTTAAGTTTTATTTCCAATGTTTTTTTATGAGGTAGATTAAATTTTTCCTCATTGTATTTCATATACATGGAAAGATTTTTTTCTGACTCTCTGCGTTGTTTTTCAGATAATTTTTTGGACATAAAAACATCTCCTTTTTTTATTATAAAATGTTCCTTAGATGTTTACGAAACACCAAAAGCCGTATAACTACAGCATTTTTTTGTTAAAACAGTTAAAAATAAAATATCCCATCAAGACTTATGGCAAAATAGAGCTATCAAGAAACTATCAACCAATCCACCCAAAGAAGATATACTTACATGGTAACATATAAGCAATTCACTTTGGCAGAAATTTTTGAAAGTTGCCAGCATGAATTTGGCAACGACAAATATCAGTTTATTTCATTTCTTGATGAAGCAATTAACCTTGATAAAATTCCTGTTCTCTAATTTAAGATTGTTATATACTATCATTTAATCTAGAGAACAGATTTTTTTCAGTGGTCGAACTTTAGATAATCTAATCCTCATCTTCTGAATCATAGTCTCTCCCATTAGGAAAAAGAGCATCTTCTCCTATATCTTTTTCTTCCTCCATCTCATCAAATCTCTCTTTTATTTCTTCATATGATGAATTCACATCAACTCCTGCTTCATCTGCACCATAAAAATCACGAAGTTGATCTAACATATTTTCCTTATCTATATCGGGATCCATAAATATATTTTCATCAAAAAACTCATTTGAAGAATCAATGTATTCGATATCAAAATCATCAATTCCATTATCATTTGACTCAGATTCAAAGTTTTCAAAATCATCTTGAATGGAATCTAAATTTACTGAAATAGGTTCTCCGCAATGTGGGCAGATGATTGTTGATTTTTTTTCTAACATATAAAAACCTCTTTTCTTATGTTTGCAAATTAAATAGTAACAGAAATTATTTTATCTAAAAAGAAAAACTATTGCTATATACAGTCCTCCCCTTTTGATTCTGGTTTGTTATTTTATCCCCTCATCTAGGGGAAGTACTGTATTTGACCCATTTAAGAATCTAGCAATAGTTTTTCTTTATTTATATATTTCTTTACCCAAAGGATTACTTAACAGTAGCCTTTTTCAGGTTTGACCATGGGCTGAAGACTTTCTTTCCGTCTT
>OGIO01000907.1_pt1 | contig 29899 bp, 23 predicted proteins | sample 1571841 | NCBI WGS metagenome assembly OGIO01 (sample SAMEA2582111, study PRJEB24529) | metagenome | biome: Human gut stool | place: China | collected 2011
AGAATAATATTTACTCAAAGCATCACTTCCTTTCAATATTATTCTATACTAATAATCTACAAAATTCAACAGTTGTTTATATACTTTTATAAGTTTTGTTCAGCTGTTCTTTACCTCCTAATGTTTTGCCTGGTGTCAGGATCAAAGTATATCATACGAAAAACTTTCGTATTTTTCTCATCCTGTCATCATTTCATAAGTTTCTTCAGAAGATCCACCAGCTCATCAATCGCTTCGTCTTTTCCGTTGCGGATGTCCTCTGCCACACAGGTATGGATATGATTGGACAGTAAAACTTTGTTAAAACTGTTGAGTGCAGAATTGATCGCCGAAACCTGTACCAGAATATCGGCACAGTAGGCATCCTTCTGTAGCATTCCCTTCACACCGCGAACCTGCCCTTCGATGCGGCTTAAACGATTGATCAGATCTTTATATTCTTTTTCTGAGCGTTCCTTTTTTCGCTCAGAACACTGACAGCAGCATGTTTTTTCTATCTGTTCCCTGTTTTCTTCCATTTCATTCACTTCCTTTTCTTATATACCCCTGTTAGGTATTTTTTGTATTACATTATATACCCCCATGATGTATTTTTCAAGTCCTTTTCCTGAAAAAAATTTATGCATTAACGGATATCAGGATATAAAGAATGAACATTCACGTAAAGCTCACAGAGCTTCGCATTGCTCATGTCACGCAAAAGAGGCAGGATTTCTCCCGCCTCTTTTTTGTCTGAATTCTTTATTTTGATGCCTGTTCTGTTTTGCTTATCTGAAAAATTCTTCTGCTGCTCTGATAAAACTTCCGGTATCTTCCACACCGGCTGTCTCATACGGAGAATGCATCGCCAGCTGCGGAAGTCCGATATCTACCGTGTTCATCGGTACCTGTGTATTCGAAATATTTCCAAGTGTTGAGCCGCCTGGTACATCGGAGCGATTCACAAAGGTCTGATATTTTACGCCTGCCCGGTCGCAGAGATCCTTGAATTTTGCCGCTGACACCGCATCGGTACAGTATTTCTGGTTGGCATTGTATTTGATGACAATTCCGCCGTTTGGCAGCGGCCGGTTCACCGGATCTGCCTTTTCTATGTAATTTGGATGCAGTGCATGGGCATTATCCGCCGAAATCATAAAACTGCCTGCCAGCGTCATCAGATATTCTTCATACGTTCTGCCAAGGCCATCGTTGATCCGCCGAAGCGTATCTTTTAAGAAAGTAGAAGCTGCCCCCTGCTTTGTTCCGCTTCCGACTTCTTCATTATCCAGAACACAATGAACTGCAATGCTCTCTTCTTTCTTTCCGGCAAGCATCCCTTCCATCGATGCAAATGCACACTGAAGATCATCCAGACGCGGAGCTGAGACAAATTCTCTGTCAGCTCCCCAGATCGTACCCTCCATCCGGTTATAAAGAAACAGATCATGTGCCAGAATATCCTCCGGATTTACCCCAAGTTCCTCTGCAACTATTTTCAGAAGTTCCGGCTTTGAATCACCGCAGCCAAGAAGCGGCAGCAGATCTTTCTGCGGATTGTAAGACACGCCTTTGTTCGCCTCCCGGTTCATGTGGATCGCCAGACTTGGGATCATGACCAGATCCCGGTCGATATTGACCAGTTCCTCTTTCAGACTGCCGTCACATCTTACGATCACTCTGCCTGCCACTGATAATGGACGGTCAAACCACGGTGCCATCAGCATACCGCCATATCCTTCCACATTCAGTTTTGTGTAGGCATTGTCCACCCTTATTTCCGGATTTTCCTTGATCTTAAAAGCCGGAGAATCACTGTGGCTGGCAATAATGTAAAACTTCCGACATTCCTTCTTTGGAATCGAAAATGCAATCAATGCCGAATGATTTCTTGTTACGATATATTTCCCACCCGGCTGTAATATCCAGTGTTCTCGCTCCGAAAGAAGCTGATATCCGTTTTCTGTAAACTTTTTCTCCATCTCTGCCGTCGCCTGAAAAGCCGTCGGACTTTTTTTGATAAAAGCAAGAAGAGATTCTGTTGTTTTGTAATACATATAAATGCCTTTCTGTTGTATCTTTTAACTGTTATATTTTTTATCGGAACTTTTTGAACTTTCCCGAAAATTCCCTGAAATTATATTGATCTCTGGAATGATCCAATACCGCAAAATCAATACTTCGGAAATAATTTTCGGATTTCCCGCCGGAATACTCAAATTTTTTTATAATTTTGTCTCACAATATTTTTGTTACATTCTCGCATTATCTAACATTATATCTAAGATATATACTTTTTTCAAGATAACCTTAATAATATGATGTTGAAATCAAAAGAAAAGACCGGCACCTTTGCACCAGTCTTCTCTCTTACTTCCATTCTGTTTTTCTTGATTTCTTACTTTGTGATCTTCACGCTTGCCTTCTGGCCTTTTCCTTTCAACAGGCGTTTGTAACTTGTCAGTTTCTTCTTTGGTACTTTAATCTTGCATTTTTTGTCAATACCTTTGAAGGCTTTTTTTCCGACTTTCTTCAGCTGTGTGGATTTGATCGTGATCTTTTTCAGTTTCTTTGCACCGTTAAATGCATTTGCACCGATCTTGGTCACATGTTTGCCAATGATAACCTGCGTCAGTTTTTTGTTGTTCTTGAATGCATTCTTTGAGATCTCGGTTACTTTGAAAGTAACGCCGTCAATTTTCACAGTTCCAGGAACAGTAAATTTCTTTTCTGTTGCTTTTCTCGGTTTCACCAGAGTAACGGTTCCGTTCTTTGCATCGGATTTTGTTACTTTGTAGAATCCTCTTCCAACCGGTTTGGTTGTTCCGACAGCAGGTACTTTCTGAGTATTCGGATTTGTGTTTGGCTTTTCTGTTCCAGGCTGTGTGCTTGGTGTTTCCGGCTGTTTATTCGTTTCGGTTTCTTTGCCCGTTTCAGTTTCTTTGCCTGTTTCGGTTTCTTTGCCCGTTTCAGTTTCTTTGCCTGTTTCGGTTTCTTTGCCTGTTTCGGTTTCTTTGCCTGTTTCAGTTTCTTTGCCTGTTTCAGTTTCTTTGCCAGTATCCGGCTCGCTGCCTGCCACTTTCAGATTCTGCTCTGCTTTTTTCAGGCTGTCCAGTGCTTTGCGGACGTCTGCGGCACTTGCAGTCTTAGAAGCGGCTGCTTCTTTTGCTGCTGCCAGTGCATTCTGGAATGCATTCCAGCTTGCATCGCTGTAATCGCCTTTTGTTTTGTCTTTTACTTCTGCGATCTTGCTGTTCAGTACTGCTTTTGCTTCTTCTAACTGTACATTTGTGGTCGGATCTTCCTCCCATTTTGCAAACAGTGTCAGATCTGCACTTACCGGTGATGCTGCTGTATATGCTACTGTGCAGTTTACATCGCTGTACCAGCCCTTGAATACATATCCGGCTCTGGTTGGATTTTGCGGCATGGTAAAGTTTTCACCAGCTGACACTTTCTGTGAAGAAATGCTGTTTCCACCTTTTGTATCAAAAGCAACGGTATATTTTTTCTGTGTTGCTGTGCTCTTAATTGCTTTTCCGTAAACTTCTAATTCGCAGATATGGTTTCCGCCATGTGCTGTTCCACTTGTCAGAATACTTCCGCGTGTGTAAATACGGATATAACGTGCTTTCTGTTCTTTTGCTTCAAATGTCTTTCCTTCTGATGTTTCTGCATATTTTGTATCCGGATTTGCAAGCTTTTCATTGCTCAGCAGTCCGTATGCATACTTGGAATCTGAAACGCTGCTGTACAGCACGGTATCATTTGCATCAAAAGCAGCATCTTCAGATGCAACTACGATCGTATCCTGGTAGGTACGTCCGTCTGCAAAATAACGCCACATTTTCACCTGATCCAGCTTGAATACATCACCAAGATCGATCTGGAAGTATACGCTGGTTCCTGCCAGTACATCACTTTCAATGCTGTCCAGTGTACAGGTAAAGGAGTTTGAACCTTTATCACCATCGATCATTTTTTCCGGACTGCTGTTTTTGTTTGAAACATCCTGATCATTATCTGCACGTTTTACTGTGATGTTGGAAGCCTGCAGAGGAATTTTTCCGTTTTCATCCGGAACAATACCGGAATCTCCGCTGCTGTCTCCGCCAACTGCTGATCCTGCTTTTTCCAGTGCAGCCAGTTTAAGTGTTGCATCTTTTACTTCTGCCTGGCTTACCTGAAGATCACTTCCGCCTCCAACAGTCAGGGTTCCATCTTTCAAATCTTTGATGTTTTTCTCATATCTGCTTGCATCCAGTGTACCGTTGACATAAACTTTCAGACTGCCATTCTTTTCACGGATACCTGCAATGTGTTTCCATGTTCCATCGTTTACAGCTTCTTTTGAAGTTACGGATATATCTCCAACTGTAAAGACTGCTTTTCCGTCTTTGTCAATGGAAAGGCTGTAAGCACCTTCCTGTTTCAAAATGTTCATGTTGTTTCCGGTTGTTTTTACATAAGAAGATACTGCAAAATCAGCGGTTCCTGTAACAGCTGTTCCGTTCAGCTCATATGCTTTTGCAAGGCCAAGTATTGTCTTTCCTGCCAGTGCTTCATCTGTTGTTTCCGTTACATCATTTGCATTCTTCAGATCTGTTTTTGCTGATGCTTTCGCTACAACCTGATTTTCCTGATATACAACTTCTGTATTTACTGCTGCTGCATTGCCGGTTAAATCTTTTAATCCACTTACAGAAACCGTTACTTTGCTTCCTGCACTCAGAGTGGATGTAGTCAGCGTTACTTTTCTCTGATTTGCACTTACTTCTGCTTTTGTAACATTTGCTCCGGAAACGGTTGCAGCAGGAGTACCGGTCACGCGCTCATCAAATGTCAGCTCAATCGTGTTGTCCGCAGTTGCTTTTGCAAGTGTCAGCTGAGGTGCTTTTGTATCTTTTGCAGTAGAAAGAGACCAGATACGTGCCTCACCCGGCTGCAGTGTAACTGTGATCACATCGCCGTATTTTACTGTCTGATAGTCGGTCTGTGCATCGGTTGTCTTGTGATCCAGAATTGTTGTACGGTTGAGTGTCTTGCCTTTCAGACTTTCTGCCGCACCAACGTTTCGATCCAGTGTAAAGCTCAGTGTCTTTACGGATGCACTTGGATTTCGCATGGAAATAATACCTTCTTCACCATCCCAGCAGGAGTATCCGTAGGTATTGCCCTTATCCGGTGTCGTACCGATCAGTTTCGCATTTTTCAAAATGTGATAATTTTTCTTAGCCCACTCCAGATATTCTGCATTGATATCCCATTTCTGACCTTCATCTATCATTTCCGGGCTGTAGTACAGCTCCCAGAATGCCGTTCCTCTGGTTCCCATCATATACAGATACGTTTTGAACTCATCATCTGTCATCTGGTTTGCCAGATTGGTTCCTGTTTTTCCGTAGATTGGATCATGATTGTAAATATTTGCCAGTGGGAACTGGAACTCTCTTTCTTTTACAAAATCAAAATATCTGCCGTCACGGTAAGAAAGCAGCTGATCTACCTGTCTGTTCTGTCCGACCTGAACACGTCCGATATCCTGGCTGTTCTGGATCCAGATAGAATTTGCCCACTGCAGATACCATGGACTTGGGTTTACATAACAGGTCAGGTTAAACCACAGATTGTCAATGCCGTTTTTCTCTGCATTGGTACGCAGCGTCTCAAACAGATCGATCCATGCTTCCCAGGTATCGGAAAAATAATACATACCATTCTTTCCGCCTGTCATATGTTTATGATTTGCATTTGTACATGGCTTTGTCGCAAATCCATCCAGTTTCCAGTAATTTACTTTATAAGCATCCTGCATCTGTAAGAAAAACTCAGTCAGTTTCGTCACATACCGTCTGTCACCGACATCAATATCATCGGTTACCGCATTGTATGCACCAAAACCTGCTTTTTCAATAATCTTACCCATTGCAGCGTTATAGTTATAACCACCTCTAGGTCCTACCCATACACCAAATCCGGAGCCGAAGCTTTCTGCAAGATCGGACGCAGGACGGAATCCGTTCGGGAACTTATTGTTAAACTCCCAGAACCCTGTCACATTATCCGTGGTACCGCAGCGTGCCACATCATGAACAGTAGAAGTTGTATTCGAGTTGTTATAATTATTCCATCCGTCATCCACAACATACGAATCCATCGGTTCTACGCCGGATTCAGAGAATCCCTTTTCCATTTTTTTGAATGCAGATTCAATGTTGTCATCGTTAATGGTCATCATATTATCGTACCAGGAATTGTACTGCGTACGGAAATCGCTTCTTGTTGCAATGCTGTTGATATATTCATAAAAGTCAGACTGAATGACATTCATATCCGTACTTCTTGCAGCACCCGCTACGGTCTGCCAGGTCACATATTTTCCGTCTGTGGTAAGCTGGTTATCTTCCTGCAGTTTTTCGAATGTCTTGCCGGAAAAATAACGCATATGTGCATTTTTATTGCTGTCGATCTCTGTTTCTGTCATCGGGAACTCACATCCAAGGAACATTCCCTGAATATAAACCGGCTGGCCAAGAGAAATGACATATCCACTCATACCGCCAACGCCTTCACCCATGATCGGATGTGTCCACACGGTATCATTTGCATTGACATTCAACGATTCCAGATCGATATAATCAATTGCTGCTTTTTCTTTGTCACTTACTTCGATTTCCAGGAATTTACGCATGAAATGATCTCCGTCATCCATGGTAACTTTCATGGTAACATCCCAGTCTACACCGTTTTTGGAAACGGTCTCAAACGGGAATTCTACCATGACTCCGCCGTTCGTATCTACTTTTTTAACTTTGCTGCCTTCCAGAGTCATCTCGCTGGATCTGATCACGGCACTTGCATCTGCTGTACCGACTGCTTTGCTGTACATCTTTACTTCTGCCGCCGTTGCCCATGCCTGACCGTCCGTCTTTGGTGATACAGCAACCAGTTTTACATAACGACCCTTTTTCGGTGCTGTCAGATTGATATAGATCGTTTCTCTGTCATTGTAAGTAAAATCACCTTCTGCCGCAAGGTTTGCATCACTTTCCAGATCTGTTTCACTGTTTCCCACATACAGTTTATATCCTTTGATATCGCCGTTTGTGGAACTGTCCTGACGTGGCTGATAAGAAAATGCGGCAATTTCCTGTTCGCTCTTCATATCAAAAGTCAGGGAATGTGGATATGGCTGATCCGGTGAATACTTGCTGTGCCAGATTGTAGATGCATCACCATCAATAACATTGGCTCCCGGACCGTCTTTTGCACCTACTTCATTATTGTACTGATCGCTGGCAGTAACTGTCCAGTTTGTGCGATCCAGCTCTCCGTCCAGTTTTGTTGTACCATCCTGGCGAAGCTTGATAATAAATTCTTCGGAACCCTGTGCCGGTGTAAACGTCAGATCTGCCCTCTTATTGTCCAGTTCTGTCGTTGCCAGTTTGTTGTCTGAAGTAGAAAATTTACGCTCCAGATATTCATTTCCGATCGTAACTTCTCCGTTTTTCACGGAGACTTGTGCTTCTCCTGATGCCGCCTGAACGGTCGTTCCAATCCCTGCTGCTGGAATACCGGTCACTACCATGGCTGCACTCAAAGCAATTGACAACCATTGTTTTTCTTTCTTTTTCAAAATTTTCCTCCTTGTTTGTGCAATATGCATAATTTTAACCGTCTCCCCCCCCCCACTTTTTATAGTAACATTCAACATTCTTTCTGTCAATCGAATTTTCTTTTTTATTCATACCTTTCAATCTCTGTTTACTCTGCCTATAAAAAAGAACCGTTTGCATAATGTTTTCATTGCAAACGGTTCCCGCAGAATATTACTTACTCATTTTTTTAATTCAGGATATGAAAAGTATTCAGTTAATATCCAAATCCGCTGTCACCTGATAGTAATCACAGGCATGTGCCGCATATCCGGTCACATTTGCCCGTGAGATCTGGCTCATCTTCAGGAAAGAGCAGTATACAAAGGCATTGTCATCCAGAACCGTCTGCTGCATCTGCACTGCCAGTTCTGCACGTTTGTCCACATCAAATTCCTGGCTGAGCTGCTCTTCCAGCTGATCCAGTTTTTCATTTTTATAGGCACCCTGGTTTTTTGTTGCGTCAGACGTTGCAAATACGGTAAACCAATATTCCGGATCTCCGGTCGGAGCCTGCACATTTGCCATAGCATAGACATCCCACGCTGCCGGATCCTGCACAACACTGTTGTTGTCAGCCGTACAGTTGATATCCACATCGATTCCGATATCTTTTAACGTAGCCTGTGCGGATTCTGCCAGAAGCGGAAGCTCCTGTCTGCTTGGATAGGTAAGCCATTTGATCTGAAGCTTCTGTCCGTCTTTTTCACGGATACCGTCTCCGTCTGTGTCCGTCCATCCGGCTTCTTCGAGAACTTTCTTTGCACCTTCCGCATCATACGTCTCTGTCGTTACTTTATCCCCTCCAAAAGCAGAGCCTGCAGGGAAGGTTCCATTTGCCGGATAGCCGTTTCCTTCCAGCAGATTTTCCACAAATCCTTCTTTGTCGATACCCATAGCGATCGCTTTTCGCACGGCCGGATCGGTACATACAGATCCTTCGTTAAAATTCATTTTCAGGAAGAAACATCTGGATGTGGAAATCTGTGAAAAGGTAAAGTTATCGTTTTCGAACATCGGATAGCTTTCATATGCCATACCATAAGCTGCCTGTATCTCTCCTGAGAGCAGTGCATTTGCAAGGGTATTTCCATCGGTGATGGTCTTGATTGTCAGTTCATCAATATGTGGCGTTCCATTCCAGTAATTTTCATTTTTCACCAGGGTCAGATGATCGCCGGACTGACAGTCGGTTGCAATGTATGGACCGGTTCCGGCTACGATTCCATCGTCAAATCCTGCATCTACATCGATGATACAGCCATATGGATCTCCAAGGTAATTCAAAAGTGCCGGCTTTGGCTCGGATGTGTGGATCGTAAGCACCTGACCGTCTGCTTCCATCGAATCAATCTTTGTATCGGCTGCCGCACGGTCATGGTTTGCCAGCAGATGCTCCAGACATTGTTTCACTGCCTCGGCATCCATAGCTCTGCCACTTGAAAACGTCACATTATCCTGAAGTGTGATCTTCCAGGTGAGCGGATCGGTGTTCTCCCACTCTTTTGCCAGCCACGGCTCCAGTTCCATATCGTCTGAATATTTTACCAGCGTTTCTCCGATTCCATAGCGGATGCATGCCCATCCGGAGTAAGAATTGTGCGGATTGACATCCAGTTCTTCATTGGAAGGATTGAAAGTCGTATCCCCGATCACCAGCGTTTTTTTCTCAGAACCGTCTGTGGCTGCCGCAGATATATCCGACCCAGCTGCCGTACTTGTCCCGCTTTCCGTTTTGTCATTCTTGCTTCCGCAGCCGTACAGTCCCAGGCTGAGTGTCACGGTAAGAAGCAATGCCATTATTTTTTTCATGTTCTTTTTCATGCGTTTTTCCTCTCTCTTTTTCTTTTTGATATTATACAACTTGTCTCTGACATACTATGGTATCCATAAATCGCTCCGTCACAAAATAACTTTCGCATTTTTTCAATCGGATGTATATAAAACTTGTCATTCGATTCTGATTCGTTTTGCTGACATCTATCTGATCCGTATATTTGCTATACAAACAGCTGCCGGCATCACAGCACACTGTCCAGCAACATACGCGTGTATTCGTGTTTCGGAAAATGCAGCACTTCTTCTGTTTTCCCCTGTTCTACGATCTTTCCCTGATACATGACCAGCACACGGTCACAGAAATTCTGCACCAGTGCAATATCATGGCAGATAAACAGATAAGACATCTGACGTTCTTCCTGCAGATTATCTAAAAGCTGCAGAATCTCCGCCTGAACAGTGACATCGAGTGCCGAAGTCGCTTCATCTAAAATCAGCAGTCTGGGCTTTATTGCAATCGCTCTTGCAATCGCCGCCCTCTGGCACTGTCCGCCGCTGACTTCATGTGGATAACGTTTCATAAAATTTTCCGGCAGTCCGCACTGCTTAAAAAGCTCTTTTACAATTTCCATAGCTTCTTTCTTTGGCATACCGGCATTTCTCAGGCTCTCTGCCACAGCATCTCCAAGGCGGCATCTCGGATCAAAACTTTCGGTCGGCGTCTGAAAAACCATCTGCATTTTCCGGTAAATGTTTTTCATTTTGTTTCTTTTATAGTGGGTGATGTCTTCTCCATCGAGCAGAATCTTTCCATCGGTACTGTCAAGAAGCCTGGTGATCATATTTACAACCGTCGTCTTTCCGCTTCCGCTCTCCCCGATGATCGCCAGCTTTTCTCCCGGAAACAATTCAAAACTGACATCATCCACCGCCTTATATTCATCCTCTTTTCCATCTGAAAAATTTTTAGTCAGATGCGAAATCTGTAATAATGGCTCCATGTTTCACCTCCGAAGAACAGGAATCGCTGCAAGTAATCGCTTTGTATAATCCGACTGCGGATGACTCAGTACCTCCTGCGTCTTTCCGTATTCTTCCATTTTTCCATCTTTCAGAACCAGCATGGAGTCCGCCATCGCACGGATCACTCCGATGTTGTGCGTAACGATAAGGATCGTTGTCCCATACTGTTCTCGGATCATTTTCATCTGCTCTACGACCTGTTTCTGAATCGAAACATCCAGTGCCGAAGTCGGCTCATCCGCAAGCAGGATCTTCGGTTTTAAGAGCATCGCTGCCGCAACGCCAACACGCTGCTGCATGCCACCCGACAGCTCAAACGGATAACTTTTCAGGATTCTTTTTGGATCCTGAAATCCGAATTTTGCAAGCATTTCCACTGCTTCATCCTCAAATTCGGCTTTTTTTATTTTTCGGTGCTCTTTCATTTCTTCCAGCAGCTGCTCCCCGACGGTTCGTATCGGGCAGAAAGAACTTCCTGCATTCTGGAAGATCATGCCAATTTCGCTCCCGCAGATTTTACGCAGTTCTTTTGCATTTAAATCCAGAAGATTTTTTTCTTCGTACCAGATCTTTCCGCCTGTGACGCTTCCATTCTTTCCAAGCAATCCGATTGCTGCCTTAATCAATGTGGATTTGCCGCTTCCGCTCTCCCCTGCGATCCCTAAGATTTCACCTTTTTCTGCAGAAAAGCTGACCTTTTTGATTAGCGGACTGCCATTGTAACAGATATCGACGTTTTCATAGCAAATGATTCCTGACATATCTACCTCTCATTTCTTGGATCCAACAGATCCCTTACCGTATCGCCAAGCAGGTTGAAAACCATGACTGAAAGAAAAATGGCAATTCCCGGTGCAAAGGTTACCCAAGGATGTGTCGTCAGCAGATTTCTGGTATCACTCATCATGCTTCCCCACTCCGCAACCGGCGGTTTTGCACCAAGTCCCAGAAACGACAGGCCTGCAAGCTCCATCATCATCGTTCCGATATCCAGCATGGCAGTCACAAGGATCGGTCCTGTGATATTTGGCAGAATATGTTTCAAAATCAGTTTTCCTGTACTGCATCCAGATAAGATTGCCGCCCGCATATAGAGGCTTTCTTTCTGTGCCAATGTCTGACTTCTGGCAATCCTTGCATATTTCGGCCAGCTGACCGCCCCAAGGGCTATAACCGCATTCTGTACGCCGCCTCCCATCACGGCTGCAACTGCCAGGGCAAAAACCAGACCGGGAAATGCAAGGAAAATGTCGGATATCCGCATCAGAATCGTATCCAGTTTCTTTCCGTTCCATCCACAGATGATCCCGACGATCGTTCCGATCACCGTGATCCCGACAACCAGAAGCAAAGTCGAATAGATACTGGTCTTGCTTCCGACGATGACTCTGGATAACATATCCCTCCCATAACGATCTGTTCCGAACGGATGTGCCAGTGACGGACTTGCTTTTGCGATACTAAGATTCTGCTCATAAGGATCATATGGGCATAAGCGTTCGCTGAAATAAGAACCGACAACAAGAATCAGTGCCAGCGTGGCAAAAATAAAAAATCGCTTTTTCAGATGATTTTTCTGCTTCTTCCTTTTTCTTCGTGCTGATTTATCCATTTTGATTCACCCCCAGACGGATTCTCGGATCCAGGCAGTGGTATAAGAGATCCGTAATCAGATTGACTATGACATAGATCAGTGCCATCCATATGACATATGCCTGAATCACCGGGTAATCGCGTGTCGTGATCGCATCAACTGCCAGCTTTCCGACCCCATCCCACATAAAAATACTCTCAATGATCGCTGTACCGCCAAGCAAACTTCCAATGGATAATGCAAGCAATGTAATGATTGTAAGCATGGCTGATTTTATGACGTTTTTCCATAAGATCACGCTTTCCCTGATACCTCTCGCCCTGGCTCCCTGAACATAATCTTTGTTCAGCTCCTCCAGAACGGCCGCACGAACCTGCCGCATATACTTTGCAGACATGGAAATTGCCAGCGTCAGCATCGGCATCAGTGCACTTCTGATATTTACACCGCTTGCGATGACCGGCAGAAGATTCAGTTTGATCGACAGCAGCTGCATCAGAAGCATCGCCACAAAAAAATTCGGCATCGCATTACCGATAAAGCTGAAAAACCGCAAAAGCAGATCCACCCACTTATCCTGACAGACTGCCGCCAGAACACCAAGCGGGATGGAGATCACAACCGTTGCCAAAATCGACATGACCGTAAGCAGCAGCGTTGCCGGAAGTTTGGATACAAATTCATCAAACACCTTTTTCCCGGACACATAGCTTGTCCCCATATCACCATGCAAAAATCCATTCAGCCAGCTTACATACTGAACCAGAAACGGCTGATCCAGGCCAAGTTCTGCTTTCTTTGCATCAATGATCTCCTGCGACACCGCCGTGCCGCGGTTTTCATACATCTCCGTGACAGCATCGCTTCCCGCCACCCGCATCATGGCAAAAGACAAAAAAGTAATCCCTATGAGAATAGGGATCAACTGCAAAAATCGTTGTATGATATATTTTCTCATTACATTACCATCCTGTATACAATTATCCCCGATTGAGCTGTCATACTCGCACCGGGAACACTCTGACTTTTATAATAAAATACAAACCGCACTGTTATTGTATCCCCCCCGCAGGCTTCTTTCTTTTTTATTTTTATGATAGGATACTACCTGATAAAATAATGAAAGGAACCTTGAATATGAATATCTCAAACATGAATAATATAGAATCACGTGTCCAGAGTTACTGGACAAAACGGGCACACAACTTCAATATCGTGCGAAAAAATGAATTAAACAGCAGCATTTCCGAACGCTGGAGAGAAGAAATCGTTCATTTTCTGCCGGAGGGCAAAGTGCTGCAGATCCTGGATGTCGGCACCGGAACCGGATATTTTGCCATCCTGCTTTCTCAAATCGGACATCAGGTGACCGGGATCGACCTCACCGATGCCATGCTGAGGGAAGCCCGTGATAACGCTGCACTCTATCAGCTCCATCCCACATTTCAGCAAATGGATGCCCAGAAGCTTGCGTTTTTGGATCAGTCTTTTGACGTTGTCATCTCACGCAACCTGACCTGGACGCTGCCGGATCCGGAATCTGCATACAGAGAATGGATGCGTGTGCTGAAAAAGGGCGGCATCCTGCTGAATTTTGATGCTGACTATGCATCTAACGTCCGAAATCAAAATACTTCCGCTTCTCATATATCCGATACTGAAGTGTATGGTCACTGTGGTGTCACACCGGAACTGGAGCAGGAAAATGCATCCATCACCCTTTCCATGCCGATGAGCCGGAAACAGCGTCCATACTGGGATCAGGAATTTCTAGAAAACATCGGCTTTTCCAGATCCGGATACGACCTTTCCGTCGGTCAGAATATCTTAAAAGAGCACGACCTGAAAGATGCTCCTATGTTCCTTGTATGGGGTGTGCGGTGATTATTTTACCGCACAGACCATAAACACCGGTGTAGACTGGTAATTGATCTTCTCTGCATCGCTGAGCACTCGCTCTCCGATTGTCTCATCTGCCCAGCAGTCAAGTCCGATTTTCTTCAGGACATCCAAATCCCATTTCGGACGCTTCAGCGGGCTTAACGGAACTTGCTTTGCAATGTTCTCCATCCACGCAATGTCCGTTCCTTCATAATAATCTTCTACCTGTTCCTCTTTTGCCCGTTGCCTGTCCTGCTCATATCCGAGTTTTAATTTATCATCATAAAGATATGCATACCAGTTCGCATCAAAATTCAGGATCTTCCCTCCTGGTTTCAGCACCCGTTGCCACTCCCTGTATGCACGCTTCGGATGTTCCAGATTCCAGGTTACATTTCTCGTCACGATATAATCAAACGTCTCCTTTGGAAATTCCAGATTCTGAGCATCCATTCTCTTAAAACTAATCTGATCCGCCAGATCCGCCGCATTGGATTTCGCTTCCTGCAGCATCTGCTCCGTATAATCTACCGCTGTTACCTGATATCCTTCTTCTGCCAGAAGGATCGCAAAAAATCCAGGTCCCGTTCCGATATCCAGAATCTGCACCTGATCTTTTTCCTTTTTCGGCAGCTGCTCCAGCAGCACCTCTTTCCATTTTTCCTTCTGCTCACTGTGCAGCTCTTCCTGATTTACTCTGGAATAACCATCCGCACGGTTGTTCCAGTAACTTCTGATCTCCTCCAGAAGTTTTTTGTTCTCCATAAGGAATACCCCCTTGTATGTATCGAATAAATGATGCCTGTACATTCTATAATAAGCCATAACTGTATACGAAGTGCTGATTTATGCAGGCACAATCACAATGTCAAGCGGATATTCGCAATCCGCTTTGCTACTTGCTCATAACCAAATAACTGCTCCGCAGTTTATCAGAAGGCGCTTGCACGCCTCCTGATACAAGCAAGTCCCCACCCACTGCTTATTGCTTTTCGCAATTGAAGCAGGGGACTTACTTGATTTGGTTAAACTTTTGACACTGACATCATTATATTGATTTTGTATACTTCATACAAGCCTCCCGGGGGGTTGTTTTCTGCCTTGATTTTCTCTCCTTTTTCTTTTATAATACTCTTATCATTTCTTTTGCTAAATCGTGATTTAGTAAATCTGGATTTATTAATCTTCTCATCTGCAAACAAGCTTAGGTATAACCATAGCAGAAAAAAGCAAACTCAGCAAATTCAAGAAAGGATGTGTTAGGATGCCATTACCACAGCATGAAGATTACACTACCGAAGATATTTATCATTTGCCTGAAGGGACCCGAGCTGAGCTGATAGATGGTCAGATTTATTACATGGCACCGCCAACTAGAACTCATCAGAAACTTCTTTTTTCAATCAGTCGTACCATTGCCGATTATATCGATTCAAAAAAAGGAATCTGTGAGGTTGATATTGCTCCATTTGCAGTATTTCTGAATGAAGATAACCAAAATTATGTAGAGCCTGATATCAGCGTTATCTGTGACACAGAAAAACTCTCAGAAAAAGGCTGCACCGGTGCTCCAGACTGGATCATTGAAATTGTTTCACCCGGCAGTCGGAAAATGGACTATTTCACCAAACTTTTCAAATATCGCACTGCAGGCGTTCGAGAATACTGGATTGTGGATCCAGGCAAAAATCTGATTCTGGTTTACAATTTTGACACCAGCGATTCCGAACAATATACTTTTGCTGATACAGTCAAAGCCGGGATTTATGAAGATCTGTATATTGACTTTGCTAATCTTAAATAAAAAGTTGTCGGTGGTTTCCTGGCAGGTGTAAAGAATTGAAATGCCGAGTGTTTTAAAAGACTGTTTGCAAAAGAATAGTAGTGCATGTGCAAATGAACGAATTCCCCGAAGGGCACGTAAAAGTGCCTTCTTGGGAATTGTTCATTTTGCACATTGCTGTACGTTTTTGAACGGCCATAGTTTTTAAAAACACTTCATATCATATTTTACACGCTGGCAGGAAACAGCCTTCCACACCGCCAGTGTACGCAAACAGGTTTTAGAACCAAAGCCTTCCGCATCAACTTTCTTGTGTACAAAACAAAAAAGACAGAGGCACAGTGACGGAAATTTACTACCGTTACAGTGTCTCTGTTTTTTCGTGTTTTGTAATTTGGCCTGAAAGGACTGTTCCGCTTAAGCGATCCCCGGCAAGCCAGGAGCTTTTAGTAATGTGCAGACGAGGCACATTCTAAAACCTCTCTGCACTTGCTTACCAGTAGCGTACAATCGCACGGATCGTAGCAAAATCAAATGGTGAGGTCTTAATACCGCCCACCGGGTAAGCTGCCTCTGTAGAGGCGTGTACAATCAGCCCGTTTCCGATATAAAGCCCAACGTGTGAGATTGGCTGGTAATAAAATACCAGATCTCCGGGCTGGATATTGTTGACGGAAATGATTTTTGCGGTAGCATATTTAGTTGTTGTGCCATCGTAGCCGATCGCCTGCTGGTCGGCGGTACGAGGAATCTTGATGCCAAAATGGCTCATGACGGACTGCGTAAAACCGGAGCAGTCTGCACCGTTTGTCAGGCTGGTTCCGCCGTAAACATATGGATTTCCGATAAACTGAGTCGCATAAGCTGCAATTTTGGAACCGAATGTCAGGTCGGAATCGGAAGCATTCTGGTCAGTCATATATCCATTTGCATCGAAAGAGTAGAATACGTTGTCAATGATCATGATCTGGCTCTTGACCATTTCACCGGTCGTCGGAAGAAAATAGAACGTTGCGACGCTGTTGTTATACCATCCTGTAACCATGACTCCGTTACGGTCAAATAAATAGGTTTTGCCGTTCAGGGTAACAATACCGGTTGCTTTGCTTCCGTCGGAAGTAAAATAGTAAGTCTTATCATCAATCTGCAGTTTCTGGTTTGTGACTCTTGCACCAGTTTCTCCTACATAATAATTGCCTACCCACTGGTTGGTGAGGACAATGCCGTTCTCATCTGTATAATAATATCTGCCGCTTGCAGAAACGACCCACTGGCTTTTTGCCTTCTGGTAATTGGAATTCAGGAAGTAGGTTTTGCCTTTCTGTGTCCAGATTCCGGTAGAACGTGTCTTTTTGGTACGATTTCCCTTTTTGTTTATATAGTAAGCACCTACCCAGCAGCTCTTTGCCATCTGACCGTTTGATTTCAGGTAGCGTTTGCCGATCCAGGTATCGGTGACCATTTTACCGTTTGCATCAAAGTAATAATATTTGCTGCCAACCAGTACCCAGCCGGTCATCATCTTTCCGGTTGTCGGATGGAAATAGTAAGTGTCGGCACCGATCTGAGCGAAACCATAAGTACGTTCACCGGCGGCATTTACATAATACTTTTTGCTGATGATCCTGTTGGTGTACATACGGCCTTTTTTACCGAAGTAATAATATTTGCCTTTGATCTTTTTCCACTTTCTCGGTGCAGAACCGTCTGTTTTAAAGAAGTATGTATATTTGCCGATCTTGTTCCAGCCTTTCAGCATCAGGCCGGTTTCAGCATCAAAGTAATAATATTTGCCGTTGTATTTGAGCCAGCCACTGTAACGTTCTCCAGTTTCGGTATTAAGATAATAAGTTTTGTCACGGATACGCAGCCAGCCTTTTGCAAGTTTACCTTTGTAGTTGTAGTAATAATACTTACCATCATTCTCTACCCAGGTATTTTTGTTTTCCGTCACGCCGGGAATCAGGATGTCAGAACCGTCTGCAGAAGAAGGATCCCGGACAATGTTTCCGTTTGCATCAATCGTGTAACTTTGATCCCCGGAGGTAATGACAGTGCTTGCAGCCATGGAGCCGTCAGCAGAAAGATAATATCCATCTACCCAGCGATTGGCGAGCAGCCTGCCTTTTATATCAAAATAGTACCATTTTTTATCGATCAATTTCCAGCCGGTTGCGGCGTATTTGTTTTTCTCAAAATAGTAAGTATACTTACCGATCTGCTTCCAGCCAACAGCGTAGCCCGGTGCAGCCTTGATGGTGTACCAGCGGCCTTTTGCATCTGCCTTCCACTTTGCTTCCGCTTTCATAGAAGGACTGACTGTGCCAAGTGCTGCTGCTAAAAGCATGGTAACGATAATCTGCTTTTTCATAAATTGCTCCTTTTAAAAATCATGAAGATCAAGATTTTGAAATCATGTTAAATATATTACAAAATTATTACATAAGAATTTTACAGGATTTAGCTTGGAAAGTCAAGAGAAAACACATATTCTGACAGGTAAATGTCAGCAGACCTGACCGAGATCACATTCCGGGTCTTAAGTGTGTTCTGCCTGAATAAAGATTTTACGTCTGAAATATGAGAGAACTGTGGGAGAAAAAAGACAGAACCCAGGGGACAAAAAATTGTCCGCCAGGTTCGGGAAATCCACTTGTTAAGCCTTCTTGCTCTGCATTCTTTTGATGACTTTCAGTCGGGTGAATTCTTCACGCTCTTTTTCTTCCAGTGCATTCTGAATGTCTTTTGTAAGAACGGTATAACGTGGGATGGTAATATTTTTCAGAGCGTTGGCACGCTTCTGGGTTTTTTTGATATTGTTTGCCAGCCGGTAAGCTGAATTTTCGATCATGGAAAGCTTGATGGAAAGCTGCTTTACTTTTTCAAATGAGGCTTTTGCCTGGTCCAGTGCAATGTTTGTACTGTAGTAAGCGTAAGTCGGGAAAGCAGGTCTGGTATCAGCTTCTACCAGGGGGATCTCCGTACCCATGATACTTCTTGTACGGATGCGGATCGAATCCTCAACCGGTACGGAGTAGGAGATCTCTTCTACAAGGCTGATGCCCAGTTTGATGTTTGCCATCTGCAGTGCGGCATAAGCCATGCGGAAGGTAGAATCAATTTCTTTCTGAATGGATTCGGCCTGCTGGATGAGTCCCATAAGTTCCCTGATCAGAATATTTCTTTTTTTGTCCATCAGCACATAGCCCTGTTTGGCAAGTGCGAGGGAGTTTTTTGCCAGAATTAAATTGCCCTTCGTAGGGAAGGTATTCGGATCCATAGGCTCACCTCTATTCGTTATAATATTTATCCAGGATCTTCGTATCGATACGGTCAAGTTCTTCTCTTGGCAGCATACGCAGAAGTTTCCAGCCAAGATCAAGAGTCTCAACGATAGAACGGTTCTCGTCCTCGCCCTGTCCGACAAAGGTATGCTCGAATGCCTGTCCGAATTTCAGATAGGTTTTATCCAGAGGAGAAAGTTCGTCCTCACCGATAACGGATGCCAGGGCTCTTGCATCTCCAACTTTTGCGTAGCAGGAGAATAACTGGTTTGCAACATCCTGATGATCTTCTCTTGTGTAACCTGCACCGATACCGTCCTTCATCAGACGGGACAGAGAAGGCAGTACGTTGATCGGCGGGTAGATTGCCTGTCCGTGCAGCTGACGATCCAGTACGATCTGACCTTCGGTGATGTAACCGGTCAGGTCAGGAATCGGGTGTGTAATATCATCATTCGGCATAGTCAGGATCGGGATCTGTGTTACAGAACCTTCGACGCCTTCTACGATACCGGCACGTTCGTAGATTGTAGCCAGTTCACTGTAGAGGTATCCAGGATAACCTTTACGGGAAGGAATCTCACCTTTTGAGGAAGAAACCTCACGCATGGCCTCTGCAAAGGATGTCATATCGGTTAAGATAACCAGGATGTGCATGCCTTTTTCAAATGCCAGATACTCTGCTGCGGTGAGGGCAACCTTCGGTGTGATCAGACGCTCTACAACCGGGTCGTTTGCCAGGTTCAGGTACATAACTACGTGGTCAGAAACACCGCTTTCTTCGAAAGTCTTGCGGAAGAATTCTGCTACGTCATATTTAACACCCATAGCTGCGAAAACGATCGCAAATTTCTCATCGGAATTATCACCCAGAGAAGCCTGTTTTACGATCTGAGCTGCCAGACGGTCATGTGGCAGACCGTTTCCGGAGAAGATCGGAAGCTTCTGTCCGCGGATCAGAGTGGTCAGACCATCGATCGCGGAAATACCGGTACGAATGTAGTTACGCGGATATTCACGGGTAACCGGGTTCAGCGGCAGACCGTTTACATTGATGTGTGCTTCCGGATAGATATCACCCAGACCATCGATCGGCTGTCCGATACCATTGAAGGTACGGCCGAGGATGTCCAGTGATACGGCAAGCTCCATTGGATGTCCGGTCAGCTTTGTGTGGGTATTTTTAAGGGACATACCTTCATTTCCCTCAAATACCTGGATAACGGCTTTGTCTTCGTAGAGCTCTACGATACGACCGAGTTTCTTTTCGTTGTTATCCACAACGATCTCTACGATTTCTTCAAAGGAGGCATTCTGCACGCCTTCCAGAACGACCAGAGGGCCGTTAATCTCGTTCAGGCCTAAATATTCTATTGACATTTCTTTTCCTCCTAAGCGTTCTTTTCAAGTACTTCGTCATAGAAACGATCGACTTCTTTGCGGTAGTCATCGAACATATCCAGACGGTCATTTGGAACATCGTATTTCACGGAAATGATGCGGTCAAAAATGTTGCTTTCTTTCAAAATGGACATCGGCATACCCATGGTAACCAGGGCTTTTGCCTTTGTGTTCAGATACAGGATCAGGTCCATCATCAGGAACTGTTTGCGGATCGGAACACAGGTATCGTCTTTGTGGAATGCATTCTGCTGAAGAAATCCCAGACGGATGACTCTGGCGATCTCCAGTGTCAGTTTCTGGTCATCCGGAAGTACATCACTACCAATCAGTTTTACGATCTCCATCAGGTTGCTTTCCTGGTTCAGGATCGCCATCAGCTGATTTCGTTCGTCTACGAAATTCTTGTCGGCATTGTCACGGTACCATGGTGCCAGGTCATTTACATATTCACTGTAACTGGTCAGCCAGTGGATAGCCGGGAAATGTCTTGCATATGCCAGGGATTTATCCAGTCCCCAGAAGCAGCGTACGAAACGTTTGGTATTCTGTGTGACCGGTTCGGAGAAGTCACCGCCCTGAGGGGAAACCGCACCGATGATGGAAACACTTCCTTCGGAGCCGTTTAAGGTCTGCATCATGCCGGCACGCTCGTAGAAAGCGGAAAGGCGGGATGCCAGGTAAGCAGGGAAACCTTCCTCTGCAGGCATTTCTTCCAGACGTCCGGACAGCTCTCGAAGTGCCTCAGCCCAACGGGAAGTGGAGTCTGCCATGATCGCAACGTCGTAACCCATATCGCGGTAATACTCAGCCAGTGTGATACCGGTATAGATAGAAGCCTCACGGGCAGCTACCGGCATGTTGGAAGTATTGGCGATCAGAGTAGTACGGTCCATCAGAGGTTTGCCGCTTCTTGGGTCAACCAGTTCAGAGAACTCTTCCAGAACCTGTGTCATCTCGTTACCACGCTCACCGCAGCCGATGTAGATGATGATGTCGGCGTTGGACCATTTGGCGATCTGATGCTGTGTCATGGTTTTTCCGGTACCGAAACCGCCAGGGATAGCAGCAGTACCACCTTTGGCGATCGGGAACAGAGTATCGAGGATACGCTGTCCGGTGATCAGCGGTTTGCTTGCTGCGAATCTTGCAGCAGTCGGACGCGGAACACGGATCGGCCATTTCTGGGCCAGTGTCAGTTTTTCTTCTTTTCCGTTTGCAAGCTGAACGGTTACGATCGGTTCGTTGATCGTGTATTCTCCATCCATTGCAACTTCCAGCACAGTACCGGAAATGTTCGGAGGAACCATGGATTTGTGGACGATTGCCTGTGTTTCCTGAACTTCTGCGATGATCGTGCCGCCAGAAACAAATTCACCCGGTTTTACGGTGATATGTGTCTGCCATTTTTTCTCCGTATCCAAAGAATCAACGCTGACACCACGGCTGATGTATTTACCGGAGGATTTTGCGATCTCACTTAACGGACGCTCGATACCGTCAAAAATATTGTTGAGGATACCAGGGCCAAGTGTTACGGAAATAGCATCGCCGGTAGCTTCTACCGGGTCACCAGGACGAAGTCCTGTGGTTTCCTCGAAGACCTGAATGGTCGTGATATCGTTTGTCAGACGGATAACTTCGCCTACCAGACGTTCTTTTCCGACGTAGACCATTTCAGCCATCTGAAATCCTGTGTTGCCTTTCAGGTAAATAACAGGACCGTTAATGCCGTAAATAGTACCTGTTTTATGCATTTGTAGCACCTCCGTTAAATGAGAAGTCTGCTTTTAACTTTTCCAGTTTGGAAGCGAAAGAATTGTCGATCAGGATGTTGCGCTCCTGAAGAACGGCTCTTGTGCCGCCCATAAAGGAATATTCAGAAACGGTAACAGGAGCTCCGGTTGCGACCTGGAGACTGGAACGTTTGTCGGAGTCTGCAGGGTCAATGTAAAGGATCAGTTTTCCGGAACCGGCCTCTTTCTGAATGTTTTTGATCTGTTTGATCAGCAGCTGCTGATATGCTGAAGTAGTCATGTAATCTTCAAGCAGCTGTTTTACTTCGACAAAAAGCTTTTCTTTCAGTTCATTCTGTTTCTGTGTGATCTTACGCTTGATCTGAAGCTGCTCTTTGGAAAGAGCCATATTGTTGTTTCTCTTCAGATTGTCGCTTTCTGTTTTTAACTGTAAATCAGACTGGCGAAGAGTGGTTGCTTTGTGTTCTTTTTCTACCTTGTCCAGATTTACTTTATATTCTTCAATCATGGAAGAAGCCTGTTTTCTGGCCTCTTCCAGAGAAGATTCTTCAAAATATTTAAGCTTTTCTTCCGTAGTCAAAATATCTCACCTTCTTTATAATTTTATTCCGATTGCTTCGCTTACATAGGAAGTGATAAAGTCTGGTTTGCGGCCGGTACCGTGGCGGTCAGGGATTTCGATAAGAAGTGGAAGACGGCGGTTTAAGCGGACATCATCAATAATATCCGGAAACTCCCGACCGAATTTTTCGGTCAGGAGAATAATACCGTTTTCTTTATTGGCAATCGCATCTTCCAGTGCTTTACGAAGTTCCGCACGTTCGTGCACGATACAGCCTTCTACGCCTGCCAGACGCATGCCGGTCAGAGTATCGACGTTATCACTGATTAAGAACATTTTCATAAATTAATTGCCTCCTGATATGCGAACAGGAAATTAAAGTTTACCAAGGATCATGAAGGAGATGATCAGACCGTACAGAGCGATACCTTCGGCCATGGCTACGAAGATCATGGATTTACCAAAGATGCTTCCGTCTTCACTGATAGCACCCAGAGCAGAACTTGCTGCGTTTGCAACGGCGATACCACCACCGATGCAGGAAAGACCGGTTACCAGTGCAGCTGCCAGATAACCCATACCAGCTGCCAGACCGCTTGCAGATGCAGAAGCAGTATCAGCTGCCAGTGCTACAGAACCGTCGCCTGTGAAGATCATGATAACGGCAAAAGCCATGGTTCCAAAGAAGAGGAAGCAGTTGATGCCAAGTGTGGTTTTGAAGCGTCCACGGTTCTTTTCACCGATCAGAAATGCTGCGGTTGGTACGACGATGCTCAGAAGCAGTGCTGCGATAAAAATGAATTTTGTAATAGTTGACATAGTAATTTCCTCCTTAATCGTGTGTGATTATGAACTCACAAATATAAAATATTTTATTTCCGTTATTTTGCTTTTAAATGTTAATCAACGGATTTTTTAACAAATGGTGTGAATGGATGTCCTTCGCCTTTATAGAAACGGCTGAACATTTCGTAGTATTCCAGACGAAGTACCTGGATACCAACGATCAGACCCTCCATTGCACATACAAAAACGTTACCAAGTACGATAACGATCCAGTTGATGTTTCCGGATTCGGCTCCGGCAAGCATCAGGACTACTTCCATCATAGCTGCGTGGCTGACGGCGAAAGCACCGATACGCACGAAAGACAGCGTGTTGGAGAAGTAGCTCAGTAATACATCAAACAGTTCGAAAAATGCAGTTACAAGGAACATGCCTTTTTCTTTTGGCATAGCATCTGCTTTTTTCTCGACCAGTTTACCGAGCGGCTCTTTGAAGCCGATCAGGATCAGCGGAATGAGGAACATAACCACCAGAACACCGGCTGCCGGGATGGCATGACCTGTCATAAATAAGAAAACGACTGCAACGATCGCACCGTAGAATACAAAACCGGCGATACCGTTTGTATCAAAGAAGATGTTCTCAGCATCTTTTCTGCGGACTGCATTGATAATATGCAGAACCATCGTTGTCAGGATCAGGAACATACCAAATGCGATGGCAACAACGAAAGCGGTGTTCATAGTACCGATAAACGGAAGCGTTGTCATTGCATCCTTCGGATGCATCCAGAGTGCAGGTATGACATCCTCAAAACCGAAGAAACTGCCGAACAGGAAACCGAAGATCGTAGAGAAGACTCCGGCACTGCTTAAGCATGCTGCGAGTTCCATTTTTTTGAAATGGTAGAGCAGGGCACCGCCGATCACCAGGCAGAGTCCCTGACCGACATCACCGAACATGGCACCGAAAATAAAGGAATAGGTCAGTGCTACGAAGATGGTCGGGTCGATCTCATTGTAAGACGGAAGACCGTACATACGAACGAATAATTCAAACGGACGGAAGATACCAGGGTTTTTCAATTTGGTAGGCGGTGTCAGTGTGCTGTCTTTATCCTGATCTTCATTGCTTTCGATCAGACAGAACAGATTCTTGTCATCGGCTACGTCTTTTTCAAAACGAGCGGCATCGCTTTCCGTCATCCAGCCACACAGAATGTAGAAGACCTGTTTACCTTCTTTTGTGCAGGCTGCAAGTTTACGCACATCAAAGTTTGAAGTGAGTGAACGGAATTTGTCTCTGCAAAGCAGGACTTTGTTTTTGTACTCGTTGAGCAGTTTCGCACTTTCTTCACGGCACTCCTGAAGCTGGACATCAAGATCATGGATATCAGACTGAAGTTTTGTACCGACTTCCTGTGGAATACCTTCGTATTCATCCGGAAGGTGGATGCGTTCAAAGTGCAGGGAAGAAAATACGGCATCGATCTGTCCGGCTCTGCCCGCCGGCACAAAGTAAACACCCCATACATACTGCTCATCTTCGCTGCAGCGATAGAACACGGTGTCCAGATTTTCGTAGACATAGTGCTCCAGTTTTTTGTAGTAATCGCGTGTGATCTTACCGAAACGATATTTGATAAACTTAAACTGCAGTACGCTGTGAATATCAAAATCGAATCCAAGGAACGGTCTTAAACGTTCATAAGAAGCTTTCAGATCTTCCTTCTTTGCTTCCAGAGCATTGGTTCTTGTATAAATATCAGAAAATTTGCTTTCCAGAGTTGCGAGAGTCTCAGAAGCTTCTTCAATCGAAATAGTGCCGGTTGGGTTTTCCTGATTTTTATCCGTACCGAGCATGGAAGCGAATTCTTCTGCTTTTGTAAGCTTGTCTTTATAAGGATTGATCTCAATATAAGGACGAAGAGACTTGACAGTCTTAAGCTCGGAAAGAGCATTTTCCAGATGAATTTCGTATTTGGATAAATAGTCATTCACCACACGGTCGATGTCTTCTTTCGGACCGGTAACGCTCAGAAATTTCATTTTCTCAATCAACGATTACACCCCCTTTTCAGATTTGAAATATATTTTTGCGTCTCACTGGTCGGAAGACCGTATCGGATGCACTCAAGCGTGGTTGTGAGGTCGTCAACCTCATGTTCTTTCTCATAGAGATATGAAATGATAACTGCAATGGAGAATGGATCCTCCTTTGCGTTCTTACGCTGAACACGATAACGGATCTGATAATAGGCGTCGTCCAGTGAAAGTTTTGCTTCCTCCGGGAAATGTCGTCCGTAGTAAGTATTTCTGATGGCTGCGGTCAGTTCGTCTGTAGTTGCAGCTTCGACCATCTCTTTGATCTGAGAGGTCTGAAGACGGTACTGGATACCGATCAGATGTGCATAGACGTCCGCATTGCTCATGTTGTAAAAATGCTTGGAACGATAAATCCAACGTATGTTCAGCAAATCCATTTTGACACCGTAATCGTCCATAAAGATTCTTTCTTCGTCACGAGTCAGAACCTTTTTGCGGCTGTCCCAGAACCATTTGAAATAGCACAGGTCAAGTGCCATCTCGTAATCCCACAAAGTAGGTTCGGACAGACCGGAGAGAAGAGATAAAGGACGATAGTAGATGCTTCCTTTCAGAAGGCTTACAAACTCATCCAGAGTTTTACAGTTGGAAAGAGCGGTCAAATTGATGTCCGAGTGTTTTTCAAAGAAATCCTTGAAAATATCGAAATTCAATTCAACATCTCTGTGGTCAAATACCATTCGCATACAGGTTTTCAGAAGTCCAATCTCGTATCTGCGGAAGTACAGATCCAGGATTTTACGCTGATGTATGGTTGCGAAACGGTAGATACTCTGGAAATCCGTGTAGATTGCGTTTGTGAGCATTTTCTCGATCTCTCCGCGGTGCAGGGAATTTTCGTTGGAATTTGCGAAAATACCAGCATAGGCGGACTTTGTTTTCAGAAATCCGATGGCATCGGAAACGGATGTCAAAGAGGCGAGATGCTGAAAATCTTTAGCGGTCAGAAGCTTCCTTCGCATACCGCGAATCTTGGTCGCTGTACCGCTGTAGGCTAACAGATTTCCCATAATTTTACTCCTCGATCATTTTTGCGATCAATCCGGCAGCAAGCTTTTCATGATTCTGATTGTAATCATTTTCGATTGCCTGAATTGAATCTTCAGTTGCTTTCTGCAGATCGGCAAGACTTTTTTGCATTTCTTCATTTAAGCTGGAACGAATCTGATCAAGCTTCTCCTGCGTAGCTTTCTCAGCCTCTTCATCAAATGCCTGAATACGTTCACGCATCTGCTGTTCCAGTGCCTTCTTTTCGTTCTCGGCAGCCTCAATGATACCGGCTGAGGCCTCTTCGATTGAAGACAGACGCTTGATGACGAGATCCATGTGCATCCCTCCTTTAGTATAGTATAGTTGCAGCTTTGAAATTCAAGCTGAACATATGCAAAAGCACAGCCCAGCCCACAAAAAAACTGCAGAAGTTTATTGCCCTGACACTTCTGCTTTTATATGATTATTGCCAGACAACCGTAAAATCATGTTCACAGGTACCTATTATAATAGGTAGTCCTTTTTTCACTCCGTCTGACAGCTTACATTATACACGATTTCCACTTGATTTCCATATGCAAAATTCTCAAAAAAATAAAAAAATTTTATGGTTGTTTTGCACAATTAGAATGGATATGATAGAATACATGGGTATAACTCAGAAGAAAGTCAGTGATACCTAGTATATAAAATTTATATGATGCCAGGGCCAAAAGGTAAAAAAGACGATGCAAGCTTGCTTGTGAGAGTACGCAGTACGGAACAATCCGTATGGCATCAGTTACTGACAAATCTCAATGTCATAAATGCCAGGGTCAAAAGCCTGAAAGCACGATGTGCTTGCACAAACATAAAATTGGAGGAAAATAAATGCGTTTAAGAAATATACCGGGAGCGGATGAAGTGATCAGAAACTGTGACTGGGTAATCAAGGAACCGGCAGATAAAAAAGGAAAATGGAATACAGTATTTGGAAATGAAAATCCGATCCATATCGAAGTTGGGATGGGAAAAGGGCAGTTTATCACTGAGATGGCAAAGAGAAACCCACAGATCAACTACATCGGAATCGAACGTTATACGAGCGTTCTTCTGCGTGCCGTACAGAAAAGAGAGCAGCTTCCGACAGAAGAAGCCCTGCCGAATCTGCTCTATCTGTGTATCGATGCCAGTGAACTTCCGGAAATCTTTGCAAAAGACGAAGTGGCAAAGATCTACCTGAATTTCTCAGATCCATGGCCGAAGGATCGCCATGCAAGACGCAGACTGCCGTCAAAAGAATTTCTGGCACGCTATGACCAGATCCTTGTGCCGGATGGCAAAGTAGAATTCAAGACCGATAACCGCGGACTGTTTGATTTTGCACTGGAACAAAGGGAGATCGCCGGCTGGAACCTGGACGGCTGTACCTTTGACCTGCATCATGATGAAAACATGAATGAAGGCAACGTGATGACCGAGTACGAAGAAAAATTCTCAAGTATGGGAAATCCAATCTATAAAATGATCATCAGCCGGTAAACAGATGTCATATTATATAGAAACGAAATAGAAACCGGACTATCCGTTTCGTTCGGTGGAGGAAAAATGGCACGAAGACAGAATGTTCGTGATCGCATTGGCATGGCAGTCTATGAAAAGAAAAAGCTGAACAAGAAACTGGTGACCATGCAGAAATCTTTTCAGGAAGTAAAGCACCTGATCGGGGATGAAAAAAAGAAAAAATAAACATAAGGCGTTTACAGCGGAGAATTTCCGGTGTAAACGCCTTATGTTGTTTCGGACTATTTTTTGATGCGGAACGTTTTCGATTTTCCGCAGGCAGCCAGCAGATTTTTACTTTACATCAGTGCTTTGTACTATCAAACTCAAACGGCTGCAGATGTTCCGGAAGTGATTCGTCACGCTTTTGAAGCTGATGGTTGATAAGACGCTGGATCAGATAGCGTATAAATGCGACTGCCGGAACACCGAGGAACATACCAAGGACCCCGGCAATACTGCCGCCGACCGTGATGGCGAAGATGATCCACAGCGGCTTCAGACCGGTAGAATCTCCGAGGATTTTCGGTCCGAGGATCAGACCGTCAAACTGCTGTAATACAAATACCATGACAACAAAGATCACGGCTTTGAGCGGACTGATAAAAAGCAGGATGATCGTACTTGGAATGGCACCGATGAATGGACCAAAATAAGGGATCATGTTTGTGATTCCGACGATTACGCTGATCAGCACGGCATAAGGAAGTCTCAGGATCAGCATCAGTACAAAACAGAGCACTCCGATGATCGTAGAGTCGATCGCCTTTCCGACGATAAAACTGCTGAACAGACGATTGGCTTCTGCAGAAACTTCCAGGATTAGCTGAATATATTTTACCGGAACAAAGGCATAAACAACTGCTTTGCAGGAATTGACCAGAGGACGTTTGTCTGCCAGCATATAAATGGAAACCATGATCGCAATAAAGAGGTTCAGCACCCATTTAAGGATGGACATGGAGATCGAATACAGTGCCGGTATCATATTTGCGGCAAAATCCTTCGCATAGTTGATAAAGTTCGGGATCGCATTGTTGATCGTATTTCTCAGCACTTCCGTATCCAGCGAAGGGAAACGCTCTTCTAAAGTATCAAAGAAATGATAAAGCTGCTGTGCCGCAGTCGGAATAAAATTGACCAGATCCGTCAAACTGGTGATAATCTGCGGGATAACACCGAAAAGTACGATCACAATGATGCCGATCACAAGAACATAAGCAGTGATGATCGCCAGGATCTTACAAAGAGCATCACTTTTAATCTTACATTTATCACGGAACAGCTTGTAAAAGCGGGCAACTGCCGGGTTCAGTATGTAGGCAATCAGAGCACCGATGATAAACGGCATCAGAACCGCCAGACCTTTTTCAATATTTTTCAGTGTCGTGTTCCAGGATGTGATCAGATTGATGATGATCGCACCGAAAAAGATGACAAACATCGTATAAATACAGATTGTAAAATACCGGTTATTGGCCGTAAATTTATTTTTCTTGATGTCATCATCCGATTTGTTTTGTTTCTCCAGATTCATGGGCATCCCCCTTATAAAATGTTTAAAAAACGAGTTACTTCTAATTATAAAAGGCACGGAAAATTAGTTCAAGTGTTCTTTCTTAAAAAAACTATAAAAAAACTTAAAAAAAAGCTTGCAATTTATAAAACCATATATTATAATATGTCTTGCGTTCGAGGTAACACAACACAAGATATGCGCGATTAGCTCAGCTGGCAGAGCACCTGACTCTTAATCAGGGTGTCCAGGGTTCGAACCC